>SDBT01017022.1_pt1 | contig 11494 bp, 8 predicted proteins | sample 2277101 | NCBI WGS metagenome assembly SDBT01 (sample SAMN10404973, study PRJNA504765) | marine sediment metagenome | isolation source: marine sediment core GS10_PC15, 103 cmbsf | place: Arctic Ocean: Southern Knipovich Ridge | collected 2010
CCGGAGGAGGTCGTCACGATTCTTAAAGACATGCTGCCGGAATTCGCCGCCGCCGGCGTCACCCTGGCGATCGAGAATCACGACCGGTTCCGCGTTGCCCAGTTCGATGAGATTCTCAGCAAGCTCGACAGCCCGTTCGTGGGGGTGTGCCTGGATACGGTCAACTCCTTCGGCGCCTTGGAAGGCCCGGAGGTGGTGGTCGGGCGGCTGGCTCGCTGGACGGTCAGCCTCCACGTTAAGGATTTCTCCATCCGCCGGGCAGGCCATAACATGGGCTTTGTCCTGGAGGGTACTCCCGCCGGGCAGGGACGCCTCGACGTGCCGGGGATCATAGAGAAGCTGCGCCAGGCCGGCCGGGATCCCAACGCCATCCTCGAGCTTTGGCCTGCGCCGGAGGAGAACATCGACGCGACCATCGCCAAGGAAGACGACTGGGCCCGAGAGAGCATGGCCTACCTTCGGACGGTGATTGCCGACTAGCCCAGGACGCGGGCAACGGATATGACCAGGCGGCCCGGGGCGAGAGCATACTTGATCGTCAGCCGTTCCATTTCAAGCAGGTCGTCCATCCAGGCCAGGTAGATCGCCACCGTATCGAAGAGGATGGAGCTGGCGTCACTCGGCCAGGCTGTCCCGCCGTGCCTTTCCGTCAGTAGGAGCAACCGGGCGTCAAGGCAACGGCGCGCCGATCAAGCGGGACGGCTTGCCCTTCATCGAGTTGAACATATCGAGGCGCATTGCCCGCTGATCGATCCGGCGAATGACACGCACTGCATTGGGCTCGTCGCTCTTGGTCCACCGGTGCTTCTGGTCCGAGCCCCCTACCGTCACCCGTTCGGTCTGCTTGATCCACTTTAATCCCAGCCGCATGCCGATGATGGCCGAGAGGCAGCTTGGGTCGTACAGCGCCTTCTTACGAGCAGGGACGATACGCTTGAGGTAACGTCCCAGCGCGTGATTGGCGTAGAGATCCCCTTCGGTTCGCTTGTCGATGGCCACGCGGGCGCCGACCCGGGCGGGCATGATCCAAACCTCCAGGCCGCTGCAGGCTACCACGTACATCGACCACGGATCGTTGTTCCCGTTGAATTCACCTCTAACGGCGGTGTTGGACCCGCCCAGCCACATCACGCGAAGGCGGTCTTTGAGATCCAGCCCCTCGGCACGGGCCTGCAGGATCGCACTGGCGACATTGGTTCCCGGCCCGACGGGCACAACCCAGAGGGGGTTGGAGGGTGAAGCGCCGCGCGCGGCAGCGAGGATGGCGTCGCTCGCGTCAGTCCGAATGCCCAGCGTACCGGACCACTTGCCACTTTCCGGCACGGCCAGGCGGCGGTTCGCACCACGGAAGACCAGGGGCACGCGATGCGGAGGCAGGTCGCTCTTGCGGGCTAGGTCTAGAATGTAAAGGATCTCGGCATAGTTGGCCGGCTCCTGCCCGCCGCCGTGGTGGATGCTGTTTACGCCGAGGATGTCCACTTCGCTGAACAGGGCGTAGCCGAGGTAGTGCTGATCGTCCTGCTCGTTCTTCTGATCGGTGTCGAGGAGGACCTGCGGGACGTGTACGGTCTCGGCCGTGTGGGCGCGAACCAGTGCCAGCCCTTCATCCCGATACGTGCCGTCGCTGACAGTCAGCCGGACTTTGTAGATGCCGGCCTTGGTGTACATGTGCTTCACCGACGGGCCAGTGGCCTTCGTCCCGTCGCCGAAATCCCATGTCCAGGACGTAACCTTTCCGGTCGATCCACGCCCGTCGAAGGCCGCCGCCTTGCCGACCATCACCGGCGCGCCAAGTGGCGTTATCCGCCCCTCGACGGGCGCAGTGGCCTGACCACCAGTTGTTTGGTCGCCCGCTTGGGCCTGTGGGGGTGCACATACCAGAATGGATAACAGCAACACCATCATCAGACGCAACAGCATGACGTTCTTCCTTCCCAGATATTAGCAAGCTGCCGGGGGGTACGCAGCTTCATTTTCGCAAAGCGATCCGTTGGATTCTGCTTCTCTTGCCAGGCCGCCAGGGATGACGGAATTCGGCCGGTCTCAATCCGGCGCGCCGCTGTCCGCCTCAGCCTCACAGGCGCTGACCAGCAACTCCAGCATTCGGTTCATCTTGCTGTCGGCGTCGCCGGGAGAGAACCTTCCCCAGCGGCCGTGACTGGCGCAAACCATGTTCAGGGACGGAATCATCGTCATGGCATGGTTGCCCCATCCGCCGTTGGCCTGGAAGGTGTCCGGCGGGGCGTCCGGCCAGGGACGACCGCGCTCGGTCTCGGTATTAAACCACCAGTTGAAGCCATAAATACCCGGACCGATCTTGCTCTGGTTGACACCGCCGCCATAGCTTCCCACGCCGAGATAGTCTCTCTTTCTTTTATCCTGACTGACGGGCATGTCCTCGGTGACATGCAACTTCATGAACTCCTGGAAATACGAGGCGGGGATAACCTGTTCGCCGGCCCAGTTGCCGTGGTTCAGCCACAGCCAACCCAGGCGGGCGAAGTCGCGGCACGTGGCGTCCACGCCGTGGTCGCCACGCACGCCGGGGCTGAAGACAGGGCCATCCTCAAATCCCAGCCGCTCGGCTATGCGCTTCCTGGCGGCCTCGACCAGCGTCTCGTCGAAGACGCGCTCCAGCGTTCGCGCGTAGAGCCTGATGGCGTAATCGTTGTACGCGAAGTGCTCGCCGGGATTGTCCGAGATGGCATAGCCGCTGGTCATATTGGCCAAATGGTAGAAGGTCATCGATTGATCCTCCTCCCGCAGGTCCCAGTCCCAATCGGCCAGGCGGGCGTGGACGGAATCCAATCGGCCTTCCTCGACGGCGAAGAAGAGCATGGTGCTCATCACCGGCTTGGCGGCCGAGAGCCAATCCCCGCGCCTCTCCTGCGGACCCCAGGTGTAGATCAGGTAGCCATCCTTGATGACACAGCCGACGCCGCCCACCTGATCAGATAGCTGCTTTAGCTTCTCGGAATCGACACCCAACTCTTCGGGGGCCTTGCGCTGCCACTGTTCCGCGGGGAAAACCACCGGATCTTCTCCGGCCTCGACGGTCGTCGGCACGAAGACAGCCACCACCACGGCAACCCATAGCAATCCACGTACAGCATTCACTGATAGCATGCTTCGAACCTTTCCTTTGTTGCAGCGCGGACAGAGCATCTTGTCCATAGTAGTCAATCAATTAGTCCAGGCCGCTACTTTTAACACCGCGTCACAAGCACCGCCCAGTCTTCGGAAGCTTCGCTCGGGGCGGGGCCAAGCTCGACGGATTTGCCGCCCTCGACCTTTCGCGTCTCGCCCACAAACTCACCCGTTCGCGGGTTGTACCACCGCATCACGAAGGCGCCCTTATCGGCCGACAGGTCCAGCGTGGCCGTGCTCTTGGCTGTGGGCATGTAGACGGCGTACACCTCGCCGGGCTTGGCAAAGACCTGGCCTTGGATGGTCAGGTTCTTGCCGCGATACTCCGGCGCGCCGCTGAGCAGCTCGTCCATCGGCTTCATCTCCCAGAACGGCAAGTGTTCCTGGACGAACTTCCTCGCGTGCCACATGTAGGCCCAGTGGGCCTCGTACCGCCGGAAGTCCTCCGTCCCGAGCAGGTCCTTCAGGATGAACTCGATGTTCCCGCCGGATAGGTAGATCGGCCAGATGTACTCCCGGCGATGGCGGTCGGCGTTGGATGCCCGGGCCGTGTCGGGCCAGAACTCGTCCATGCCGATCACCAGCGGCACGCCGGCGGCAACCGACTTGCGACGCCAGTCCTCGACCGTCCGGCTGCTCTTGGTCTGGAACGACGTCATCGTAAACAGCGGATCGCCGAGGAACGGCGTCCAGGTCTTCTCCGGCGTGCTGGAATGGTGGACCGTGATGGGATGGTCGTACGGGTCCACGTCGTGGAGGTATCCGGCCCATTGCTTGACCTGCTTGGCCTGCAGGTTGTTGTGATTGTACTCCTCGCACAGGTTCCACTGCATCGCCAGGTGATGGCCGAACCGGGCCGCCAGCTCACGGTAATACAGCTTGCGCTCAACGCCCAGCTTCGTGTTGTCCAACTCGCGCTTGTTACCCCGCTCGCCTTCGTTCAGCACGAAGTGCAGGAAGATGCCCTTGCGCTGAGCATGGGCGAAGACGATCTCCCATTGGCGCAGCTTGCCCAGGTCAAAGTGCAGGTTGTCGTTGCCGGGATCGCCCGACGTGTCGATCCGTCCGAGGTAAGGCCAGGTGTTGCCGCCGTCGCCACCGATGTTCATCGGCAGGAAGTAGATGCTGTTAACCTGGGCCGAGGCCAGGTAGTTCAGCGCGCCGATGATGCCCTTGCCCTTGCCGTCGCCCCAGTCCGGATCGCCTTCGGTCCAGTCTCGGACGTGGGGGGCATAGCTGTGTCCGCCCCGGCGGCCGCTAATGGTGTTGTCGAACCCCCGGTAGGCCAGGAAGTCCTCGGGGCTGTCGGTCCCGCCTTTGATCCAGTAAGGCCCGTCAGCGAACTTCAGGTAGTGCTCGCCCACGTATTGAAGCCGGCCGAGACGCAGAAACCCCGGCGCCTGCTCGTTGGCGGCCTTGATGACAAACGAGCCTTCACAGCCGTCGAAAGACGCGGCCTCGCCGGCCTCGGCGTCCAGGCTGACCGCCACGGCTGGCCCTTTCCGGAAAGAGGCACGGAATTGCCATTGGCCGAGGCCATCCGGCGAAAATCGCACGCGCCAGACGTTGCCCGTAAGCCCGCCGGCGCCATCGCCATCGAAAAAGCCCGGCACGTCGTACGTCCGGCCACAGGGGCCGGTGAACCGTACCGCCAGGCGATAGTCCAGAAACGGGTTCGGATCGTTATCCTTGGCGCTATGGGCCGGGCCCTGAAAGTCGATCGTCACAGTCGCCCATTTCTCAAGTGTGCCGCTGACGGCGTAGTCCGCAGCCCATGTCGAGACGCACAGCGCGATAAGAACGCCAAGGCCGGTGACAAGTTGGAGCCGTCTAAGATTCGCCTTCATCAAAATCTACCTCCATGGGAGTTTGAGATTGAATTCGCTGAGTGGTTTTGGCCGGTTATTGCCGGTGGAATTACTTCTCTTGAAAAGTTGAGGGCGCCGCCGCGTGTGTCTGTGCGGCCGATCGGTCTAAGGAGCAAGTTCAATGCTGGGTTCGTGGCATTTAGCAAACGCGCCCGCGCGGGCCAACCGGATGCTCAACGCCTCGAGAACGACTTCTACTTCCAAACAGCACCGTGAAAAACGGGCCAGCCGAAAGCCCGACTGGCCACTAAGGATGATACTGGCCCAGACAACGAGACATGTCAAGGAAAAACGAGCACTCCCAACCCCGTGGGAGTTCGGCGCTTCCTGGAAATACCTTGACACATTGCCGCAGCGTGCAATAGGCTGAGTGAAGGCTTCGCGAGGGTTATGGCGGGGCCTAACCAGGAGAGACCTTCTTAGAAGTGAATCACCCACCCCCAATCTTCCGTGCTCTTACTATCGATCTCGATAATGGCGGTGATGCAGCTTCAGGCGACCGACGGCGCGCGGGACGTCGGGAAAGGGAGCCTGAGCTGTGGAGCGAACCAATCGCCTCCGGCCTTTCAGAGAAGGAGATGTTATGTTTTCAGCCCTGATTCCCATGGTATTGCTGGCAGTCATGAGTACGTCTCAGCCGGGCGAGGCGGCGGATCAGCCTACGATCGACGAGCGGCCACGCGTGATCGTCACCACCGACGGGGAGATCGACGACCGCTGTTCGATGATCCGGTACCTGGTCTATGCCAACGAGTGGGATACCCTTGGGCTGATCCACTCCAGCTCGAAACACCATTGGAAGGGCGACGAGGCCCACAAGGCCCACAGTTGGCAGGGCACGGCCTGGCTGGACAAGCAAATCGACCTGTACGAGCAGGTCTACCCCAGCCTCAAGCGGCATGACCCGAATTACCCGTCGCCCGACTACCTGCGCAAGCAGGTTTTCGTGGGCAACATCGCCTACGAGGGCGAGATGACCAAGGTAACGCCCGGCTCGCAGCGCATCGTCGAGGTGCTGCTGGAGGACGATCCCCGGCCGGTCTGGCTGCAGGCCTGGGGCGGATCCAACACCATCGCCCGCGCGCTCAAGACGATCAAAGACGAACACCCCGATCGCGTGGACGACGTCTCTGCCAAGGCCGTCATCTACCTGATCACCTACCAGGACAACACCTACAAGAAATACATCGCCCCCAACTGGCCGAAGGTGCAGGTTATCGCCAACCAGCGCCAGTTTGCGGCCATCGCTTATAGCTGGAAGAGGACGATCCCCAAGTCGGGGCGGAAGTACTTCAATGACGGCTGGATGCGGGCGAACATCATCGACGGCCACGGGCCCCTGAACGCCAGGTATTCCGAGGGTCGACGCCGTTTCATCTCCGAGGGAGACTCCCCGGCCTTTATGCACACGATAGACACGGGGCTTCGGACCATGGAGAACCTCGGCTTCGGTGGTTGGGGGGGGCGATTCAGAAAAGACAAGAGAACGCCAAGTCTCTGGAGGGACGCCGAGGACGACGGCAGCCGATACAAGTCGATCTGGCGTTGGGCGGCGGCCTTCCAGAACGACTGGGCCGCCCGAGCCGACTGGTGCGTGAAGGACTTCGGCGAGGCCAACCACCCGCCCAAGGTGGCCCTGGCGCACCCGGCTGACCTGAAGGCCAAGCCCGGCGAGAAAGTCATGCTCAGCGCAAAGGGCACGCAGGATCCTGATGGGGACAGCCTGGCCTTTCGATGGTGGGTCTACCGCGAGCCAAGCACCTGCCAGGGCGCGATCGACATCGACAGCGCCAACGCGATGGATGCGTCGTTCACCGTGCCGGCCGACGCCAAACCCGGTCAGACGATCCACGTTATTTGCGAGGTCACCGATGACGGCACTCCGCCGCTGACGCGGTACCGGCGGGTGATTGTTACATGTGAGGATTAGAAGGCGGCTTTCAGCGGGGCCGCCGTGTCTTGCGGCCCCGCTGTCCCGGAGAAGGGAGTCCTGCCCAGGCGTTTAGATAGACAACGAGTTACGACTTTCCAGGTCATGGGGGGACCTGTTATGTTCCTGGCGTTGATTCCAGTGATTCTGCCGGGGTTGATTTGCGCGTCGCAACGGGCCGAGCCTCTATTGCCATCCGACTATTACGGTGTGCGCCGGCGGTCTGCCGGCCTTTCCCATATAACGCGGCAGGGGTGAGACCCTTGTATCGGCATGGCGACTTGGCTAGCATGTGGCTCGGGTTTGCGCAAAAAGAACAAAAAGGAGCAAAGATGTCTGAAGGCCATCGCTCGGTGAAGAAGATTCCCGTGATCTTGGACACGGATATCGGCACGGACATCGACGACACGTGGGCCCTGGGCATGCTGCTCAACTGCCCCGAGCTGGACCTGAAGCTGGTGACCACCGATACGGGCGATACGCCCTACCGTGCGAAGATCGTCGCCAAGTTCCTTGAGCGGGCCGGGCGGACCGACGTACCGGTCGGCGTGGGCCTGTTTGCCACCTGGGGCCCGGAGACGCGCATCCAGGAGGCCTGGGTAGAGGGGTACGAACTGGAAGACTTCCCCGGCACGATTGTCCAAGACGGCGTGCAGGCGATCATCGAAACCATTATGAACTCGCCCGAGCCGGTTACGCTTCTGTGCATCGGCCCGGTGCCGAACATCGCCGAGGCGCTGAAACGCGAACCGAGAATCGTCGAGAACGCCCGCTTTGTGGGCATGTTCGGGGCCATCCGGCGAGGATACGGCGGCAAGAACCAGGTGCAGAAGGAATACAACGTAACGAATAACGTGCCTGCCAGCCAAGCGGCCTTTGAGGCTGCTTGGGAAAAGACGATTACCCCCCTGGACACGTGCGGATACATCAGCCTGGCCGGTGAGCGATACCAGAAGGTCGCCCGTTCGAGCAGCCCGATTGCCCAGGCCATCATGGAAAACTGGCGGGTCGCCGCCACACGAGGCGGTAGGCCGTGGCCGCGGGAGGCGAGTTCGACCCTCTTCGATTGCGTAGGTGTCTACCTTGCCTACTCGAGCGAACTCTTGACAATGGAGCGTCTGGCGGTTCGGATCATGGGGGACGGGTTTACCCGAATCGAGCAGGGCGCGCCGCTGGTCAACGTCGCGACGGAATGGAAGGATCAGGACGCGTTCCTGGATATGCTGGCCGATCGCTTGGCAAGGTGAGCACCACCGACGAGGGTGACCCGCCTTTGAGCCGGTATGGCGGTGTTATCGTCGAGGAGTCGGCCCTGGCGCCGGAAATCGGGGCGAATCGTTCGTCGCCCGTTACGTTTGCTACGGAAGGTTCAATAGGAGCAGAAGCCATGAATAAGACAGTGCTCATCCTTATCGCCCTCGTGTGCCTGTCGGCTTGTCAAGCGACCGATCTGCGTGCCCAAACCATCCGCCTGGCGGCCGAGCCGGGCTGGGATACGTTCGCGCCCAGCCGAGAGCAAGGCGGGTACCGCTACGGGCCTAGCATTGTCATCAACCCCGACGGCAGCATCGAGATGTGGTGCTCCTCCCCGGGCGGGAAGGGCAGCGACGGCGTCCACCAGTGGGACTGGATCCGCTATCGCCGCTCCCAAGACGGCGGAAAGACCTGGACGCCCGAACAGATCGTCTTGAAGCCCACCGAACACACGCGCGATAGGCTGTCCGTCTGCGACCCGGGCGTGGTGCGATTCGGCGGATATTACTACCTCGGCGTTACGTCCGTGGAAGACCCCGGCGGGAAACAAAACGAAATCTTCGTCGCCCGTTCGAAATCCCCGACGGGTCCGTTCGAGAAATGGAACGGCAGCGGCTGGGGCGGTAAGCCCATGCCGATGATTGAGTTTAGATCGCCCGAAGGCGTGTGGGGCGTGGGCGAGCCGAGTTTTGTTGTCCTCGGCGAGAAGGTGTTTATCTATTACACCTGCCACAGCCGAGACGAGGCCGGCAAGACGATCACCCCGACGCTCGTCGCGACCGCTCCGGCCGGCGATCCCGACTGGCCGGGCAAGCTGACCCTTCACGGGCCGGCGTTCGCCCGCGTGGGCGGGGAGGGTTCGGCCGACGTGAAGTACGTGGACGCCGCCGGGCGATTCCTGGCGGTCTCCGTGGCCGGAAAATTCTCACCCGCCGCCCACATCATCTATCGCCAGTCTTCCGACGGGCTGCATTTTGGCGAGCCGGTCCGACTCGATGGCGCCGTGATGCCCCGCTGTCATAACGTCGGCCTAAGCGGCACGGCCCAAGGCCACCTCGACCTGGGCGCCGCCAACCTGATCGCCTACGCGTATTCCAAGGAGGCGAAAAGCCGATGGGGCCAATGGCATCAGCACCTGAACCCATTGAAGGTGCTCATCGAGTGTGATGCCGCCTCACAGCCGGCCGAGCAAGAGGGCGAATAGCAATAGCGCCACGGTTATCCGGCCGACAAACGACAGCGAACGGGTTTACGATGCGCCTAGGCGCCCACGGCAGCGGCTGGCTCGGGCGCCATCGCATGCCGGAGCTTGGGCAGGTGGACGAGCGAAGCGAGCGCTTCCACGCACCGGAGGTCATAGGCGACCGGTGTGCATCGCTGGAGTTCTTCCATGGCCCGTAGCGGGCTCATCGCCGCCCGCTGGGGTCGATCGTGCGTCATGGCGTCGTAGGCGTCGGCGACGGCAAGGATTCTCGCCCCGATGGGGATTTCCTTGCCCACCAGCCCGGCAGGATACCCCGTGCCGTTGAGCCTCTCGTGATGATATCGAACCGCCTCCAAGGCGCCGTGAAGCGACGAAAGCGGGAGGAGGATCTCGTAGGAAATCTCCGCGTGCTTCTGGACGGCCCGGAACTCCTCGGCCCCTAAATGCGTCCGCTTGTTGAGCAGGCCTTCCGAGATGGCGAGGATGCCGATATCGTGGAGCTGGCCGGCCAGATTGAGCAGCTCACATTCTCGGCGCGGCATGCCCAGCTTCCGGGCAATCCGTTCGGCGAGTTGGCCTATTCTCTGGCTGTGGCCTTGTGTATACTTCTCCCGCCCCTCGACGATTCGCACGATCCGCCGGAGGACTTTGACGTAGTGGCCCTCGGCTTCGATGGCGGCGGCATGCAGGTCGGTGGATTGGCCGTGCAGTTCGCTGATCGCTCGGTAGATGTAGAAGATTATCACCCCCGCCAGCACGACCAGCACGCCCCCCAGGAGGATGCTCGTGGCGTGCAGGCCGCTAAGGGCCATCGCACAGGCCGTCACCGCGATAGTTGCCAGGCAGAGGGAAACAGGGCGAATAACGTCCGTGGCGTCCGATAAGACCTGCACACTTCGAAGCTTGCTCAACACGATGTCGTATCCTCCAAGCCGCCCCGACTTTCATGCATAATCTACGATCCGCTCCGGCGTTCATGCATAACCTACGATTCGCCCCGCCCTTGTGCGGGGCAATATGCCGAAATCCGAAAAACCTCACCTCACCCCGCAGCTATTCCCAGGACCATCCCCGGCGGCCAATAGCTGTTAACTGTCTTTGTGAAAGCCTGTAACCTTCGCATGGTCTCGCGATCGGCGCGCAGACTATGCCTCCAAAGACAAGATTCTGGCAAGAGGCATGTTAAACAGAGGGCCGGAATGGCCGATATCCACAAACACAGGGAAGGCCTGATAGTAAGGAGCGTCTGGCTATGTCAACGGTTTCGAAAATTGAAAGGCTCGTCCGAAAGGACGGCCGCGTTATTACCATCCAAGAAAGTGCCGACGTCACCAGCGCCGCAATAGGCATGCGAGATAATCACGTCGGCGCCCTGGTTGTGCTCAGCATCCAGGCCAAGGTGGTGGGCATTATCACGGACCGCGACCTGACAACCAAGATTGTCGCCTCCGGCGTCGACCCGGCCGAGTCGGCTGTCAGGGACGTCATGGCCAAGACGGTCATCTTCTGCAGCCCGAACACGCCGATCGAAAAGGCGCGCAAGGCGATGGCGCAGTATCAGATACGCCACATTCCCATCATCGAGGACGGCGTCCCGGTGGGGATGATCTCCAGCCGTGACATCATGGCCTACGAGTTGCAGGAGACTCGCCAACTGGCCGAACAGCAGACTGAACTGCTCCAGGTTCTCGAAGAATCGCATCCCGGCATTACCGACCTCCAGAAGGATACCACCGGGAGGCTGGTGATCTGATACCGGGCGCACTAAATGCATGCGCTCGGCGGTACAACTCCGCCACTGTCCATAGTGGTGAGAACAATCCTTTGCGACATTGCTGCTCTATACGCTGGCGCATTTACTTTGTGCGCCTCCTATGAGTCGCCCGGCCCTTCCCCCCAAGCCCGAAACAGGTCTGTTTTAGCCTTGCTGATCCCGGGGGGTTGGGATATTCACAGGCAGATGACCACGCCTGGGACAAGGCCCATCCGTATCAGGTGCCCGCAGTATCAGACGATGGTGCCCGGACGGTACGACTGCAACGAAACCGGCCAGTATCTGCTCGGTGCGGCCAGCGAGTTCCTGCTGGCTCA
>SDBT01017023.1_pt1 | contig 11491 bp, 9 predicted proteins | sample 2277101 | NCBI WGS metagenome assembly SDBT01 (sample SAMN10404973, study PRJNA504765) | marine sediment metagenome | isolation source: marine sediment core GS10_PC15, 103 cmbsf | place: Arctic Ocean: Southern Knipovich Ridge | collected 2010
CTTGAACAGGTAGTCATATGGGCTCTTGATACGGTACTGCACTATCCAGGGCACCACGGCGACGTTAAGATCTCCGGTAAGCATCAGGGATTCGCTTTCATAGACGGATTCCTGGGCATATCGCGTTCGGATACCCGCTTGAAGAGTCCGAAGCCCGAACTCCTCCTTAAAAACATATCTAACCTTGACCTTTGTGACCTTTTCGATGCCCCTGGGAAACTTGAAACTGAGGCCTGGCTGGGATGTCCTGACATATTTGCCAAACCGCTGGATAATACCGACCTCATCCACGCCGACCGTGTAAAAACAGCTGGACCCCAGGAAGATAGCGATAATTATAACAACGATAATCCAGCCTTTTCCGGGGATTTTCCCTCTGACGTCCTTGATTTTTTCTAAGACCTCGGTAAAGTCCGGAGGCCCTCCGCCGCCGCCCCCAGAGGAACTCTTTTTTTGCTGCTGCAATTTATCCCAATCCCAAGCCATATGACTTCTCCCTTGAAGGTTTCACTTTAGATTTACTCAAGACTATTAAGTCTTGAGGGATTCAGGAAGACTATATATGCAAAATTTAATAAGGTCAAGTGTAATCGATGTTTTTGCGCAAGCCCTAAGGCTGATTTTTCATCTCTCAGAATTTATAACAAACCGCCATTGTCTTTTTTCTGGGTTTGAATCCTCCTAAATGAAAAAATTTCAAATATCTTTTCCCAGTCTTTGACCCAGTTTTTGGCTTGGGGATTTCTTGACATTAGTGGCGGCGGTACTAATATGCACCCATGGGCAAAGATAAAGAATCGCTTACTCCCCTCAAAAACATTATCGCAGCCCTGCTCGAGGATGGTACGCTACCCTTTAAACCCGAGGACGCGCACATTTGGGAGGAATGGGACAGAGTGGTCGGCCCTGCTATTTCGGATAATGCAAGACCGTCGCGGATCAATAATGGAACACTCAGGGTCATGGTGTCAAACGCCATTTGGCTTCAGGAACTGAAATTTATGGAGGAGGACATTAGACGGAAACTAAATAGGACGTTGGGCCGGGAAGCCCTGAAAAAGATAGAGTTCAGAGTGGGTCTGAAATAGAGAGGTCTCCCTGTCCCAGTAAAGGAGGTTCTATCACAAGACCCGGCCTCCCGCCCAAGGAGGCCTCTATGAGAGCCAGTTTGGCCCTGGATTGGATCGTGGGGTAATTGATTTGGAGCCGTTTGGGTTCAAGGCCAAAACGGCGCATACGCAAAAAAACTTCCGTCAACCGGTCCGCTGGATAAACCAGAGCCAACCGCCCTTTTTTTCGAAGCAGCCCGGCGGCTGTCATGAGGATATCATCAATGGACGCCAGCAATTCGTGCCTCGCAACGGCCCGGCGGGGATCAGGGTTGACGCGACCGCTTTTTGCCCTTCGATAGGGAGGATTGCACAGGACCACGTTTGCCCATTTTCCGGCCATTGGGGGATATTTGATGTCCCCCGAAATCACCCCCATTCTGGCTTCAAATCCATTGAGAGAAGCATTTCGTTTTGCCTGACCAGCCAGCTCTTTTTGAACCTCAAGCCCAAAGACACGCCCCACCGGTTTTGTCATAAGCAAGACCAAAAGGATTATACCGCATCCCGTCCCCAGATCCACTGCTACATCAAAGGGTCTTATTGTGGCAAATTTGGAAAGCAGGATGGCATCGATGGAAAACCGGTAGCCATCGTCGGATTGTATCACCTTCAAGCGGCCCCCCATAAACCTGTCGATAGACTCGCCGGGCCGAAGGGCAATCTTATGGGACCTGGATGATTTCATTGGGATCAATCTTGTTAAACACCAGACCTGACAAGACCTTGGGGTAGAAATAGGTTGATTTTCGGGGCATCACCAGGGCGTTTCCCGCGACTTCTTTGACATGATCTGCCCTGGTGGGGTTGAGCAGAAATGCCATCTGATAGTCTCCGGATTCCACCCCGGAGATGGCCGTCTCCATGTTGCTCTGGTAATGGAACCGTTTTTCATCATCCAGATCCTCCTTGCTAAAACCGAGACCCTTTTGGAGGATAAGCCGGGAAAGGACCAGCACGTCAAGTTTCCTGAGTGAAGGATGGAGGTCATCACCCATCTCCTTTCGTGCGCCTTCCTTTATTGAGAACAGGTAGTAGTGTCGGGACCCATGTTCGAAAAAAACGATGGATGTGCTTCCCACTCCCGCCTTCTGTAGTTTCTGTTTGATGAGAGCGGATTCTTTGGAAACAGTGGAGCCTGAGACGGGATATTTTGTTATGTCAAACCACGGTTCTATTTTTCTCAGAAATGGGCCAAGCCGAAAGCCACACACCGACGTAATGATCCGGTGCGAGGGGAGGATTGTCAGACCCTTGTCATTCATGTTGGACAGATACATCATCACATATTCATAGGCTCTGTCCACAGGACGTTTCCCATATCTGGCCCTCATGATATTTCTGAAGTTACGCGCGGTTTCATAACGGTGGTGACCGTCGGCGATAAATAAGCGCATTTTCAGCATGACATCCGCCACTTTTTTAAAAAGAGAGGGGTCCTGCAGAACCCACATCCGGTGATGTGTGTCATCTTCATAGTCAAAGGCGATCATAGGACTAGGGTCAATGGCCTTCCTGCACGTCTCAAGGATGCTGTTGTCCGGGTCCTCAAAAAGCGCGAATATCTGGCTTAACTGGGAGTTGCAGGCCCTCATGAGCATTAAACGGTCATCTCTGTGAGCCGAAAAAGTCTTCTCATGGGGGAGTATAATATTGCTGTCGCTTTCCTCTATTCGGACCAGGGCTATGATGCCCCATCTGGTTCGTGGGGGAACGCCGTTGCCTGGATTGTAGGTGAGAGAAGTGACATAGATGCAGGGGTTATCCGCCCGAATCAGGGTGCCGTCGGACTCCCACCTGGCAAGATAGTCGGCGGCCCTTGTATACCGGTTGTCCCAATCAGAATCTCCGGTCCTTTTTTTACCCAGGACAAGACGGGTGACGTTGTGAGGGTCTGCCTTATAGTATTTGTCCTGCTGCTCTTCTGAGATTACGTCGTATGGGGGCGCAACCAAACTTGCAGGGTCTTGCCCTGAGTCAAAATTGTATGTTATCCCTTTAAACGGGGCGATGATTGCCATTTTTCGGTCCTTGTGATTTCAAGATTGTGGTATTTCACCCCTAGAAGACAAATGTGTCAAGGAAATTTGAAGACCAGGAGGTTTTCCGGCGTGAATTCACTCAAAAAAACCAGCCCTGATGTTGTCCAAAGAAAAGATACCCCGGATCTTATAATCGAGGGGGGGATGCTCATCACAATGGCGGACGGCGAGGAACCCATCCCATGTGCAAATGTCCATATAATAGGGGGACGGATCACCCGGATCCAGCGGGGTGGTCAAAAAGAGCGCCCGTCGGGTCCCGGGGTGGCGGTGATTGACGCTAGAGATTGTATTGTGATGCCGGGCCTCATAAATGCCCACACCCACTCGGCCATGAGCCTTTTCCGGGGCTTTGCCGATGATCTCCCGTTGAGGCAGTGGCTTTTTGAAAAAATTTTCCCTCTTGAGGCAAAGTTTCTCAACCCGGATACGGTCTACTGGGGCTCACTTCTGGCGTGTGCGGAAATGATTTCTTCGGGGACCACCTGTTTTATGGATGGATATTTTTTTCAGGATGGGACGGTTCGAGCAGCAAAAGAGTCGGGACTCAGGGCTATCATTGCCCAGGGGGTTATAGATTTTCCTGCACCGGGCGTTCCGGACCCGAAAGGGAATATTGCGGCGGCAAGAAGATTTATAGAAAACTGGGAGGGGGATTCGGAGGAGATCACCCCGGGTGTCTTTTGTCACAGCCCCACCACCTGTTCGGAGCACACTCTGAAGGCGGCCTCAGAATTGTCCCGAGAATTTGGTGTGCTCCTTCAAGTCCATGTTTCCGAGACCACTGAAGAGGTGCGTGAGATCATAAACAGGACGGGGAAGAGACCGGTTCATTATCTTGACGGGCTGGACCTCCTGAACCCCGGGTTTATTGCCGTTCATGCAGTGCATCTGGATCAGGGGGAGATGGCATGCCTCAGGGAAAAAGGGGTCAAGGTTGTCCATTCCCCGGAGAGCAACATGAAACTGGGCTCCGGCACTGCCAAGGTTTCAAATATGCTCAAAATGGGTTTAACAGTGGGGCTGGGTACGGATGGGTGCTCGTCAAACAACAACCTGGATCTTTTTCAGGAAATGGATACTGCCGCCAAATTAGCCAAGATCACAGACCTGGACCCCACCCGGTTGGACGCACGGACCGTTCTCAGGATGTCGACAGTGTGGGGAGCGGCCGTTATGGGTCTTGAGAAAGAAATCGGAACCCTTGAGGAAGGGAAAAAGGCCGATATAATTGTGGTTGACCTTGCAGCGCCGCACTTATGCCCCCTCTACGATCCGTTTTCAGCGGTGGTCTATTCAGCCAACGGCGCCGATGTCAAGGATGTTATCGTGAATGGAAAGGTGTTGATGAAGGACAGGGAACTCACCACGTTAGATTCTCGGGAGATAATGGAAAGGGTAAGAAATATCAGCAGGGGGATACGCCTTTAAGAAGCTGAGCTTTATCAATTTGTTTGTCCATGAAAAGAGATCTCCACGACCCAGGGTTCTTTCAAAGAGCCAAAGTTTTATAAATATTCAATTTCCCTGCTTGTCCGGATTAGACGTCGATAGAGGATTCCCCTAATAGTTGAGTTATCAGTTTGATAGCTTCCTGGTAATCGGTCACATGGCGTATACCGGTTATTTCTTTCCAGGTTTCAAGGCCAATCACGGGTTTTTTTATCTTTAGGGCCATTGCAATTTCAGAGAGGGTGCCATATCCGCCCGCAATGGATACCAGCAGATCAGAGGCCCTCACCACAAGCAAATTTCTCCCCTCACCGAGACCTGTGGCTATTGGGACGTGGATAAACGGGTTCGCTGATTGCCGGGTCAACCCGGGCAAGAGACCCACGGTCAATCCTCCTGCCTCCGAACAACCCCTGGCAGCTCCTTCCATGACACCCCCGAGTCCACCGCAGATAAGGGTCCACCCCTTTTTCCCGATTTCAGAGCCCAGGTTTCTGGCAAGCTCGTAGGTGGTATCCAGGCATGTGCCTGCGCCTATGACGCCGATGTAATGAGGTTTTTCCATGCAACTTCCCTCCATGTGTAAAAAATATTTGCCATTGGGGATATAAATTGATATCTCTCACTTTTATAACAGAGGTCAGGTTAACCCTATACCCCGCCTCTTAAAGGGCTTCAAGTTTTTCTTTGATAGGATGCATTTCAAAAGGTTATTCTATAAAATACTGTTATTTCAATAAATCGTACAACGAGACAGAGAGATAAATATATGCAGAAAAAGAAAAGAACAGGTTTGTGGTTGACAATCTTCGCGATCATTGTGCTGGTGGGCGCTTTGGGTTGGTTTCTGATGGGCGTTTTTGAGGGGGAAAAACCAATCATCAAATTTCAACCCCTGCCCCTGTTTCTGACGGGAGGCCAGAAATTCACGCTTGCTGTCAGTGATATGAAACGGGGGCTTAAAGAACTGGATGTTTTGGTTATGCAGGAAGGCCGGGAGATAAAAATCTTTGAAAAAAAGTTTCCCTTCAAAGGTCTTTTTAACGAGGAGGGGACCCATAAATTTGAAACGGAATTTTCCATCCATCCCTCAAAACTGAATCTGACCCAGGGGCGTGTGGACCTGCAGGTCCGTGTCTGGGATTATTCCAGGAGGAGCGGGGGGGACGGAAACCTGTCCCTGGTCCGGCATAAGATGGCCGTGGATACGGTCCCGCCGGCCATCCGGGTCATGAGCCGGTTACACTATATCAACGAAGGGGGGGCCGGTTTGATCGTGTACCAGACCTCTTCGGATGCAGTCAAAAGTGGGGTGTTTGTGAATGATCTTTTTTTTAAAGGATTTCCCGTTGATAAGGAATCCAAGGAGGGTCTGCATGTTGCCTATTTTGCCATCCCCGTCGACATCAAACCAAACCCGGAAGTGTATGTTTGGGCAAGAGACAGGGCAGGTAACCTCTCCCGGGCCGGTTTTTACCATCGTATTCGGCGGAAACGATTTCGGACCGTCAAGGTCAATATCACGGACCGATTTTTGAAAAAAATCCTTCCTTTTTTTTCGTATTATGATTTTAAACCAGGGGAAAGCGACATTGAAAAGTTTCTTCAAATCAACGGGGATTTGCGGAAAAAAAATGGGCAAACCCTGTATGACTTACAGAAAAAAACAGCCCCTGAAAAATTGTGGGATGGGGTTTGGCTGAGACAGAAAAACGCGGCCAGTATGGCAGGATTCGGAGAACACCGGGTGTACTATTACAAGGGGAAAGTGGTCGATAAACAGACCCATCTGGGTCAAGATCTGGCCTCGCTTGCAAACTCGGATGTCTCTGCTGTCAACAATGGCCGGGTGGTTTTTGCAGGACGTCTCGGGATATACGGTATGACAGTGGTCCTGGACCACGGACAGGGTCTGACTTCGGTTTACTCTCATCTCAGCCAGATCAATGTTACGCTCAATCAGGATGTTGCGAAAGGAGCGGTGGTCGGTGTAACCGGCCAGACAGGACTTGCCGGTGGCGATCATCTCCACCTCAGTGTCATGGTGGGTGGTGTCTTTGTCAACCCGATAGAGTGGTGGGACAGCCACTGGATCAGGGACAATATCACAAGGAAACTGGCGCTTATAGAAAAGTAATGACCGAACACTAAAGCGCCTTTATGGATATGAAAAAATCATGTCTGACAAGACCTCTTCCCATAAGATTTCCGTGGTCATTCCAACCCTCAACGAGGCGGCCACTGTTGGTGGTATCATTAGGGGATGCAGGCGTTACGCGGATGAAATTGTTGTCATAGATGGGCATTCAAAGGATAAGACGAGAGAAATTGCGGAGGGAATGGGGGCCAAGGTCGTCCTAGACCACAAAAAAGGAAAAGGGGAGGCCCTGCGTTGCTCTGTATCCCACGTAACCGGCGACATCATCGTCTTTATTGACGCCGACGGCTCTCACAATCCTGATGACATTCCCAAACTGATTCAACCCATCGTTGACAACACGGCCGATCATGTTTCAGGATCTCGTCTGATAGGGGGTTCGAGCGAACTTCATGGTGGTTTTGACGAGTGTTTCAGGCTTATGGGTAGCTCATTTATCACTGCCTGTATCAACTGGAAATTTGATGTGAAACTGAGTGAGAGTCAGAATGGCTTTCGCGCGATAAGAACAAAAGTCATCAAACAATTAGAGTTGAGGGAAAACATCACCACCATTGAACAGGAGATGATAATCAAGACCCTGAAAAGGGGATTTCGGATGGCAGAGGTCCCGTCCCACGAAAAAAAGAGGGTCGCGGGGTATTCCAAGATCAGCCTAAAAAAGGTTTGGTTTAGGTATGTCTACAGCTTGATAAAATACCTTTTCATCTGAATACCAACTCGAATTCCTTATGAAAATATTACTCCTAAACCCGCCTACGCCGGATAACAGGGCATTTATCAGGGAAGGGCGTTGCATACAGGAGCGGGGTGTATGGGGAACCATTTGGCCCCCGATAACCCTGGCAACTGCGGGGGCGATGCTGGAGGCAAGTGGACACGAAGTAGAGATACTGGATTGTGCGGCCCAAGGGATTTCATTAGGAGATCTTCTTAAGAAAATACAAAAAAAAATTTACGAAATAGTAGCCTGGAGCGCTGCAACCCCCTCCATCAAGGCCGATCTGGCCCTTGCAGATAAAATCAAGAAGATCGATCGTCGCATATCGACTGTGACTTTTGGCACCCATGTAACCGCCCTCCCGGAGGAGTGTCTTTTTGCGGCTAAAGGGCTTGATTTTGTCATACGAAACGAACCCGAAGAATCGTTGGCAGCCCTGACAGCTGGTCTGGCAAACGGAACCGGACCTGAAAGGATTAAAGGGCTCAGTTACAGGGATTCAGACGGCCAGATCCTTCATAACCCATCGAGACCGTTTATCAAAGACCTGGACAGCCTTCCCTTCCCTGCCTGGCATCTCCTTGATTTGAAAAAATACCGACTTCCGCTCATCGGAAAAAAATTTCTGATCCTTGCCCCGATCCGCGGCTGTTCCTATCCGTGCACTTTTTGTACGGCCCAGACCTACTATGGGAGAAAACCGAGAAGGAAAACGATTCCCCGGGTGATGGATGAGATGGAATATGCATTGGATAGATTTGGCATCGATCAGTTCTTTATCTGGGCCGACACCTTTACTGCTGATAAGGACTATGTGATAGATTTCTGCCAGGCTATTCGCGGCAGAGGCCTTGAGGTCAACTGGACATGCAACAGCCGGGTGGATACCATAAACAAGGAGCTGTTGGAGGAAATGGCAAAATCCGGATGCTGGATGATCAGCTATGGGATTGAATCCGGGAGTCAAGCGGTCTTGGATCTTGTCAAAAAGAACATAACCCCTGGCCAGGCAAGAAATGCCGTGAAAATGGCAAAGGAGGCCGGTATAAAAGTGGCCGGACATTTTGTCTTTGGTCTTCCGGGTGAAACTGAGGAGACGATCAAAGAGACCATCAATTTTGCCTTGGGTCTTGACATGGTGATGGGCCAATTCTATTGTGCTGCGCCTTTCCCCGGTTCTCACCTTTATGAACTGGCAAACGCTGAAGGATGGCTTGAAGGTCGGGAGTTCGAAGAATTTCGTCAGGATAACGCCGTCATGAACCTGCCCGGGCTCCCGACCGAAGTCGTGAATAAACATAGAAAAGAGGCCTTTCGAAGATTTTATCTCAGACCGAAACGTTTTTTTCAAATTTTGGGTTTGATAAGTTCCGGCATGATCGGGAAGACTATAAAAGAGGGGGTCAGGTTCTTTGGCTGGGCGAGACGCTGAGATCTCTGTGGCAAAATTTGGTGTTTTTATATGAAAATACTGGGCATATGGGACGGTCATGACTCTGGAGCCGCATTAATAGAAGGGGATAAGATTCTCTTTGCTGTAAATGAGGAGCGGCTTACACGGAGAAAGCTCGAAATCGCCTTTCCCGTCAATTCGATCCAGGCCTGTCTTGAGGGTACCGGGACTTCCCATAAAGAGATATCACACATTTCAGTCTCCACCTGGGACTTCTCAAAGACCCTCGCCCGTGTATTTCCCTCTCTAAGGGAAGAATACTATCTTCTCCGCAGAAGAAAAAAGGGGTTGGGACGGACATCTTATCTCAAGAAACGGTTCAAATATCGACTTACAGAGTACCCTCCCACAGAATTAACCAGACGAATAAGTTCCCATAATGTTCGAGGCCATTTGAAAAGACTCGGGTTTAATGACTTCAAACTGCACCTGGCGGACCATCACCTTTGCCATGCGGCTGGAGCCGCCTTTTGCAGCGGTTTTGACAGAGCACTGGTCATCACCCTGGACGGTCTGGGAGATGGGCTTTCAGGGTCCATAAGTCTGTATGAGGGGGGAGCGCTGGAGAGAACAGCCTCGCTTTCGGCCCGTCATTCCCTGGGGATATTCTTTGAGCACGTCACCAACCTGATGAATATGAGGGAACTTGAGGACGAGGGGAAGGTAATGGCCCTTGCCGACTATGCTTACCCTTTGGATGACGCGAAAAACCCCCTTATGGATCTGATCCACGTGAATGGGTTGGCCTTGCAGTGCCGACATTCGTCGCTGGGGATGTACCAGGCCCTGAAAAAGATCCTCTGGCAATATCCCTCGGAACAGTTCGCCTTTATGGCACAGAGGACGTTGGAGGTGAAGTGCACGCAATTGGTCCGGAATGCCATCACAGCTACCGGCATGGATCAACTCTGTTTTGCTGGTGGGGTTTTTTCTAATGTAAAGGTGAACCGTCTGCTAAGGGGGTTACCACAGGTAAAAAAGTGTTTTGTGTTTCCCCATATGGGGGACGGGGGACTTGCCTTAGGGGCGGCCCTGGCAACGAACTATGGATTAAACGGTACACATCACATTCCCCTGGATCATCTGTTCCTTGGTCAGGGATACTCAGACGAAGAGATGAAAAGGGTTTTGGAAAAGAGCGGGTGCCTTTATAAAAAAAGCGCAGACATCATCAAAGAAACGGCTGAGATCATAACCAATGGAGAGATCGTGCTCTGGTTTCAGGGCCGTATGGAGTTGGGTCCACGGGCATTGGGGGGGCGCTCTATTCTGGCTTTACCCGATTCAGAGACCATAAAGGATACCCTCAACCTGCAGCTCAAGAAAAGGGTTTGGTACCAGCCCTTCTGCCCATCCATGCTTGAGGAAGATGCAAAGGAGATATTGGAAGACTACGATGGCCACCCCAACGGGTTTATGACCATGGCCTATATGGTGCGGGGCAGCAAGAGAGATCTGGTGCGGGGGGTGATCAACAGAGACGGCTCGTGCAGACCCCAGATTGTTTCAAAAAACGGGTCCCTTTTCAGGAGGCTTCTTGAAGAAATCAAACGGTTAACCGGTTGCGGGGTTTTACTAAATACCAGTTTTAACCTCCATGGTGAACCACTGGTCTGTTCTCCGGAGGATGCTATCGGGACCATGGCCGACACCATGATTGGGTACATGGCAATGGGCAATTTCCTGGTGCGAGGGAAGGATGTCGAACATTAAAGTCCAGAAAATAATCCTGATTGGCCTTTTGTATCTGGTGGTTTCAGCAGCAGGTGTGGCATGGGGACTTTACTACGATAACTGGCAACTAAAAGAACAACTAAAATGGGTCGCCCCGCTCATCCTGGAAATCAATTTTTTTCTTATCCTCATTGGAATAATCCTGAACTTGCGCCTTTTCAAGAATGTGTGCAGACATGTCACAAAAAGGGCATGGGTCTTTTTGTTGCTGATCGCCCTCGGCGGGACCCTGATCGCCATGTTTGTTGCCCCGAGAGTGCACAGAATATTCTACGATGAAGACATTTATCTGAATGTGGGTCAAAATATGGCGAATTTGAAAATTGCAGGGATGTGCAATGAGGGGGGGGATCGCTACGGGGAGTATTTTTGCAATCAGCTGGAATACAATAAGGATCCAAACGGTTGGCCCTATTTGATGAGCCTCATTTTCAGGATCGCGGGTGTTTCGCATGTGACAGCTTTTATCATGAACAATATCATTTGGGGTTTTTCTATCCTCGTGGTTTTTTTTTCGGGGTTTCTTCTCTTCAAAGACCAAGTGACAGGTCTTTTTGGCGCCCTGCTGTTTTCGCTTATACCCGAGGGTCTTCGCTGGTCAAACACCACAGCAGCTGAACCAAGCGCTGCCTTGTTTGCAGGTCTTGCACTTCTCTCAGTGATTTTTTTTGCCAGAAACCCGGGGAAAAAGACTCTTTTTCTGGCCGCTGTCTTGCTACCTTTCGCATTCCAGTTCCGGACCGAATCGATCTTGATCCTGCTCCCGGCCGGTCTGTGCGTAGTCCTTCTGGCGCCACGAGAACTGGCAAAAGAAAGGAGTTA
>SDBT01017024.1_pt1 | contig 11491 bp, 6 predicted proteins | sample 2277101 | NCBI WGS metagenome assembly SDBT01 (sample SAMN10404973, study PRJNA504765) | marine sediment metagenome | isolation source: marine sediment core GS10_PC15, 103 cmbsf | place: Arctic Ocean: Southern Knipovich Ridge | collected 2010
TCCCATCGAGCTCGTCGAGCCGGTCGGGGTCGGTCCCGGTGGCAAGGGCGGCGATGATCGCGGCGGTCGAACACCCGAGCCCGGGCTGGTTGCTGTCCGAGCACCCGAAGTCTGGGCCATGGGCTTTACCGGCACCGGAATCCTGGTCGCCACGCTCGATACCGGCGTCGATGGTAATCACGAGGCACTGGCCAGCCGCTGGCGCGGGGTCGCCGATCCACGCTATGCCGGCAATCCGGAGTGGGCCTGGTTTGATCCGGTGACCTACACGACGTTCCCGACCAGCTTCGGCAGCCACGGAACCCACACGATGGGCACCGTCTGCGGCGGAGCGCCGGGCGATGAAATCGGTGTCGCGCCTGGGGCCCAGTGGATCCACGCGGGCGTCATCGACCGCGTCAGCATCGAGCAGACCGTGGCCGACGCGATTCTCTCATTCGAGTGGCTGATTGACCCGGACGAAGATCCGAGCACGAGCTGGGATGTACCCCATTCTTGCTCGAATTCGTGGCGGGTGACCACGGGCCACGGATATCCGCCCTGCGACCAGACTTTCTGGGCCGGGCTCGACGCGTGTAACGCGGCCGGCATTGTGATGCTGTTCTCGGCCGGCAACGAAGGTTCCAGCCCGGGGACCATCGGTCGTCCGCCTGATCGGGCCACCGATGACTATCGCTGCTTCGCGGTCGGCGCGGTGGACGGCAACACCGCCGGCTACCCGATCGCCGGCTTCTCTTCGCGCGGACCGAGCTACTGCACGCCGGGTGGCGGCGTGGCGATCAAGCCGGAGGTCGTGGCACCGGGCGTAAACGTTCGCTCGTCGGTACCCGGAGGCGGGTACCAAGGCAGCGGCTGGAGCGGCACGTCCATGGCCTCGCCTCACGTCAACGGAGCCGCCGCGCTGATCATCGAGGCCTGCCCCGATCTGAGCGTCGAAGAGGTCAAGCAGATCCTGTTGGAGACGGCCGTCGATCTGGGACCGGCCGGTGAAGATAACGACTACGGTATGGGCATCATCGACGTGTTCGAGGCGGTCAATCTGGCGCTGAGCCTGTGCTCCGGCGCCCCGCGCGCGCACGACGGATTCTACGAGACCCCGGTCGACCAGCCGGCGTTGATCACGCTTCAGGCCAATGATTATGACGGGCTTCCGGATCCTCCGGGAGCGCTGACCTACATCGTCACGGCGTTGCCCGATCCGGGTAACACGCTGACCGACGTGGGCAACGGATACGGAATCACCGCGGGCGACCTGCCCTACTCACTGGTGACCTACGGCAACCAGCTCACCTACACGCCGACCGGTGGCTACTACGGCACCGACACGTTCGAATTCAAGGTCAACGACGGCGGTGTGCCGCCGGACGGGGGCGATTCGAACCTCGCGATCGTCTCGGTGCTGGTGCTGTTCGACGCGCCGGTGATCACGACCGCGTCGTTGCCGAGCGGACTGATCAACGGGCTCTACGGGCCGGTGCAGCTCGAGGCCGCGGGCGGCCAGCCGGAGCTTAGCTGGCTGGTTCTGTCAGCCGGCGAGTATTTCGAGACCGACCTGGGCAGCAGTCTGTTCTCCGCAGTCGGCAGCGCCCGGGGTTGGCACTCGGACGACAGCAGTTGGCCCTATTCCCTCCCGTTCACCTTCCCGTTTTACGGGGACGAGTACAGCAGCGTGAACGTCTGCAGCAACGGGTTCATCGACTTCACCAGCTCCAGTTCCGCCTATAGCAACAGTGATTCGGAGTTGATCGGGGCGGTGCGGATCGCGCCGCTGTGGGACGACCTGCGGACCGACGGCGGCGGCAACGACATCTTCATCGACGAATCCGTCCCGGGAGAGGTCACCATCCGCTGGGACGCCGAGACTTACTCCGGCGGTAATCCCTGCAACTTCTCCATCACGCTGTTCGAGGACGGGTTGATCCAGTTCCACTACGGCAGCGGCAACACCGGGCTCTCGCCGACGATCGGCGTCTCCGCCGGCGACGGCACCAACTACCTGCTCACCAGCTACAACAACGCCGGTTCGCTGACGAACGCGAACTCGCTCGAGTTGTTGCGGCCGGCGCAGTTGCCGGAAGGGTTGGAACTCAGCACGGACGGCGTGCTCAGTGGGATCCCCACCGAACTGGGTCTGTTCAGCCCGACCTTCCGGGTGACCGACTCGCTCGGTCGATCCGACCAGCGCGACCTCGCGCTCGAGATCAACTCCGGGCCGATCCCGCCCATTGCCAGCAACCAGAACGTCTCCACGCCGGCGAACACGCCGGTTTCGGTTACGCTGGTCGCCGAGGACGACGGGCTTCCCGATCCGCCCGCGGCCATCACCTACATCATCGATTCGCTCCCCAACCACGGATCCTTGAGCGATCCCGGCGCGGGCGCGATCAACGGCGTGCCGTACACCTTGGCCGGCGGCGGCAACGTCGTCGATTATGCCGCCGATCCCTGGTACGTCGGGCCCGATGCGTTCACCTTCAAGGCCAACGACGGCGGCGAGCCGCCCGACGGCGGCGATTCGAATATCGCGACCGTCGCGATCCAAGTCCTGCCGCCCGGCCCGGAGGCCGCGTTCGTGTTCGATTTCCAGAGCGACCCCGGCTGGAGTACCCAGGGCCAGTGGGCCTTCGGACAACCGATCGGCGGTGGTTCGCACTACGGTGACCCCAGCTCCGGATACACCGGCAGTAACGTCTACGGCTACAACCTCGCCGGTGATTACTCCAACGGCATGCCCGAGTACGCCCTCACTACCACCGCGATCAACTGTCTCGACGTGCAAGACGCCGAGCTGCGCTTCTGGCGGTGGCTGGGCGTCGAGCGAAGCCCGTACGACCACGCGACGGTGGCGGTGTCGAACGACGGCACAAACTGGACCGGGCTGTGGACCAACCCGACCAGCACCATCTCCGACTCCAGTTGGAGCCAGATGACGTTCGACATCTCGGCCGTGGCCGACGGTCAAGCGACCGTGTACCTGCGCTGGACGATGGGGCCGACCGACGGCGGCGTAAGCTACCCCGGCTGGAACATCGACGACGTCGAGATCTGGGGCATGCTCATTCCGCATTGTCCGGGCGACTTCGATGGAGACAACGACGTCGACCTGGCCGACCTGTCGCAGTTGCTGGGTCACTACGGGATGACCGGTGTCGGCTACAGCGATGGTGACATCGACGGCGACGGTGACGTCGACCTCGCCGACTTGTCCGGGCTGTTGGCCGTCTACGGGACGATCTGCCCGTAGACGCGCTGCGTCCGACGGTCACACGCGACGGTTCATACCAGCGCCCCATCCCGCCCGACGCGGGATGGGGCTTTCTTTTCAGCGCCGCCGCCGGGCGGCTTGCTTGACACACCCCCCCGGCGGTCTAGAGTTGCCCGGGTATGGTGACCCTGCACGGGTACATTCTGCGCGAGTTGCTCAAGAGCTTTGGGCTCTCGATCCTGGCGCTGACCGCGCTGTTCACGATGGGCGGCGGGCTGTCCACCATCATCAAGTACGAGGGTGTGACCGCCGGCGATATCTTCGTCGTCCTGCCGATGCTGATCCCGATCGTCATCACGCTGACCATGCCGGTCGCGGCCCTGTTCGCGGCGACCATGACCTACGGGCGCCTGGCGGCGGATAACGAGCTGGTTGCGGCGCGGGCCGCGGGCATCAACGTACACCGTCTATTCTTCTCGGCGATCTTGCTCTCGGTGTTCGTGGCGCTGTTCACGATTCTCTCCGTGAACCTCGTAATCCCCAACTTCCTGGGGCGGATCGAGCACTTCGTCCGCACGAACGCGCGCGACTTCGCCTTCAACCGTCTGGTCCAGCGCGGGTACATGCAGTACGCCGAGCCGGGAAAGGACCGCTACACGCTCACCACCCAGCAGGTGCTCAACGTGCCCGAGGACCAGTTGGTGGCCAAGGGTTTTGAGCCGCCGGGCGACGGCGTCAGCTACTTCTGGGTCGAGCAACCCACGTTCCTGATGTCGAACCAGGACGGACAGCTCGAGCAGTTCGCGGTCGCCGAGGGCGGGTTGGTGCAGTTCGACACGCGCGATAACAACGTGAAGTTCACGCTCTACATCAAGAACGAACGCAACTACGAACTCGGCAAGAGCGTCGTGCACATCCAGAATCAGAAGCTCGGGCCCTACGCGCGCGAAATCTCCGTTTCACCCAAACCGGCCATGCTCGACCTGGAGACGCTGCGCCGTTGGACGGCCGAGCCCTGGAAGTCGCCCAAGCTGGGAAAGAAGGTCGAGGAGTTTCTGGGAAGGCTGCGCGAGCGCGTCTTTTGCGAGCTGACCGCCCAACGACTCGCCGACGGCGCGACCCTCGTGCTGCACGACGCGGAACAGACCCGCTACGAAATCACCGCGGGCTCCACGGTTTCCTCCGGCCGGTCGCAATTGGTGCTAAACGACGTGACCGTCATCCGGCACCCCGCCGCGCAGGGTGAGGCGCCGACCCGCCCGCCGACCCGTTATGAAGCCGCGCGGGCGAAGTTCAGTGCCGAGACCGACCATGGTGAGACGCGGATCCAGTTGGAGTTGAGCCAGGTCGGCGATCAGCCCGTGCGGGAGTCGATCGTGCGCGCCGACGGCTACAGCACGCAACGGGAGCGAGATGCCGTCCGTCTGGAGGACCTCCAGGTACCCGAGTACGTCGCGGAACGGATGCGGCAGTACCCGGCGGAAGCCGTGCTCGACCCGTCCATCGAACTCCCCGTTGACGAGGAACTGGATCAGCAGCGACTCGGCCTGCGAAAACTGGCGGGCCGGATTCAGCGAAAGATCGCCGGCGTGATCCACTTTCGCATGAGCTTCGCCAGCAGCGCCCTGGTCACGATCCTGATGGGGGCGGCGCTGGGCGTGATCTTCCGCGGGTCGCGCGCCCTGGCGGCGTTCGGCCTGGCGTGCATCCCGTTCGCCACGGTCGCCATCGTCATCTCGATGGGCAAGCAGATGACCGAGAGCGAATCGAGCCACGCGTTCGGACCGCTGATAATCTGGAGTGGTCTGGGGCTGGTGGCGGTTGCCGACGTTCTGATTCTGCGCTTCGGCGTGCGGCGCTGAGGGAGAGGCCTTGAGCATTATCGACCGCTACATCGCCCGCTCGTTCGTCTCGGGATACCTGATCCTGATGCTGGTCGGGGTGGGACTCTACGTGCTCACCGACCTGCTGCTCAACGCCGACGAATTCACCGAGGACGCCTCGCTCCCGCTGCTCGAGGTGCTCCGGCTGATGGGCGACTACTACCTGTGCAATCTGCCGCTGTATTACTCGCAACTGGGGGGGCCGCTGATGGCGATCGCGGCGGCGTTCACCATCGGGGTGATGCTGCGTAACAACGAGCTGACCGCCTTGGTCGCCGCCGGACTGCCGCTGCAACGCCTGGCCGTCCCGATCATCGCCTGCTCGGTTTTGCTGGTGGGCGTCTGGATGGCGAACCGCGAGCTGCTGTTGCCGAAACTGGCTCATAAGATCGCTCGCAAGCACGACGACATAGTCGGCCAGCGGACCCGCGGCGTGCAATGCGCCCGCGACGGCAACAACGCGATCCTTATCGCCGACAGCTTCAAGCCGCGCCAGGCCCGCCTGGAGAACCTGTTCATCATCGAACCCGATAGCCAGAACCGGCCCGAGAGCCTGGTCCTGGCAGACGCCGCCACGTATAACCAGCAGCGCGGCGTGTGGGAGCTGGAGCGGGGTTACCGCGTCCGCATGTACGACCCGAGCGGCGCCGGGGGCCTGGGGCCGCCGATCGAGCGCGAGTACATCGACGAGTGCGCGTTCGGGCTGACGCCCGATGAGCTGGTCCTGCGGCGGAACTCGCAATGGGCCGATCTGCTGAGCCTGAAGCAGTTGAACGCCCTGCTGCAAAGCCGCAACCTGGCGAACCGTGCGGCGATCGACATGAGCCGCCACATCCGCCTGACCCCGCCGCTGCTGCAATGGATCCTGCTTCTGCTGGCGCTGCCGTTCTTTCTGGTGCGCGAACCGGCGAATGTACTGGCCGCCGGCGGCAAGGCGCTGCTCGTGGCCGGGGCGTTCTTCATGGTCACCTTCATCGCCCAGAGCGTGGTCAAGGAAGAGGCCTTCGCCGCCCTGATCGCCTGGATCCCGATTCTGCTGTTCGGCCCCCTGGCGGTGCTGCTGCTGGCGAATGTCAGAACGTGACACCTCCGACTTCTGTAGGGTGCGGCTTGCCGCACCACATCCTTCACGATCGGTGCGGCAAGCCGCACCCTACTTCGGAGACGCGTCTACCAGCCATTTGCGGATGGTCTGACCAATCTCGTCACGAACGCGGCGGAATTCCCGCATCCGTTCTTCTTCGCCGCCCGTAACGTGCGCTGGATCGTCAAACGGCCAGTGCTCCCGGCGGGTCGCGTTCGGAAAGACCGGACAGTTGCGGTCGGCATTGCCGCAGACGGTAACGACCAGATCGAAGGCCTGCGTGACGAACTGGTCAAGCGACTTGCTGGTCTGTCCGCTGATGTCGATACCCACCTCGGCCATCACCTCGACCGCCAGCGCGTTCAGTCCGACGGGCGAAACGCCGGCGCTGAAGACATCCCACTCATCACCGCCATGGTGCCGCCAGAAGCCTTCCGCCATCTGCGAGCGGCAGGAGTTGCCCGTACAGAGTATCAGCACATGCTTCTTGCTCATTCGCGGCACCCGCGGGATGTAGGGTGCGGTCTACCGCACCGCGTCCTTCCCTTCTCCCTTTTTCGTCTCCGGCGCTGAGATCAGGTCTCGACCCACCGGAATCGCATCTTCAAGCTGTTCAGCGGAGTCCCCCAGGAAAGCATGCCCTCCTTCTGAAGCCGACCAACCACAATACCCGGTGCGATCCCGATATTCTCGGCAAACGCCATGATCGCCGTACGCGTCTTCAAGGTTGGCAGCAAGTGCATGTGATCCCCAGGAATGAGAAAACTGGCGGCAAAGCGGTTTGCCTGCGCCTCGCGACCGTCGTCACCGTCGCCGTCATCGATGTAGACCTCTTTCTTGGGGTCATGCAGGACGTGCCCGGCTTCGTGAAAGAACGAGAACCAGAGCTGATCGTCAGACTTGTATCGCAGGCTAAGCTGGATGAGCGCCTTTGTTGGCGACAACCACCGAGCCACGCCGCTGACCGGACACTTCTTGATCTCGGGAATGTAGACAACGGCCACGCCGCCCGCTGCCGCAAGTTCGACGATACGACGTTGAAAGACCTCCGGAGGCTTCGTGGTCAACGCACGGATCTTCCGCAGAGCCCCCTCAAACCTCGGTCTTTCGTAACGCGCAGTGTCCACGGAGCGGGCCGCGATCTCGCCAAGACGCAGCCACGTCGCTACTGCGGCTGGCTCGGCCCGGAACTTCCTGGATTTCCGGTACGCCCCGGCGGGCTGCATCCACACCTCGTTCCATCTCTCCGAGCTACCCACCCCGAAGAACTGAAGTGTCGCGTGGAGCAGCGATACCTTGTCCGGCTGATTCCCGATGGCCTTGCGCCGAATTATCTCCTTCGTCGGAATCGACTTGAGCCAGCCCAGGTCCGCTTCGAGCCGCTCATGGTCTGCGATCTTGGCGAGCTGCTCACGATAATTCGTTTCCAGGTTGTTCCACATGCGAGCCGGCACGCCGGTGACCCGTTCAAGCAGGACCGCGGTATCAGGCGTGATCGGCGCCTTGCCCTTTATAATCTCGTTGATCGTCTTGGTCGCCATACCGGTCCGCAGTGCCAGGTCGCGTTGCGTCATCCCGAGTGACTCAATCGTCTCGTGCAACGTCTCGCCGGGCGCAATGGCATAATCGGGCTCAAAGCCGTACCTGTGTTTCGTGCTCCGTTTACTCATGTGCCGGGCCTCCTGAAGTCAGTGGGGATCACAGACTTCCAGCGCCAATACCTTCGTGACCTTCGCCCGATCGAGACCGCCATCCGGCTTCTCCGGCACCGGGTGATGGTCGGGCGTGAAGATCAGCCGATGTGGGTGAACAAGATCAACCGAGAACTGCCCGGCCCGATCACCCGTCAGTTCGTGGCATCGCGCCGGCGGCAAGTGCGAAATGTCGGCGAGCGTGTCGGCTGCCTTCAACTCCATTAGTCGTTGCTGGAGCCTGCGAGCCAAACGCCCACCCCATTTCTTGCGTGCTTCCTTCTCGATCGAACACGCTTTCTGCATGCCGCGGCTGGCGAAGCTCACTTCCATGATCGGCTTCGTCTCCAAAAGAGTTTACGTAATACGTAAACTATTTTAAGAGGAGAACGAGTCTTGTCAAGCCCCCACCTGGTCCGCTCATTTGCTGTAGGTAGAGGGGGCATCTGGATTCTCTCCCCACACGTCGCCTATGCGCGGCACTACCCGGCGGAACCAGCTTCGTCAGACTCCGCTTCTTCCGCCTCTTCGTCCGACTCGCCGAGGATGTAGCGCTCGAACCACGCCAGGTCCCATTCCATCTTGGCCTGGCGCATGCTGCACTTGCCCAGCCCGTGACCCTGGCCGGGGTAGACCAGCAGCATCGCCGGGACGTCGCAGTACTTGTGCAGCGCGCGGTAGAGCGCCCGGCTGTGTGCCACCGGGACGCGGGCGTCGTTGCCGCCGCAGTGGATCAGCGTCGGCGTGACCACCTTGTGCATGTTCCAGACCGGCGAGGACTTGAAGTACTCCTGGGGGTCTTCCCAAGGCAGGCCTTCCATGTAGTTGATTACGTGCCCGGGGGTGTCCTCGACGCTCCACTGCAGCAGCATGTCGGCGATGCCCGCCCCGCTGCTGGCGGCCTTGAAGCGCGTCGAATGCGTAATGACGGCGTTAGTTAGAAAGCCGCCGTTGCTCCAGCCCATCACGCCGAGCTTGTCCGGGTCGGCGATGCCGCGCTCGACCATGGCCTCGACACCCGTGAGGATGTCCTTGACCTCGATCTCGTTCTCGTGGCCGATCAGCTCGGTCATGAACTTGTCGCCGTAGCCGGTCGAGCCACGGTAGTTGGGGCTCAGCAACGCGTAGCCGTTGGCCGCCATGATCGTGCGGCCGTAACACCAGAAGCGGAAGCCCATGTGCGTGGCGGCGGTCGGCCCGCCGTGCAATTCCAGGATCATCGGCAGCGGCCCGTCCTTGGCCGGGTCGTGTCCGTAGGGCAATTCGAGCACGCCCTCGACCTCGTCGCCGTTGGCACCCTTCCAGGTGACCAACGAAATCTTCGGCATCTTCCAGTCCGCCATCTGCGGATTCATGTCGGTGAGTCGCCGGTATACCGGCGAGACGCTGGTGCCACCCGCGATGAAGACCTCGCGCGCGTGTGTCGGGCTACTCACCACGATGGCGGGCGCGTCGCTGGTCTCGCCGAAACTGAAGGCGTGCACGACGATGTCGCCGGGCGTGAGCAGCTTCAGCTCGCCCTGCGCGCCATCGCGGAGGCCGGCGATGCTGTAGACGTGCTGCCGGGCGTGGTGGTCGCCGAGGAAGCACAGTTCGCGCGTTCCTTCTCGCCAGGCCAGACCGCCGCCGACGCTCATCCCGTCGGTGGGGCGCTTCAGCTTTCGCACGGCCGCTTCACCGTCGGCGCACTCGGCCACGAACAGCTCGTTCGGGTACCCGTCCCAGCCGACGCTGAACGCCAGCGCCCGCGAGTCCGAGGCCCAGGCCAGCTCCTCCAGCCAGCCGTATGGCGACGGGCCGTCCTGGCGATAGAGTTTGTCCGGCAGCGTCAGAACCTCTTCCTTTTCCAGGTCGAACACGTCCACCCGCGACCAGCCTTCGTTCGTGATCAACTCATCGTCCGGCGTGGTGTGCATCGCGATGGCCTGCTCATCGGGCGAGACGGTGAATCCGCGGATGTACCGCTTTTCATCGACCAGCTTCTCCGTCCGCCAGTTCTGGAGGTTGAGCTTCCAGACCTCCGAGACCCGGCGGGTGCCGTGGCTGAAGTCGATCGTGTCTTTGTGCTTGGCGCGCAGGTCCTTCCAGACCTCATCTTCCTGATCGCGGTGAACGAGGTAGTAGAGCGTGCGGCCGTCCTTCGACAGCTCGTAGCCGTCGACGCCGTCCTCGAAGCGTGTGACTGGCACCAGCCGCTCACCGTCGATTGCGATCCGCCAGACCTGCGTTTCGCCGTTGTACGGCGGCTGCTCGTCGTCGCCGCGCGCGCTGGTGAAGTAGATCCACTTGCTGTCGGGACTCCACTGTGGCGAGCCGTCGGATGCGGTGTCGAACGTCAGCCGTCGCGCGTCGCCGCCGGCGGTCGGCACCACCCAGATATCGGTGTCCCGCCGATCGGAGAGACCCTTCCAGCGCAGATCCGAGTATGCCACGTACTTCCCGTCCGGCGACATCACACAGCCGGTGATCATCGCAACCGAAGGGTAGTCGTCGACCGTGATATCGTGATCGCGCACTGCCTCATCAGCGTAAGCGGTGCCCGAAATCAACAAGCCGATGACGCCCAGGGCAACAATAGTGATTGAGCATCTGCGCACGGTTGGCCTCCTCATCGAGAATTCACGAACCAGGACCAGCATTCTCAGGGACCTGCGGTGACACGGCAAGGCGAAACGAAACGCGCATTCCAATGCGGGTACTGGCAGTTCAGCCGAGGCGTCATCGGAGCCGGAAACCGTAGCGTCGGCCCCCCGCGGCCGACGTCGAAGGGAGATAAGTCCTCACCGCGCCTACGTCGGCCGCGGTGGACCGACGCTACCTAGGCTCTCTTCCGCTTCGCCGCGACGAACTGCTCGATTTTCTTAGCCGGCCACGTGTTGAGTACGTCGCTCGTGCGCAAAGCCGCGCGGCGGGCGGTGAGCACGCCGTAGCGCATCTGGTCGAACCGCTGGATCCCGTGGGCATCGGTGCAGATCGCGACGGTTGCGCCCACGTCGCGCGCCAGGCGGGCGTGCTGGTCTTTCAGGTCGAGGCGGTACTGGCTGGCGTTGATCTCCAGCGCGGTCCCGGTCCTGGCCGCCTCACGGCAGATTGCCTCGATGTCCAGCGCCATCGGCTTGCGGATGTTGATCATCCGCCCGGTGGGGTGGCCGATCATGTTGACGTAGGGGCTGCGCATCGCCGCGATCGTGCGCTCGGTGTTGGTTGGCGGGTCCTTGCCCAGCCCGGCGTGGATCGACGCGATCACGAAATCCAGCTTGGCCAGCAAGTCATCGTCGTAGTCGAGCGATCCGTTGGCGAGAATGTCCACCTCGGTCCCCGCCCAGATCTTAATGCCTTTGACGCTTTGGTCTGCTGCGCGGACGCCGGCGATCAGCGCCTCGAGCCGCTCCGGATCGAGACCGTTGGCGATCGTGCTGCTCCGCGAGTGCTCGGTGACGCAGATGTACTTGTAGCCCAACGCCTGGGCGGCCCGGGCCATCTCCTCGATCGTGTTCCGCCCGTCGCTGGCGGTGGTGTGCATGTGCAGATCGCCGCGGATGTCGCCGTCGGTCAGCAGGTCCGGCGGAATCGCATCGGGCTCGAACTCGCCGCGATCCTCACGCAGCTCCGGCGGAATCCACGGCAG
>SDBT01017025.1_pt1 | contig 11491 bp, 8 predicted proteins | sample 2277101 | NCBI WGS metagenome assembly SDBT01 (sample SAMN10404973, study PRJNA504765) | marine sediment metagenome | isolation source: marine sediment core GS10_PC15, 103 cmbsf | place: Arctic Ocean: Southern Knipovich Ridge | collected 2010
ATATTCAGCAATGGAAAATGAAGTGGACACGTATGTTGTATGATAGATTGCAGCAAAGCAGTTTCTTGGCATCTGCTCTTTCCATCAACTCCCCAAGTAATTACGAGAGCGTTTTGAATATCTTCAATAAGAAAATGCTTTTTAATGAACGAGATAGGAAGTTGGGGGTAATAGAAATAGGCCCAATGTAGATATTGGAGGGAATGATGATAAAGAAAATACTAAAGTTTCTATTTCCGAATAGGATACGTACCGTATCTCAATTTTCCGACGAAATAAATAAGCGTGTAGACTAGGATGAGTTCCGAAGACTCTGGGCAAATGGGCATGAAAAAGAAGCATGGCAGCTTTGGCTAAAAGCAAGATCAGAAGTCTATGCTATACTCTAACCATGAGCCTTCTCGATAGGATAAAGCCAAAGCCCGAAGAAGACTTGTATTTTGAATTTAAGGTAATGTTTGATATATTAGAGCAAGAGCGCAAGAAGCGCGCTATACGACGTAGGACGTTTGCTTTGCCCTACGCATGGTACGAAGACGAGTGGGAAGAAACGCGTGGGCGAAAGTAAAGCTTTTATTCTTGAGGTTCTTGTTCCGTCTACAGTAATCGTTTACGTTATAGTCAAGGCGATGCAATGGATACTAAATTAAGAATGGCGGTTATCCGCCTACTCACTGGAACACCACACTCTATGTTACAGCCAATGTATAGCCTGCCGCACGCGTCGTTGGAGCACGTTGTTTCTACTTACGAGACCACGGAAGAATACTGTGACCACTGCTTCTCGTCCGTTATTCATCAGAGGTGGTGCGATAAAGTGAAATGATAAAGTCACTCTGGCATAGGTTCGGCACATACGTCATGTTCGTGGGACTGGTGGGCCTAATCTTCCTGGGGGCTGCTTTGTTGTCTGGGTATGGGAAACTGTGGTTTCCTCCCAGGGTGCCTTCGAGTGCGACTCTGGATATGACGAGAATCATTACTTACGAGCGCACACTGAAGACCGATGTTCTTTTTGTCGAGTTTGATGAATCAGGTACCGAGTGGGTATGGGTCATATGGAACGACGATTGGATTGAGGATGATAGGCCATTCAGACTTGCGAAAGCCAATGCTCCTATGGGTATCATGGTTTTGGAACCAAGGAAAGGAATTATCGAGGGAAGTGCCGGTATTGAATATGCAGATATTTATTACGTTGTTTGGCATTTAGAATTCATCGAGGACTTCAGTTCGACTTTTATCGGTGTTCCGCTTGAAAGACCGGATGCTGTGGAATGGGACTGGGGGCAGCATTGAAAGTTCAATACTTGGACTGGTGGACTTATAAGCTACTCAGTCAGATGTACGACGATAAAGAGATTGTAGGAATATTGGACAGCGCGATAGGCAATTGGTTCATTATTCCAATGAGGAAAGAAATGCCATACAATGGCACTGCATACGATGATGGTATGCGCAGAGCAAGAAATTTCTTTCTCAACTGAAGTGGAGGGTTGGGACATGATTAGTGGATATAGGCGACAAACAAAACGAAATATACGAACTCGGTAGAACCGATTCCGTTGATGGATTTCTAACATTTTATGATATTGTTCACGACCAAGCACCTCCAGAACTTGCGGAAGAGTGGATAGAAACAGTATATGAGGCAAAAAAACAAGATTTAGGCACGCTCATTGAGGCGTTTCGTCACTCTACTAAAACCACTACGTTCACAACTTTTATCGCTCACCAAATTGGCTGATACCCTCATAAAGCCAATTTGCTCATTCAGGTCAGCGACGAATCCGCTAAAGACAATTCCCAAGCAATCGCCAGTATTATTGAATACAACAATGGCTTTAAGGCATTCTTCCCTAATATTGTTCCCGACATAGTAAAAGGTTGGAGTGCCAGCGGATACGAGGTCATGGACGGTTCAATAAAATATGAGGAATGGCGAAGACAAAACTCTCATCGTAAAGACCCCACTCTTTTAGGATTAGGAAGAACCTCACATGGGATTATCGGCAAGCACCCCAACGGCGTTTGCTTGATAGATGATATAGACGACGAGACCTCCACGTCCTCTGACAGGGAGCGCGCAAAAACACGCAAGATTCTACAAGGAACAATTTTTCCAACATTTACCCCTGGTGAAACGGTATCAATAGTCATAGGAACTCCGTGGACATTGGATGATACCATCGCGTATGTAAAAGCCACGGGAGACTTTCTCGAATGTTTCACCCCCATCACTAAAGACGGGAAACCGGTCTGGCCTGAAAAATTTGGCGAAAAAGTAATAGCAAAGCTGAAAAAGAAATTCGGAGAAGTTGAGTATGCCCGAATGTGTCTTTTGGATTTGACTGCTGCAACCGGAATCACGCTTAAGAAAGAGTGGCTGCATTACTATCCCCATGATGAAATTGACCCCAACTGGACAGACTGGATGGGCGTGGACTACGCCTCAACGTCTGACAGACAGAAGAAAGATGCCAAACGAGATTATTTCTCAATGTGCTGGGGGAAGATAACCCCAGGCCGCACGCTCATCGTAACGGACGGCTACGCTGGGAAAATATCCCAGCAAGACTCATATCAGAAGCTGATAGCGCAAGTACAGCTTTTACCGTTCTTGCAGCAGATAGGGATTGAAGCAATTGGGAAGGGGGAAGAATTCTACGAACTCTTGAGACTAGCGCCGATATTCTTGCCCCTATTCCCCATTCCCTCCCACACTGGTTTAGCCAGAAGCAAGGGCGGAAGGTTTGAGAAAGTCTTAGCCCCCATGTTCCAGAGAAGCAACATCATGCTTTCCACGAAGATAACCCCATTCTTGAAAGAGTTTGTGGACGAATGGACTACCTGGGACAGCCCGCATTATCTACATGACGATAGATTAGATTCAGTTTATATGATGTCGAAGGCTGCGGAAGGCCACGTTGCGATACCGGAAATGCAAGTGAAGTCGGGCCACCATTGGTTCCGCAAGAAGCCCAAGAAGGTACACCCGTGGGGTAACTTAAAAAATGCCTAGTATGAAAGCAATCAAGAAACAATCGAAAAGCATGATGGAGCGTTATGCCGGTCTGAAAGAAGCACAGGCCGAATACGAACGCATGTCACGTCTCCAGTACACGCTTCCAGACCCGCTCGATAAGTTTGACTGGGTTCGTCCTATTATTTCGGATGCGCCATATCTGGCTTTGAAGGGCACAGTGCGAACATTCAGCAACTTACAAGAAGACCTCAACATTCACCCTATCACAGTTCACAAAGTCACCAACAGCGACGACGAAAGCAAGGACTCTCGCACCAAGGCCAATCAGTGGGAGAAGAGCTTGCAGTGGCAGATGGTAAAAACAGCAGAGAGAAAGGCGAGCTTTCGTTCAAGTGTTATTTGGAATGCAGCCCTTTATGATGAAGTGGTTGGTCAACTCATTCATTTGCCAACTCAGTTCAAAACAATGGACATTGGAGATGAGCGAGAAAGAGCCGCACTACAGTATGGGGATTGGGCCATAAGGCTAGTAGACGCACAATCGGTCTATGTAGATTATTCGGACTATATGCCGGAACGAGTGTTATTGGCCCAGTTGAAAACAGCACAAGAGATAGTGGACTTCTGGGGCAAAGATGCATCTGAAATACAGAAGAAAATAGACGCCGACAGAAAAGGCAAATACGCCCAGAAGATATTATTGGAATTGGACTATGTGGATTACAAAGCGCGTGCCGTGTGGGTGGTAGACCCCGACTCCGACATTACCGACAAGGGCATTACTTTGAGGAAGCCAAAACCGTGGTTAACAATAGCGGCTGGAGACAACAAGGGAAAGCCAGTGCCATTCCTGCCGTTTATTGCTGTTGCTGGTGGAACTGATACAGACACTGACCCCCAGTTTCAGCGCAAGCCATTGCTTTTCCCTGTGTATATGGCAGAGCAATGGGCAACAGCCAATATTATGGGAACGCTAGAATTCAGTAGGGTCATTGCCACATCGTCAGCGCCAATAGCTATTAAGAAAGGCCCTGCTGCTGAGGATATTGAAGTGGACCACGGGGAACCTGGGGGCGCAGTAGTGCTAACCCAGTTCCAGGAATACGAATTGCTCCGGCAACAGGGGCTAGAACCCGCCATTATCGAGGCGTTCGACCGTGTTGATGGAGCGATGAAAAGGAGTACAATCTCGGATATTCTAGTCACTGGTCAGCCCACAATAGGGGCTGGCCCTGTATCGTTCAGTGCCTACAACTTGCAGGTTCAGGTTGCTGTGGCCTCTATCGGCGCGGTGAAGGAAGTGGGCGAGCGGTGGTATGAAGGTCTTTATCGGACACTGCTAATGATAACGCACTACACCGGCGGCGAGATAACGGGCTACGGAAACGATGTTGAAAAGTTTACTATTGATTCAGAAGATATAGATGTTCATTCCATTCACCTGACCGTAGAACTAAAGACTGATGTTCCAGTGGATACGCAGGCGAGAATAAACTCCGCCGTAACAATAGCGCAGCACATGAAGTATCCATTCCAACGTATCGCAGAAATGATAGGAGAGACTGACCCCGAGGGCGCTTGGCGGGACTACATGCGCGAACAAGTACAACTCGCAGTATTAGGTGGGAGATTACAGCTTGTAGAAGCTGAAGCCACTGGTGCTTTAGGACAGATGCAACAGCAGTTGGAACAGATGGCACAAATATTAGAGCAACAGCAACAACAGATGCAGCAAATATCTCAACAAGGCTCTCAGGAAAACGTACAGCAGGGTGCGGCCTCAGAGCTTGGAGGTTTGCAGAATGCCGCTAACTTCGGCGGGCAGCCTCCCATCCAGTCTGACCAGACTACGACCAGAGAACAACAGACAGGTGCTGCGAACGACGGAACTCCTCTTGCAGAGGGATTCTAATGCACGAAGAAGAATTTTTGACAGCGTGGTTCGAAGCACAAGTAGAAGTAGATGAGATCATTGAAGAGGTAACGAATGCCAGTAGTGATAAACGGGGGGGGCGGCAAGCCGAAGAAGAAGCCGCCGACCCCGCCGCTTCCATTCCCCAAGCCCTCACCAATTAGCTTGGACCCTGGAGGATTGCATCCTCCACCGCTTCCTGCGCCAGCAGCGCAGCCTCTTCCTGTTCCTCAAATTAGCCAACTCATTAGGAATCTTCTTGCTGGAGGCCCTGGACCTACAGAGCAACCGATTATCCAACAGAGGTTTGTCGATAGAAATATATCATTAGCTTCACAACCTCCTACAGTCGCCGCGCCTCCGCGCCCATTGCGATTGCCGGAGGCTCCTCCCCCTCGTCCATCTATATCCCCTCCTGCGGTTCTAGCTAGTGACATAGGAGGTAGCATTCAACAGGCACTAGCTGCTGTTTTCGGTGGCCAACCTGAAGGCGTTATAGGTGTTCCGGGCGGAATAAGCCCTGAAATATTAAGGCAAAGAATAGAAGACCGAGCAAGAGGCCGTGCCGGTTTAGGCCCGTCCCGTTTAGAATTGGGAGTAACTCCCGCAACGCCTGGACCAGAGGGCCGCCCCGAAGGTCCTGTCGCTAGACCAGACTTCGCTTTCGATGACCCGGCAAACACTATAAATAATCGCGCCAATTTTGTAATGACTTCACTCGCAGATGGAGTTCGTCCTACATTCATTCCGTTTGAAGTTCAAAGTATATTGGGATTTACGGATGATGATTTGCTGAGAATGGGTTATCGAAAAGGACCCAATGGATGGATAAAGGAAGAATTTGGCCCTGCTACAGGAAGCACATCTTCTGCTGGAGGCGGCTTTGGCGGAGGGTTTGGTGGAGTACAGACTATAAGAATAGTTGGTGGCGGGGGTCGCGGCAGTGGTGGGACAACCGCAAGGTCTTCCGGCCTCATTAACTGGAGGATTTAGTGGCTGGACATGATAAGGGACCCAGTAGTAAGGAATTAGGTGCCTCTCCTCAAACATCTCAGCCGACTTGGGACTTCAGCGGCGCTAGAGACCTCGTAGGTAGTATCGAGGAACAGCTAAGAGGCCAGATAAAGACAGGCGAGTCCGCGAAGGGAATACGTCAGTCCTTCATAGATTTACGGGCTGCCGAACTCAGGTTTCCTTCGGGTTATTCCCCGCCCCCAGATAACTTCAACTCTGTTCCCAATATAAACAAACTGTCTCGTTTTGAGCGCAGTGTCATGGACTTTCTTCCAGGCTTTGCCGAAAGCACTGTTGGACAAGCGTTAGCTAAGTTCAGTGAACATCCTCTTGGTAAGTTACTATCCTATCTCGATGTTTTGGCAGAGGGCCTCGAAAGGGGCATTGGCTTCGGCACTAAATTCCTGACAGCTATAGGAACTCCAGACTGGGATAATTTTCGACAAAACATGAGCGAGGCTTGGTATGCTGGCTCTCTCGCCGTGGACATGACGAATCTCCCTGTTGTTAGAGACGGGGTTATTCTATTTCCTACGGACTTGCCTGGGGAAGCCGGTTTGACTATGGCTCGCAAGTCTATCATCGAACTTGTGAATCAGGGTATGGATACCGGTGACGCCCTCGTTCAAGTTAGGAATGAATACTACAACAGTCTAGGCGCATTAGCCATAAGGGCGCAGTTGGGTGATGCATTTTTCCATATCGCCGCCGACCCCCTCAATATAGTAATGCCTTTTCTCAAGCCTGTTGAGCGTCTAAAATTGGGCACTTTGGCAAGAGTAACGACAGGTGTGCTTCCCGATGACTTAGCCCGAGTTACTACGGAGCTTACTGACTTATTGGCGATTGAGCGAAAGGCTGGAGCCGCCGCAGAGAGAATTGCGGAAATAGAGAAGGCAATCACTTGGGTTAATAAAGCAGATTTGCTTTCCCCGTCACAGCAGAAATTACTAAAACTTATGGGGGAACTTCCCCTAGAGAGCGATACTAGGTTTGCGCGCTTCCTGCAATCTAAATGGAATCCTCTGGGGCTTACTCCCAATGCAAAAGCCATGGAATTCCAGAACATGGTCACAGACCAAGTATTAACGAGAGTTATTGGGTCTTTGGATGACCCCGAAGACATTGTACGGGCCATACAACGAATAAAAGACGGGACAATCAGCCAAGAGTTCGGTCACATGATAGTGTCGGTACAAGGGAGACAGGTCAGGTCTGTTGTTCAGGCGATGGAGGCGGAGGCAACTTCCTCCCTAAATGTCTGGAGAGAAACAACATCACAGAGAAACATATTCAATTTCATGGAGCAGGTTCTGGGAGAAAGCTCTACGGCATTATTCAATCAAGTAAAGAATGGAGAAGAAGCCGCAGTGTTTTCTCGACTTATGGATGCTGTGGAGCGCCTGGGAGATGATGCGGTCAGGGCCTTAGACGAAGTGTTGTTGGGCGCTGACCTTACCAGAGACACATTTGGAAGCAGCATTCTTAAATCTATGACGGAGATGTTCGGTGACAGAACTCTATTAACAGCCGAGCAATTCAAAATATTCCTGACGAATGACATTGTGGCTCAAGCAACCCGATTGGCGGTTGCCAAGTTCGGCGTGAATGCTAGAGGATTCCTTGTGAAGTTTGCTGACTCGGTGAAGTCGGCAGAGACATTGGGATTCTTGAGACTAAACCCGAGTTACCCAATACGCAATTTCCTAAATAACGAATTTACTATGCTTGCCAGAGGTACGTGGGGAGGCATAAATACTACGGACATGCTCTCTTTCTGGAAGAGGATTGGCTTTGAGCCTCCTCGGCTGCGTTCCGGTTTCGGCCCAGCAGAAATAGCAGAACAGCTTGCCAAGGGAGATGTGGTTCCAGGACAACAGGCGAATTTAATCGCCAGAGAAATAGTTGCGGATGCCGAAAGGGGCACTCTTGGCTGGACAGATAAAGTATCCAACCGTATCAAGGACATCAATTTGCCCGTGGACTTTGGTAAAGTCTCGGCGAAATTAGAATCGTGGGCGTCGGTGCGTGCGACTACAACTGGCTATAGACGGTTTATGTCCAAGTATTACAACCCCGTCAAGCTGGCAGACTACAGTACGGAGACTGCCACAGCATTAGCAAGGGAGATAGGCGAGGACGGTCTGCGGAGATGGCAGCAAGCTATTGCATCACAAGATACCATCAAGGGAATTGATAATCTCTTACTTGCGGATAATGTGGCAATAAGCGAGAGGGCTGTAGTAAATCTCGCGGTCGAGGAACTCGGATACGACCTGTACAACATTCTTCCAGAAGAGGAAGTAGCCGCATGGATGCCGCGCATTATTGACGCGGCAAAGCAAGGCCCTACCCGTCTTCGAGATGAAATATCCCTCATCAAGAAGGTAGCCCAAGAGAAACTATCGTCTGGCAATGAACTCATGATGCAGGACCTCGTAGCAGAGGTTGCGTCCCGAGTTGAGACAGAGGGTCTTGGTTCTCTCACAAGAGTATTTGGAGACCAGTTTGACGAATTCTGGGGCTTCAATGCCCAACACCACATGGACATGGAGAAACTCGCTGACTTAGCAAGAACTGCATTGGCGGGTCAGGGGGCGGATGCGGCAAATAGGTCATGGAGGGCGATACTTGAAAAGACTAACTTGGGGTACGGGAGACTCTGGGACCGCCTAGATGGGCGAATGGGGGCAATAAAAGAAGGAATAGAATCCATCATTAAGAACATGGACGAGGCAGGCACTATGACCCCTGAAATCCGCAAAGCCTTGCGCTCATTCGGCAAAGAGAATGTTCAAAACGTTCGACAGTGGCGTAAGGTCTGGGAGAATTTCTTCAAGGAACGTAGCGACCTTCTAAACGGCTTCTTTGAAAAACAACTAAAGGGCGAGGAGTTCAGACTTACTTTTGACAGTATACAGGAAACTCTTTCTGAGTCTTACGCTAAATCCATCGACCTCGAAGATGGCCTATGGCAGAGAATAGACGATGCTGCTAATGCAATAGTCCCAGAGCAACAGCAACAAATCCACAGAGCATGGCGAGATGCAGTGGGAAATATTAGGCGTATGGATAGGCAGATGGTTTCCGACTTTCGAGATAGCATCAAGGGAATGTCGGGGGCAGAACGAAGTCGGGCTTGGGATGAATTCAGACCAGAAAGGATGAATAACATCGCGGCAATCATCGAGGAGGAGAAGTCCGGAATTGCGGCGCTTATGGGAAGTCCGGAACATCAAGCAAGATACGCTGGAAGTGTGGAAGAACTTCAAAGGCTAGACGATATATTTGCGGAGTTGAACACGAAGCTATTGGACCCTGCCACTACTGCCGAGGAACTGGAAATCATCAAGCGTCAGATGCGAATAATAGATGATATTAGACGGCCCATTGATAGAACTCCTATCGGTGTGGATATTCCATCTATCCCAGACTTTGATACGTTCGCCCCACAAGAATTATTCAAGTCCATTGGGGATGACCAGCTATGGTTCACTAGAGGCGACGAAGCACTTGATGCATTAGGTAATTCCGCAGGAAGAATAGCGTCTGACCCTCCGCTCAAGTTTGACAACTTGAGTCCACGGGCACAGACAGGACTTCGCAACTACGCTGAATTCGCCAAGGGGAATCTTAGCGATGCTAGGTATCAAGCCACAAGATTCGGGGAATGGACAAGGGATAGCGCGCTCCTGAATTACAACCGGAGATTCAACTACAACACTTGGTTGGGCGTACTTGCCCCGTATGAGTTCTGGGCTACGCAAACTGTATTCAAATGGGCGCTGCACTCAATTGACCGCCCAGCCATGCTTTCTACTTATCTCAGGATGGAGAAGTTCATGCGGACAGGGTTTAGGCCCGAGTCTGGAAGGCCATCGCGGCTAGAGGGCAACATCAGGATTAATTTGCCGTTTCTCCCCGACTGGTTAGGGAAAGATATATTTATAGACCCCCTCAGAACCATTCTCCCATTCAAGCAGTTTGCATTTCCCCTTGAACAGATACAACGCCAGCGTGAGGGCGACTCATTTACCACGGAACGAGTATTAGAGGAATTGTTTAATGACGGCGATATAACACGGGAAGAATACAATATGGCCCTCACCGATAAAGCAGGGCCTGTGTGGGAGAGAGCAATTTATTTGGCACGACAGGATGATGCCGAGGGAAGACAAAGTCCATTCGACTTTGCGTCAATGCTCACGTCTCCCCATGCGCCTTTGGCTTGGGCATACAATATTGCTAGGGGAACACCGGAGAAAATCGGGCCGTTTTTGCCGCTGACACGCTCTATCCGTGGCGTGACTGCATTATTAGGCATAGGCCCGAACGGCGGAGTGAACATCGAAGGTGCCGTCAGAAGAGAGCTTGGCCTTCCAGAATTTGACCAGTGGGATGATTACCGCATTGATAGGATGCTTTCCAATATGGCGGCGCTTGGAGAAATAACAACCCAAGATGCTCTACGCGCCATGATAGACAGAGAAGGACTGGCATTCGACGAGGCCGAAAGAAAGGCAGGAATAGAGTTTGGGATAGGGGCTATGGGGTCTTCATTGGGTATGCCTGTGAAATCTTACCCCGAAGGCGAACAGATATTACGAGAAGCCAAAGATGATTACGAGCGCGCATGGGCAGACTATGAGAGAATAGGAGATTATAACTCTACGCTGGGGCGCTTCCACGAAGATAATCCAGGCTACGAAGCTCGCCTCGCCCTATGGAAAAAGCCCGAAGAAAGACTCCAAAGGTTTCTCATAGATAATATATGGGATACTTGGAACGACCTAACTAAGTTACATAAGGATGAGATAAAGACGCAGCTTGGAGACCTATTCCAAGGAGCCTTCTTATCAAAAGATACTCGTTCCTATGACAGTATCCCCTTGGATACCTTGTCCGTATGGCTCAGATTTATGGGCGGGGACCCTCCTGGAAAATTAACGCCTGCACAACCTATTCCTCCGGCTATTCTTTCTAATCCTGAAACGGCTCAAAGGCTTCAGGTATTCTATGACACAAGAAATAATACTTGGCGCTATTGGAGTGCCGGAGGTCCTGCTGAATTACAAAGAGAGTATTTCCAGCTCACCAAAGATGCCCGCAAGGAATACGCCCGAGACAATCCCATGCTTACACAGTATTGGGACTGGCGGAGAGACTTCATGCTCCGCAATCCTGATATAGCACCTTACATTGAGGACGACCCTGATAAGCGGCCCAAGTTTGAAAGTATCGAAGAATTGCGTGAGTCTGTAGAAGCGCAACCGCAATTTACACAGATAGAGTTGCAGAATCTGGTAGGGTTTCCGCTCTACCAACTTATAGTATTAGGGGGAGATTTGCCATCATCAGCTAGTATTAAACTGGAAGAAATCGCCAAATCCGTTGGCATGAGCAAGGAGGAAATATTAGAGCAAATAGAAATGCAATTGACAAACAGTACGGTTTTGCAATAGTATATAAGGAGATTTTAGATGCCCGACGAAGTAAAGGACGACGTTCCAGAAGGCGAAGAGGAAGTTCAGGAGTTACCAACCCCCGAAATTTCTGCTGGCTCACCGGAAGCGGGTTCT
>SDBT01017026.1_pt1 | contig 11490 bp, 10 predicted proteins | sample 2277101 | NCBI WGS metagenome assembly SDBT01 (sample SAMN10404973, study PRJNA504765) | marine sediment metagenome | isolation source: marine sediment core GS10_PC15, 103 cmbsf | place: Arctic Ocean: Southern Knipovich Ridge | collected 2010
TAGGTCCTGTTGTTCCTGTTGGACCAATAGCAGCCTGCATGCCCATGGCATGTATGTTTCTTACCCGGAAATGTACTTGTGGTGTAGCAACAGTATTGTGCCTTCTGATAGAAACTTTATAGGTATATGTTCCTGTAATAAGCTGTGTTGATCTATGATGGAAAACTTTTAACTTATAATTTGTACCTGATGTTATGGTTTCCCGGTAGTAAGAATAATTGGGATAGGGACCTTTTACACTTTCGATATCTATAGCAAATTCATACTCGGCTGTAGTATCAACATATAGTTCAATGGCTGCAAGAACGTGGATCTCCGTAGTAGTATCAAGTTGTACAGATCCTGTCATACCCGGAATATCATACCAATCATTGGTAGTAATACTGACAGATTCTAATGTTCCACGTATCTGATAATCACTGGGAATAGTTGTTCCTGTTGCTGAAGGGCCTATCGGACCAGTGGGCCCTGTTATTCCAGTTGTACCACCTGTTCCGTCTATTCCTGTAAGTCCTGTAATACCAACAGGTCCTGTTGAACCAGTAACTCCTATTGATCCTGTAGAGCCTGTGGCTCCACCACCAGGCCCGGTTGGACCTGCAGGCCCGGTAACACCATCTATGCCATTAGTACCAGTAGGACCCCTATTTCCTATAACACCTGGTTGCAGGATAATAATATTATGATCCTCGATGTGTGCTGGTTGCACACCGGGAGTACCCCCAGTTACGGGTGGAGAACCGCCAAGCATAGTGTTACCACTCATGATTTAAAATGATGTATCTATATCATAAAAACTTAAAATATGATTAGCTTCTGCCTGTAAATTAGCCAGAGCAGTAGTATTAGCTGAGGATATGGCACTTTTAATCACCATCAGTAAGGCACTTACCTTATCAGCATCATCCCTCCATTTATCTCTGACTTCTCCGGGAGTCATTCTTGAGATACTTGCATACATCCTGTCACGCCTACCTTCCAGTCGACAATATACATATGGATAAAATGTAGTTACATAATATCTCTGGCCCGTTCCTGTCCGGGTAACTGTCCATGTTGTAAGGATATAAAAGTTGGTTGCATCGATTTTCGTTATCTGAAAAGTACCATTATAATCAGTTGTTCCGGTAATAATCACATATTCGCCTGTTTCAAGACAGTGGCCAGCAGCTGTAACCTTAACTCTGGAAGTAACGGTTGCAGAATAATCAGCAAAGGCTGTTATCGCTAAAGTATCTGTCTTTAATTTGTATACCAGATTATAAAGTCCATCCGGATATGTGCCGGCATGATCACCCAGGGTTACATCTCCAGTAATAAGATTGGCACCGGTTATTGTCGTAGTTATATCGATATCTGTCTCTGTACCACCGGGACTGACAACGGTAATTATCGCTGATACAATAAGTGCCGAATCCAGTCCGGCAACACCATCCCATTTAGTACCGTCACCCGTATCTGGCCCCGTTTCATCTGTAAGTCGAAAATAACCACAACGGTATACTACATCTAAATCCAATACAGGTGTAAACATGATTTTTTCTGTTTAATTATTAATAAAAAATAGGGGAAGGGGAACCTTAGCTCCCTTCCCCTTAGATTGTATTTCAGTAAGTTACCTAAACCTGTACGTTATCCATACTCCATCCCAGAGCTTCTAAAGCATCAGCAATAAGATCAAAAGGTTCACCGTTAGCGAAACCAGTGATATTTGCCAGGATAAGTTGCTTAGCAGATTGTGATACATCCACAGCATTAGTAGATTTGTCATCAAACCAGGAGATTGCAATTTGATCATACATGGCCGTTGCAGCAGTGTGGCTAGTAACAAGAGTGAAATCTCTGGTGGGATGTAGATGGTCGGCGGCATACACCAGTCCGACATTTCCTTTCAATTCCCATTCGAGTTGACCTACCTGATAAGATGTTCCCACACCCATGTCGGAAGCAGTTGTATAAGTAACTGTTGTAGCTCCAAATGAGTCGTTCAGACCTATTTCGAATTTAACAACTGAATATCTCCATTTTCCGACAGTGAATTGCCTGGCTTGTCCTGTACATTTAATACCCCAGTTGGCAGCATCTCCTGTAGCAGCAGGAATTACCTCGAGCTCATCCTCGGCAGCAGCATATGCTCCACTGGCTTCCTTGATAGGACGGTCAACGGTAACATTCAATGTATTGATAGCGGTAACCTCATAAACAGAGTCTGTAAGTGCTGTAGCACTTGCTGCAGGGCCTTGTAATCTAACATAATCACCTATAGCAAGAGTATTACCACCATATTGAAGATTGGCAGCAACTGCGAATACCTTTGTTCCATGAACAACAGTGGCATTATTGTCAAAGCAATTGCCTGCAGTCACGGCAGCATTACAGATGGCATTGACAACAATGGATTCGATATAGTTCTGCCGGCTCAACATGTTATCAAGGCTCTGAAGTAATCCGATAGTTATATCGGAAGCCTTGGCGCTGGCACCAGATTTGAATACACCGTCAAGGATCATTTGCTGACCTTGGCCGGCACGATCCTGCCAGTGCATAATGAACCTGGGTACATAAGGTACATTATCATTATCTACGATAGCTCCGGAAGTTCCATTATATCCGATATAAGATACTTGTACAGCTGCAGCAGAATCAGCGATAGCATCACAACTACGGATATTGTCTATCTTAATTAAATCGGAATGATCGAGAAAAGTTCCTTTTCTGACAATGAATTTAAAGCCATATTTCGCAACCAAGGCATCGGTTAAGATCTCAGTCGCTCCAATGACTACATTGTGCGGGTTTACAATGACAATCTCACCGTCTTTAAGTTCGGTATAAGCGGTGATTGCCGTACCGGTTGCATTGGCTGTAGATACGGCACCTACATCCCTTCCAACCATAATATTCATGACATCTTTTTGATCCATTTTTTTAAGATATTAAATTATACAATAAAATTATTTTCAGTAAATTATACAGAATAATCGCTTGCCTCAAGTTCGCTTACGACATATTCAATATAACAATATACTTTTCCTGTAACAACAGTTCCTGCGCCTGTAATATCAACTTGGACAGTTCTTATAGCAGTAGTCTTTACCCATGTACCGGCAGTGCTATTCTGTGGTGTTCCTAACCCTAATGCTCCTCCTGTAACTGCAGCGGCTCCTGTTCCAACATTGGAAAAAGTAAGTAATGCCCCATCTGTAGGTAACTGGAATATAACAGTTGCTGTAGCACCTGTCGTTGTTACTGCAGCTGGAGTGTCATAAAAAACATTCCGGATAACTGCATTGTCCGGAACCAATCCAATATTACTATTGAGAGTCAGGGTTCCGGTAGCTCCACCATCGACATCAAAGTTGTAGACAGCAACAGCCATCAACGGATATTTGACAATTTTCTCAACATCCATGGAATGGTGGGCTCTGGCATTCATCCTATATAGAGCATCATAAGCGTCATTAAAATGACTCGAGTAGACAGGAATGGGTTTACTTCCTTCAGGTGGAAGAAAATTTTTATCAGTTATTCTTTTAAGTGACATTGTAGTATATATTAAATTAATAAATCGATTATTTCACTTTCTCGGTTTTTTTGTTCTTCTCTTCTCCTCTGGCTATCTGTAACTTTTCCTGTAATTTTTTTAATCTAGTATTGTGGACAAAAGATACACCTCTTCTTCTGAGCTCTTTCCGGATCCTATCCTTTTTCTTTTCTTCTATAACAAGTTGTTTTTCATTCTTGATAACCTGAGCAACTTTTCCAGAATTTTGCTGAATCCTTAATATCGTTAGTCGTTTGCGTCTTGGTTTCATGATTCTTGGTTTTGATTAACTTCTTGCGTCATAGTAATTCCTCTGGCTTTTAAGGCTATTTCTACTGCCCGATCAACAATGTGATCATGTATGGCAGGATCCAGCTCAGAAGTATTGGTAGTAAACAGATCAAGATCTGTAGGTCTTTTTAAATACCGGAGATTATAACTATTCAGGGTGACAACCCCATCTGTAATGATTTCATGACGCTTATAGTAAGATCCTGTAGCACCAAGATCCATTCTCCACAGAACATCCTCATTGGGTTTCTGGTATGGATTTTTCTTGTTCAGATTATATTCGTCATGAGTCAAAGGTAATACCTTGTCTACTTCCTTGTTCTGGGAAGTACCATTACAGTCGGTATATGTGATATTACATCTTTCTTCTACTGGAAACCATACCTCATTAGGAAGGTCCACTACATGACCATTAGCATGCATATAATTGGCTCCAGTAACAAAAGTTGTAAATACTTGGTTCTTTATTAGCGGTCCTAAAGCAGTACGATCCAACTCAGTCTTCTCGAAATTCTTATACATCTCGACAGTTTCTTTCTCCTGAGCTTCATTAAGATAATCCTGGATCTCATGACTCTGCAGAGGCATAGGAAAATCGTAGTTCGAGAACTGCCCGATCTTCATCTCAAAGGATAATTGCATCTGTCGTGAATCCATTATGCCTGAGCTTTTTGTACTAACTTAAATTTCGCTTCGTCTAACAGCATGCTTACTGCCATACGGACAATATCTTCGTGCAAGTAACTTGCTATTGAAAGTTCATTGGTAGAATTACCAGGGTATCCTATATATCTTCCGTGGTAGTTGGAATAGCTATAAAGGTTATAATATCCATTTATTACACGGAACTTATCTCCAGGTTTGTATCCACGTATAGGTTCAAGACTTGTAGGATATTTCATGAGAGATCCATTTCGTACCCTTACCTGCTTACTTACCATTGCATATGTAAGTGCTGTTCCATCTCCTCCATTAATCCACTGGAAATCAAAATCCAATGTATGGGGTTTTCTCAAATAAGTGAATTCTAATTCATATATCGAATTACTCTGATCAGGAGCAAGAATAATTCTGGCAAAACTATCAGCATCAAGCATTATTACTGCTTCACGCATAATGGGTTTATTGATATCAGTAGTTATATATCTTTCTACCTGATCCTGAGTGATAAGTTCGCATTTCTGCCACATTTGTAAAGCTGAAGGCATAATATCGGCACCTTGCCGGTTAACTTTTATATAACATGAAATGAAGTGTAAATAATCATCCGGAAGAGAATATATCTTTATATTGTCTCCTGATGGTCCCAGATGATCCTGACCTGCGGGTGGATTATAAATTTGTAATCCATCACCTACTTCGTAATATGTTCCTCCGGCAAGAACAAAACTGTTCGTGCCTACTTTGCGAATCATGTCTTTTAAATCATTACTGTTTTCAACTATCAGACGTACATTATCTTTTGTAGTAGGTTGTGAGATGTATCTGTCCATGAAACGCATGGATGCCTGATTGAGATAATTGACCATATTCCATGTGTCCGGTCTTTGTGAGGCAAAGAATTCCGGAGAAGTGTCCTCGATGATCTGCTGGAATAATATTTGCATTTCGAGTAAGGTCATGTTGTCTTAACTTGTTTGTCAGCCATTGCAAATTGAATTCTTTGATCTCCACTTATACCCAGAGCATCCCATACTGCCATCCATACTATTTCCTGATGAGTATGTGGCTCGAGACTCATTCTTCCATCAGCAAAACTACCAACAAAATCAATAGTTGAATCAGTGATGGAAAATGGTCTGCGTACAAAATCTACCCGGGCATAATCATAAAAAGAGGTATAATGGTCACCTATGATATGAATACCATCCTCCCGAGTACCAAAATATACCGGTTCTTTAAACCATAATCGATTGAATTCTGTAGCTCGAAACTTACCGGCTTCAGTATGATCTATCTTTTTACACGGTATGTATTTCTGGGTAATCGTTGGATTAGTTCTGGAAAGCATAACATGAACAGATATTTCATAGAGAAAACGTGTATTACTGCTATAAGGATCACACCTTATAGAATTCCCATAGATACCAGATACAGCAGTAAGGATAGGCGAACTCTCTACCAGAGGACGAATATCAGCCACCCTCTTCTCATTATCGTCAAAAGAAGGCGGCTGAAAGTTCTTCCCAAAGACCCTTTCTTTAACAAAATCATCCTGGGCATTATTCAGAAATAGCAATTTCTCACCATCGTTATAGCCAGGTGCTGCAAGATTAGCGATCTTGTCATAATACACATCGAAAGCGTCTATCATCTGTTGTCCGGTCATCTATTTAGGATTTTCGGGTTCAGTTTCGTCTGGTAACGGATCTACCTTTCCAGGTTTTCCAGGATCTTTATAATTGCGATTGTCAGTATCTGTTTCTTGATCTATTGTTCCTGGTCTTTCATGATCAATGTTATCACCTTCCTGTACGTCCTCGATATCTCCCGGCATTTCCGGAACATCATCTTCAATTATACTGGCAGGTGAGGCAAATTCATCAAGATTAACAGCTGCTACTTTCTGATCGAGAGTCTCTTTCTGAGCAATCTCTACCTGAGTTTTCAGCTTTAACAGGTCTCCCTGATATCGTGCATCCATCAAATGGTTCACCATCTGCTCAAGACTACCGATGGGCCGTTCTGCACCGGGGAACATATACTGATCCCCTACGCGGGCAAGAGCACCGACATTCATTGCTTTCATGACAAGTACCTTATAAGGATACCCTTCATCCTCAACAATTTTTAGAAATACGTCAGCATCATGTTCAATGATCTTTCCTATCTCTGTCTTGAGCCAGTCATTGGGAGCTTCTATAGGTGGACGCTGAGCTGTCTTAACCTGTAAATAATGTGCCCACATGAAGTTGGACATCGTTTCCTTTGAATTACTGATCTTACTTAGTGCCAAGTAGGAACGTTCCTTCTTATTCACCATAGTAACTTCAGTGTTCAACTTATCACGATCTTTCTCTAATGCAAACTTATAGGTCTGCTTCATATTACGCATTTCATACGTAGGCGCGATCCATGTAGTATTGCACTGTAGTACTCGGTAGGTTACATAGTCATAAGGATCGGAAAGATTAAGCTGCCTTCCGTTCCGATCTATTTTGACTTCAAATGTTTTCCAGTAATTATCTGGACGGTAAATGTTAAACTGAGCCGCATCTTCCAGGCCCAGTTGAAAAGCAAGATCCTTCTTTTGATTAGGTGTAAGTCCATTCAGTGGGTCAACCAAAGCCTTCTTATCGGAATAAGTAGGCACACACAAGGTCCAACTGGACCCCTCGTTCATGAACTGTGAGTCATGACCTTCGGGGAGCCAGTCGCTGAGCCTGCGTATGGGCTTAACAGTTACCTTCTCATCAGTGAGGACACTTACTGTTTGAGTGTTCTCCATTTTAACTCCTATTTTAGATTAATACTAAGCCAATATATTTGGCTTTAAAGTGATACAGCGGGTAGGATCTTTGACCATCGTTCCACCGATGAATGCTCTGTGGATAGTATAACCATCAACAGAAGAAGCAACATCGTGGTTCTGGGCCAAGTTAGTAGTGAAAGGATCACGGATACCTTTTTGATATGCCATGATATCTTCATTACCTTCCTGGTAAACCAGACGGATATTGTCCTCGCCACCTACACGGCTGATATTAAGAATCTGATATTCATAACTCTTGGCGACACCTTTTCCGGAAGGATGGTAAACCTTGTTACGTTCCTTATCGTCATACATAGGATCGACAATAACACTGATCCTGGATCCGTCAGGTCCCCAGTATTCCATGAAATTCTCGTGGTAACCCCAGCCATCACCCTGGCGATATATCATATCGGTGTTACGGATAGGAGTATACAATTGGGTGTAATCCCGAATAGCTTTATGGAACTGATATGCTCCCCACATTCCGGTACGCATGGCAATCCGTCTCTGGTCACCATAGGATCCGTCCCGGGCATTATCGGAAGCGTCCATGATATGTTCAGTTAACCATTCAATGTCCAGTTGGAAATCATTGAAGAAAACAACATTGGATGATTCGATTTGCTGTTCCAGACCAGCTCCTTGCTGAATCTCATATCCGGAATCTCCCTTCTGAGCGAAGGTGCCATCAGTCCTGCGGTTTGTAGTAGCAAAGTTCTGAAGCTTGTTTTTCATGTCCTGGAACTGTTGTTCAAACTCCCAGTCGGCATATTGCATCCATGTACTCATGATTTGCGTATTACCATCCTCATCGATCACCGGCCATGAAAAAGCTACCGGCCTTTTGATCATGTTACCAGGTCTGGTGTCCTGCATACGGATCATAGAAAAGTTATTGATCATTGAGAAAGGACTGGTATAAGTTGGTGTTCCACCTTTTTTCGAAAGGGTTTGCTCAACAGCTGACCATTCACGAGAGAAGCGTTTCCCTGCCGTCAGTTCCTCATAAGGAATAAAGGCAGTAGGATCATTAGTAAAGAGTTCACATTCATATGCAAACATACCAGCTCCGTAAGGATCAGGAATATTTGTTACACGAATGGGATAGACGGAATTTTTCTCACCAACGATTATATTGGTATCCGAGAAATACATTTCCGGAAAGATCATTGTGAAGCGAGCTCCATTCAAACCTGTCTTGGAAGCTGAAGTAATGGCAGAACCATTAACCTTAACTTCTACCAGAGGTATGTTTTTCTTGGAACTGCCCTGGAGTCTCCAACGGAAGTCGTCATCAGTTTTTAGTCTAACAGGAGAAAATCTGCGTAAAAAGACACCGAAATTCGTTCCGTAATTAGCCTTATAAAGCAGTGTCACCAGGTCTGTAGCATCTTGTGGCTTAACCTGATAAATCGCCCCGAGGTGAGTTTTGGTCGTTAAACCAGCCCAATCCTTCGGTTCGTATTCTTGAAGCGGTGATACGTATTGCATTTTTATTAAAATTAAAAGAGGTTATCAATCATGTCTAACTGAAACTATAGATTTGGGCAAGCGGAACTCACGCTCCGTTTCTTTGCCCTGAATATTCTTGGTATCTTTGTCGGAAATTGCCGGCCTACCACCCTGGGGAGATACTCCACCCGCAAGAACGTCTTTCAACTTATTGACTGCATTAGTCTCTCCTGCTTTCTCAACTAAGTCAAGAGCAGGGTTATCACCAAATAGTCCCAGGTGAACAAAATAAGCCATTCTCTTATTGAACTCAAGAGGATTATTCCGACGAATTTCTTCCATTTTGCTAATAGACACCCTTTGTCCATTGCGAACAATTTCTGCTGCAGGAGTAGTCATATACTGAAGGATTTTATCCTGATCAGCTTTGGTAATAGGTACGCCTTTGAGTATTTCTGTAGTAGTTGTAACATCAGCCTTTATGCGCTTGATATTATCATCATTGAGTTTCTTGCGTTTGTCACGTTCAGTTTTGGCTTCTTCACGAACAGCAACTTCATCATCCTTGACCATTTGAGTAAGTTCCTTATGGGATGATATACCGTCTTCTTCCATTCTTTCCAGATCCTTACTTTGTTTTATGGCCCTGTTAATGTAAGTATCATTATGACCCTTTGCATATAAAAATTCCCGGTAAAGTTGTTCCTGAGTCTCCGGGGATTCTTTTATCTTAGTCTCGTCCAATGAGTCATATTTGAGCTGGTTATACACAGTATTGGCAGCATCATCAAACTGTACACCTTCTTCGAACATATCCATGACTTTTTTCTGGTCGTCATTAAATTGGTTCTTATACTGTTCATTTAAAGTTTTTACCTGATTATCCACTTCTTCACGACTAGTTTCTAAGAGCTTATCAACGATAGCTCCAGATTCCAATTCTTTGAGGGCTTCTAAATCAAGGTTGGGAAGGACACCTGTTTCATGAAGAGCAGCAGCATGGAGATAAGTTGGAGACAATTCCTCTTCTGATTTAGTGCCCTTCCCTGGTTCACCTTGCTGACCCTGAGTTGCTGGAGACGTTTTTTCTTTTGTTGTTGTTGCAGGGGAAACAATTTCTTGAGCTGCTGGTTTTATCTCTTTGTTTTTCTCCGCTGGTGGAGTATCTGTTGTTTGAATAGTTTCAGTCTTTGCGGGTTTTGTAGCAGGAATAGAAACAACTGTATCGGCCTGAGGAATTTCCCCGGGCGCAATATCCACCGCCATGAGTGGCGGCATTTCTGCACCTTTTAACATAGAATCGCGTAAAGATGGTGGATCATCGACAGTCTTATTTTCCACACTTGCCGCTTGTTTCGACTGGGTCTGTGTGGGAATTCTAAGAGTCATATCTTCTCCGGGTAGTACGATATCTTGAGTCTCCAGATCAAGATCGAACAAATTTTGGTCATCATTCTTTTTTGCCATTTTAATATCTCCATTAAGAAAGGTTATACAATATTACTATATATCAACATCTGTTTCAAGTTGTCAAACTTCTGGTCCATTTCCTTATATATGGACTTATAAATAAAAAGCTGAAACAGCGTTTCAGTTTTACTCTAACGTGACACACTAGATCTTGCTGTTCTGTTTTGTCTAGCGATTCTTTCCTGGGAACGGATCTTTTTGTCAGTCTCTTCAGCTTTCTGACGCAGTTTCTCTCGTTCCAGTGTTATCTGATCCAGTTGTTTACGGTATTCCAGAACAAGTTTTTCAGCAGTCTTGTCAGTTGCTGCTTTTTGTTGCGCTTCCGTTAATTTACCCTGGATCTCCATCTGAGCAATAAGCAAATCATTCTGCATCTTGGCCAGTTCGATACGTTCTTCCTGTTCAAGCTTCATCATCTCGAGACGTTCTTTAGCCTGTTCGGAAACCTGAGCTGCTTCGATAGCTCTCTTTTCAGATATCTCCTGACGTTCTGCAGCTTCATCCTCTGAGGCTTCGAGTTTACGTTTCATACTCGATACACTCATATCGGAGAATATACTAAGTACATCAGATATTCTGGCTTTATCATTTTGCATAGCAGCATGGGCAAGCTGACGGATGGTTTGGAACAGTTCAGAATCATTGGCACCATCACTCATAAACAGTCCATGTTCTGTTTCAGCGAGAAGTTTGGTATCTATATTATAAGTATGGGTTATCAATCCGTCATCGATATATTGAAGTTTCTTGGTAGGTTGTGTTAACCAGCAGTATTTAGCTGTTTCCAGGACCAGTTCCATAAGACGCAACTTGGTATTATCGTGGATCATAAACCATTCCTCAGTAATATAGGCACTCTGACGAACAGCTCTCTCTACTCCTCCGACAGTTTCCCGGTTCTCGATAGATCCCTCCCGCTGGGGTGATATCCCCATGATTTCCCCGAGTTCATTTTTCACATATACAGCCAGTTCTAGATTAGCCTTAATGCTACTTGAAGAATCGAGATCCATGATTTGCTGTCCTCTGTTATTCAGGTTTTGTACCAGCCTGCCAGTGGCGGCTCCTTTGGATCCCTGTTTAAAGGAGTCGGTAGTGTAGAACCCATTCATTTCAGCATAAAGCATCCATACTTCCGGAGTCCATCCTTCCGGGATCTTGGCCAGGTCCATCTCTGCTATTTTACCTTTATTACGTGCTGAAGCCAGTTCGGTACGTCTCATATATATATTATACAAGTATTTATAGGGAATGATCC
>SDBT01017027.1_pt1 | contig 11490 bp, 11 predicted proteins | sample 2277101 | NCBI WGS metagenome assembly SDBT01 (sample SAMN10404973, study PRJNA504765) | marine sediment metagenome | isolation source: marine sediment core GS10_PC15, 103 cmbsf | place: Arctic Ocean: Southern Knipovich Ridge | collected 2010
ATGATCTAAAAAACCTTGAGTGAGTTGAGCGAGTGTTAATGTTTTTTCTTTAATTGGTTGGCGTGGCTGTGTTTTGCGAGCCTGCTTTATCTGTTTTAGTTTATGGGATAGTTGAATTTTTTGCGCGAGCTTTTTTTGGAGTTTTTTCGGGTCTGTTTTTTGCTGTTTTGGTAATTCTTGTGGGGTAGTATGCTTGGTAACAGAGGTTGGTTCCGGATTTATTTTTTTTGTTTCTATTTCTATTTTTTGTGATGGCTGTTCTTGTGTCTGATGTTCTTCGTTTTTATTTTCTTCAGACGTTGTTTGGGGTGTAATATTTGGCTCATTAACAAAAATAACTGGCGCACCAAATTGTGATGCGCGGGCCTTTGTGGCAGCCCAGCGTTCACGTCTTTTATGTAGTTTTTCAAGAAGTATTTCCTCTTTTATAAAGGTAATAATGTCGAGGTTGTTAGTTAACAAAAATAATATGACACCATGCACTAATAAGGAAATGATAAGGGCAAGCATTGCTGCGCGTCGAGATCGGTGCATTTGCATACCACATCCTCTACTTTGTGCCAGAAGACTTTTTATATAGCGTACCCGATACGTGGTGAAAGAGAAAACATTTTGGGGTGAAGGAGAAAGGTCAAATGCTTTTGTTGGTTTGGATAAAGGCTAAACCTTTTCTTTTTACCACAGACCATCGCTTGTGGATATGATGAGTTTTCCCCTCCGGTTGGTTTAGAAATCGTATAATTTCATCTAAGAATGCTTGTGTTGGCGAAAAGGGGACATTTTCTACGATTAACCAATGCAGTAGTGTATGATAGTGCATTACGGGATGTAAGTTCAAAAATTGCTTGATGTTTATTGAAAGATGTTTTTTTTCTACTGATGAAATAGCATTAAATTTTTCAGCCGTGAGTTGTTCTAAAAAATCTTCTGTTTTTTTTAAGCGATTTAATGTTGTTAAAAAGTTGGAATCAAAGCGGTTATCACATGCTTGTAGCGCAGGTAACACGTTAGCACGAATGCGATTTCTCAAAAAAGTTGGTAGTTCATTACTCGGGTCAGTTAAATAGGCGATATTGTTTTGTTCAAGCCAGATAATAATTTCTCTTTTATTTACTTGTAAAAGTGGGCGAACATAGGCACCATGTTTTGGGCGCATGGCAGTCAAACCGGTTAGTGTTGCTCCGCGAATCAAGCGAATAAAAAACGTCTCTTGTTGATCCTGCAAGTGATGCGCAAGTGCGATATAATCCGCATGATGTTCTGTTTTTACAGATTCCAGAAAATGGCGGCGTGCTTTGCGTCCTAATTCTTCAGTAGAGCCATTAAATTTATATTCTAGGCTAAGTTTTGATAGTTTGCATCTTGTGTAACAAATATTGTTTTTTTGTGCAATTTCGCGGCAAAATTGTTCGTCTTTTGCCGAATCAGGCCGCCACTCGTGATCAAGATGGGCAGCAATAAGGGAAATAGAGCCCTTTTTTTGTCTATGAGCCAAATAATGCAGCAAAAAGACTGAATCCGGGCCACCAGAAAGCCCGAGTACTACTTTTGATCCCTGGGGAATAAGTTGATGTTTTTGGACAAATGTATCGATTTGTTCAATTAGCACGGCATAACCATTAGCTTTGAAGTTATCACAAAATTACGAAAAATTTAATTTTTTAGGGGTAAAAAGTACATTATAACATGTTTTAGGATATTCGCCAAATGGGGCAGAATTGCTCGATAAGATGATCTGGAGGGGATACAAGGCATTATTTTGCATAATAATAATTCTATTTGATATTATTTCTTGATTGTTTTTCAAAAAGTGTTATTCTATAGGTAGGTATGAAAATGGTTATCAAATGGGGGTTTTCATGAAAAGGTTATTTTATCAATTATGTAAGCGCGCTATTGTGTTGCTTCTTGGATTGGCATTAGCCTTTTGCGTGCAAGCAGGTACGATTTTGAATGTGAGCAAGGTGGTTTATAAGGGTACAATTGTCTATCTTTTTGGTGAAATGCACTATGGCAATGCTGCAAATCAGTATGATGCGCTAAAATCCTTTTTTAACCAACTCAAAAAGAACAATCAGTCCTATACGTTGCTCCTTGAGTGTCGTAGAGCGTTCCGGGAAAAAGTAAAAGGCGTATATAAAAAGGTGAAATTTCCTCAATCGCAAGGGTACTTTAAGAGCTTTTATAAAGATTTTATTACTCAAGGTGTTGGTGAGGGTCTGTCTAGTTCGATTTCGTTGGTATATAAAAAAAATGGTAATGTTACGCAAAACTTTGATAAAAGACGACAAAATTATATAGAAAAGCATACAGAAGTATTAGCACAAATAAAATACTTTTTGGATGAAATTATTAAATCAGATAATGGTTTTGATACCGAAAATTGGAAGCAAACAAAGAAACGAATACCAAATGTAAAAAAATTGAATTTGGATGATGCGAGCACTAAGTGTTTTAACACATTTTCTTGTTTCAATGAGAAGAATAAGAGTTTGCAAGATATTTACCGTGTTGCCATTAAAGCGATAGAAGATTTCAATGAGCAAACTAGAAAGGAAAAAGATTCTTTGTTAGTGAAACATCATTGTTTAGATAAAATCTATGATGATTTCACTGGCACTTTAATATCATTTGTTGAGAAGAATTGTGAATTTGGGTCTGTTGAACAGTGGAAATACGTTAATAAAGTAATAACAAGTCTCGATGAAGATTTATGGGAAGTTAATATTCGTATTGCTGATCTTGATTTATGGGAAAAGATAGGTAAAGCAATAGATAAAGAAGACAATGATTGCATTATTGTGCATTGTGGTGATGAGCACCGTAAGGCCGTTATGAAATGTTTTGCTGTGGATGCAGATGCTACAGTAGTCGGATCCATCGATTGTACTCAGTATACCAACTCTCCAGAATTGCTAAAAGAAAAATTGCTTGCGCTACTTGATAAAAGCGAAAAACAAAATATAAATGACAATGATACCGCTATAAAAGAGCCTGATACAGGCGACGAGGTGTCTGTTGGAAGTGGTGCAACTGATAATGGTGATACCGCAATAGGAAAGAAAGATGGAGATACAGCTATAGATACATCAACGAATAATACTGCTCAGACAAGTGTGCGGTGGTATAACAATATTGTTAATAGGTTTTTTGGGTTTGTTAAGAAGAACCACAAACCTCTATCTATATTTGGTGGCATGGCGTTTCTTGGTGCATTCTATTGTTGTTTTCAATATTTAAAAGGTTAAAGTAAAAGGTTTTATACTTTCTAAAAATGGTTATAAAATAGGTGTTCTCATGAAAAGGTTATTTTATCAATTATGTAAGCGCGCTATTGTGTTGCTTTTTGGATTGGCATCAGCCTTTTGCGTGCATGCGATGGACCGTAAATCTGTTCCAGGTACTATTGATCATAAAGTTACAAAGTATTCAGAAGTAGAAAGTAGTAGTAGTTCTGACGAAGAGAATTATTGTCATGCAAATAGTAAAGACTGGGAAAGTGATGATGAATTTTACGATCTTGATGCGTGTATTCTGGAGGAATCAAAAGGTGATGCCGTTAAAGAAGAAATTAGTGATGTATCGGGTGAGGATAGTGAAATCGCATCAGGTGATTATCACGAAGAAAATGATCCGAAAGAGGAATCTGATGATGAGTCAGAAGAAGGATCTGATGATGAGCCCAATACTCAGCAAAATGATAGTAAAAAACAAAAAGTAACAGAGTGTGAGCAGGAAAAATCTAGGGTTTTTGGGGATTTTTTCAAAAAATATTACAGATCATTACTTGGTGTGGGGTTTATAGGCGCAGTAGTATTATATTGTTGTTATCAGTATTTTACAAAAGGTTAAAGCAAAAGATGTTATTTTTTTTAAAGGTGGTTATTAAATGGATATTTTCATGAAAAGGTTATTTTTTCAATTATTCAAACGCTCTGCTTTATTGTGTCTTGGATTAGTACCAGCGCTTTGTACGCAGGCTATGATTACTGAGATTAGTGAGATACAATATGAGGATAAGAACAATGGAAAAAACAAAACCATTGTCATTTTTGGTTATTCAGTTGAGAATGAAGGATTTATGAGATTAAGTGTACAAAAAAAACATTTAAAAAGTTTTTTTAAAAAATTTGGAACAGAGGGTCAAAATTTTGACTTATTGATTCAGAATAACGTGGCTTTGTCTGAAGAATCTAGAAATAAAAATGAATATGCTTTTTTTAGTGATTTTTATAAAAAGCCAAATATTCATTCTCTTGTTAATAAAATTAAAGTTAAAATTGAAAATTTTGATACCACTAGAGAATGTATTGAGCAAAAAGTAAAAACTGCACTAAAAAATAAAAACAATGAAGTTATTGAATGTAAATTAAATAACTTTAAAGTGGTTAGCAAAAATAATGAATTTTATTTTTCAAACGAATTCAACAATGAAATTACTAATGGACTTGCTGTTATGGGAGGTGCTAGTAATTGTACAATAAGTGATGATGATGAAAATGTAAATATTATTCCTACAGAGGGAAGTGCTAAAACAATGCACGATATTGAAAAAAACATACTATGTTTTGACCTATCAAATGCAATAGAAAAAAAGATTAAAAGCAGTGCAAATGATATTATTATAGTGCACTGTCAAGATGATTGTTGTAGTACGTATGTAAGTAATTTTTCAAAGCATTCGAGGTATAAAAACTACAAAGTTACTTCATCAACATTTAAAGATTATTTTGATGAAGCTAGTACAAAGCAAAAAAAATCTGGTGAAAAATTGGTAAAAAAATCATGGTTGGAAAAGTTTAAGAATAGGGTGGTCAATTTTTTTAGTAAATATAATTTGTTATCTATGGCTGGTGGCATGGCGGTTTTAGGTGCAACATATTATTGTTATCAGTATTTTACAAAAGGTTAAAGTAAAAGGTTTTATATTTTTTCAAAAATAGTTACTAAATGGTGGTTTTCATGAAAACGTTATTTTCTCAATTATTCAAACGTGGTGTTTTATTGTGTTTTGGATTGGCACCAGCCTTTTGCGCTCAAGCAGGTGTGATTTTGAATGTGAGCAAGGTTTTCTATTCAGGTAAAACTATCTATCTTTTTGGTGAAGATCATGCGGATATTAATGATCAAAAAATTATGGATAATGTAGCTAAGGTTATTAGTAAACAGAATCTAGCGGTAAAATCCTTTTTTGAAAAATTAAAGAATAAGTATATTGTTTTGCTGATTGAATATTCTGAAATTTTTCAAAGAGGACTGGCGAGTCAAGATCTAAAAGTTGATTATAATGAGAGTTATTTTGAAAGTTTTTACAAAAATTTTACGGTTAGTAGAAGTATAGATTGTGTTGATAATAATATTGAAATTATAAATTTTGATGAAACACGATCGGGCATTGCTCACTTAAAATATGAATTAGATAGTATATTTGATGCGCTACAAGTATTAAAAACAGAAGAAAAAGCCCAACAATATTTGAATGATTTGAAAGATGAAGAAGCTATTACAGTATCATGGAATTTGAGTAAACTAGAAAATTATATTATAAAAAATAAATCGTGTGCGATTAATATTGATTGTAATATTTTGGATTATATATCAAATTTAAAAGAACATATTGGTGAAGAATGTTTTTATGGGGAGTATGATACTGTATTATCGTTTGTTGCAAAAAAATATAATGAAGGCAAGAAAAATATAGAATATTTTAAGAATTTTTTGTTATATGTTCGTAAAATTGAAAAAGTTGTTGCGGATATTGATTTATTGCAAAAAATAGAAAGTGTGAATCAGAGTGATATTGTTGTAGTGCATTGCGGAGATTATCACCGTGAATCTATTGTACAATATCTTAAAAATCATAAAAATGTTAAAGTTGAAACGATTGATGGAAGTTTAGGTAGTTTAAAAAATAATTTATTAAATCTACTTTCAACTGAAAATGAGCAACAAGGGGGTGGTGACAATAATATTAGTACGATAAATTATGGACAACAAATAGTAGAGAAAGAAAATCATCAAATTCAAACAAATATGTCGTTGTACAAAAAAATTACCAGTTATATTGGTTGGCGATCTTTATTAGTGGCCGGTGGCATAGGTGCAGCGTTATATTGTTATTTTCGATATCCAAACTTAATACCTAAACGTCTAGGTTTTTAACAAACTGGCCGTATTCTTCTATGTATTCTTTTCTTCCTTTTACATCGTCGCCCATGAGGGTTATAAACCAATGATCAGCTTCGAGTGCATCTTCAATGGTGACCTTGAGCAATGAACGGGTTCCTTCATCCATTGATGTTTCCCAAAGTTGTTCAGGATTCATTTCACCAAGGCCTTTGTAGCGTTGAATATTCATGTACGGCTTACTAATTGCTTTGATGCTATTCATAAGTTTTGTGGCGCCAGTACCAGTTAAAAAACGTTCTTTTCCAACAACGCGCAGTTTCCACTCGTCGTCTTCAACAATTGCAAGTTTTTCAAGTGCTTGAATAAGTTTTTTTACTTCAGCAGAGGTAAAGAATGCAAGTGGAACTTCCCACTGTTTGCTCATCATTTTGAATGTGATATGCGCTTGTTGCGGCGCTGTTTCCTCTTGGTCTTCTTGTGGCACTTCTGGTTGTTCGAGTGCAATTGCATATTCTTTAAAGTATTTTTTGAGAGTTGTAATTAATGAGTTAATACCTTCTTGCTCTTCCCAGTGGTTTTGGCGCAACCCTACGACCAATGCATTACATTGGTCGTATGAAATTTTAAAATGTAAGCTCGCTTGGTTAATTTTTTCATCATACTGGTGTACATCAGCAAGTATTTGATGCCACATATCTGATTCAAGTTCTTTAGTGCCAGCTTGTAGGATTGTTTGTTCACGTGCCCAATCAAAAAGAAATTCAAAAAAGGCATTGTCGTCTTTGAGGTATTGTTCTTTTCTGCCTATTTTTGCTTTGTAAAGCGGTGGTTGGGCAATGTATAAATACCCTTGTTCAATAAGTGGCTTCATATGCCTGAAAAAGAAGGTAAGTAATAATGTTCTAATATGCGAACCATCAACATCAGCATCAGTCATGAGAATAATTTTGTGGTATCGTGCCTTGGTCACATCAAAATCCTCACCAATACCTGAACCAATTGCTGCAATCAACGCTTTTATTTCATCATTAGAAAGAATTTTATCAAGTCGTGCTTTTTCAACATTAAGAATTTTACCCTTGAGTGGCAATATTGCTTGATTGTTGCGATCTCTGCCTTGTTTGGCAGAACCACCAGCAGAATCACCCTCAACAATAAACAATTCGGTTTTGGTTGGATCTTCATTGGTGCAATCGGCTAACTTACCAGGTAAAATCATGGATTCAAATACGGTTTTTCGTCTGGTGAGCTCTCGTGCTTTTTTTGCAGCTTCGCGTGCATGTTTTGCTATCTCAGCTTTTTGTAAAATTCGCTTGAGGATTGAAGGGTTTTCTTCAAAAAAGGTATCCAGAAATGAGAAGGTCCATGAATCAACAATGCCTTTAACCTCACTGTTACCCAATTTGGTTTTGGTTTGTCCTTCAAATTGTGGCTCTGGTACTTTTAGGTTTAAAATGCATACTATGCCTTCTCGCACATCGTCGCTTGAAAAACTTTCACCGCTTTTGAGAACATGTAATTCTTGCGCTTTTTTATTGCAAATTTTAGTGAGTGCGCTTTTAAAGCCAGATAAATGCGTGCCGCCTTCAACGGTGTTAATGTTGTTTACAAAAGAAAATATTTGTTCGCTATAGCCGTCGTTGTATTGCATGGCCATTTCAAGGATGTATTTTTCATCCTCTTGTTCAGAATGAATGATTTCAGAAAAAAGTGGATTTTTTTTCTTATTAATATGTTCAACAAAGGAGACAATGCCGCCTTCAAAATAAAACTCGTTGCGTTTATTTATGCGTTCATCAGTAATGATAATGCGCAAATTTTTATTTAAAAAAGCAAGTTCGCGTAAACGTGCAGATAAGGTGTCAAAACTAAATTCAGTTGTATCTGTGAAGATTTTTGCATCTGGTAAAAATTGAATAAGCGTGCCACGTTTTTTTGTGTCACCGATAACTTTGAGTTGTGCAATCGGTTTGCCACGTTTATATTGTTGGAAGTGCATTTTATCATTTCGAAATACCGTTACTTCAAGCCATTCAGCAAGCGCGTTCACTACAGAAATACCAACACCGTGTAGGCCGCCGGAAAATTTATATGCGTCTTTGTCGAATTTACCGCCAGCATGCAGTTTGGTGAGTACCACTTCTGTTGCCGAAATTTTTTCTGTTGGGTGAATACCGGTTGGAATACCACGACCGTTATCTTCTACCTTACATGAGCCATCCTCATGTAAGGTGACGGTTATTTTATTACAATGGCCAGCGAGCGCCTCATCCACAGAATTATCAACAACTTCATATACCAGATGATGTAATCCCTTGATGCTGGTGGACCCAATATACATTGCGGGGCGTTTGCGTACCGCTTCGAGCCCTTCCATGACGCGTATCGTTTGTGCTTTATATTCTTTTGTATTTTCTTTTGCCATAAGTAATTTCCAACCTCCGTCTTACAGGTAAAGCTTTGATTATAGTATTTTTTTTGCCCAGAATGAACACATTCATAGTATACTTAATAGTATATCATAGCATAGCATAATGAGCATAAAAATTAATCTATAGAATTCTATAAAAATTTTAATTTTTAGGGGTTTAATTTATTAACACCAGTATATTTGGATTACAGAAAGATGTTGAATATATGGCAGAAGCGCTCAAAGAGGCACAAAAAGCTTTTGAAGAAAATGAAGTGCCTATTGGTGCCGTGATTGTTGATTCACGGGGTGCCATTGTTGCTCGCGCATATAATTGTGTTGAGCGAAAACATTCACAATTAGCCCATGCTGAAGTGCGTGCCATCAAAGATATATGCAAACGAGCGGGTGATTGGCGATTGAATGGCTATTGGTTGTATGTAACCCTCGAGCCGTGTGCCATGTGTATGGGCCTTATTAAACTTTGTCGGTTTGACGGGGTGGTATATGGTGCATCATCCCCTTTATTTGGTTTTCGCCTTGACAACACCGATGCTCTTTCGGTATACAAAAGAGATACATTTGTCATGGTTGATGGTGTCAGAGCACAAGATGCGGTAGCATTATTAAAAAATTTTTTTCAGCAAAAAAGGAAAAAAGAGTGAGTAAAGCAAACGGGAATTTTGAAGCAGTAAGAAAGCTCCTGTCTAAAAGGAAATATGAGCTTGAAGAACAATTGACGCAAATGGCAAAAGAGCAATTTTCTGATGGACAAGTCCAGGATCCTGGAGATCAAGCGTTGTCCTCAAGTATGGAATCACTGCGTACGAGCTTGCAAAATACAGAACTTGGTGAATACCGCCGTATTGTTCGTGCTCTTGAAAAGATTGATGAAGGAACTTACGGTATTTGTGTTGATTGCAATAATCCAATTGCTGAAAAACGTCTCAAATCATTCCCCAATTCAGCGCGTTGTCTTGTTTGCCAAGAAGCATTTGAAGATCAAGAGGTAGTCGGTTGATAAGTCTAGGTTTTGTTTTTTGAGATGAGACGTAATAATTTTTTGAATATTTTTGGAAGATCTGGATTTTTTGTTATTGTTAACTTGAACATATTTTTCCAGTCTATATAGAATCGAAACTGTATGTTTTTGTTCATATTAGGATAAGTTGTAACTTTTTTGGATTCTTTACATTCAGTAGTAATGGTACATTGTAGACAGGCAACATCTTTTTGTCTTATTTCTATTGTGCATGTGTTATGATAATGTGATGGTTCAGAGTAAGGGTCATAGCTATTTGTCCAACAAAACGAAACTTTATATAAAGTTTCGTTTTTGTTGTTGGTTATGATTTTATTGTTAAATAAACTCTTAATTTTTGTAATAATCGGTTTGTTTTTAGTCGTGTTTTTTAATTTTATTTTTTGTGTTTCAGTATAAACTATTTTATTAATCGATGGCACTATTACATTGCTTAGAAGTTTTTTATTATCTGGGGGGACAGTGTTTAATGAATATTCCATGCCAGATAATAAAAAATTTCCAAGTAAAAATAAAAGCAACAAAATCGTAATTATTTTTGAATTCATTTGTTATTCTAGTCGCATTATAGTGATATCCATTGTTAGGACATGAAACGGATGTCAATTTTAACATTGTCTTCTGTCAGGAGTTACGCAAAAGTAGAAATAGTTTAGTATTCTATTGACAAAATTCTATCTGTAGAATGGTACGATTTGCCTTATTTGTCAATAAAGAAATCACTTTGATTGTTTTTTAGCTACGAAAATATTTTTTTGTTATACTGTTATCGTTTACGCAGAAGTTGTTGCGGTTTTGTCTGATATTCCGGTTGTATCGCAGTGAGAATGGTTAATAAGCCGATGTAGCTCAGTGGTAGAGCAATTGATTCGTAATCAGTAGGTCGTCGGTTCAAGTCCGACCATCGGCTCCAGATCAATGGCTAATATAGTACTCATTTTGACATTTTTTTTAGCTAGATTTATACTATAGTTAGTTGTGTTTAGATCGAATAAATTGAATTAGTAAGGGAACCCCAATTTTTTCGATTATTTTTCCTACTTGCCCGATTCTTTGGTAAAGATAGGTGGATTGAAGTATTTTAGGGGTAATTTTCATAAGGGTTACAAAAAGCTATGGTAGAAAAAACTAAAGAAGTTAAGGTTTCAGTGACTAAGGCAGTTGGTCCACGTGCGCCTAGGGCGCACGGTGTTGGTCGACGTAAGCGGGCTGTAGCGCGTGTTTGGGCGCGTCGAGGAACCGGAAAACTTAAGGTAAACGGTGTCTTGCATACAAAGTACTTTGATACTGACCTTTCAGCTCAAACGGCAGTTACGCCATTTAAGGTTTGCCCTATGGGTGCAAATTATGATATACAGGTTAATGTCCGTGGCGGTGGAAAAATAGCACAGGCTGATGCGGTAAGTCTTGGCATATCTCGTGCATTTGTTCAAATTGATGAAGGATTACGTGTATTGTTGCGTAAGCATGGGTTGCTTACGGTGGATGCACGCAAGAAAGAACGTAAAAAATATGGTCAACGTGGTGCGCGTGCTAAGTTCCAATTTACTAAGCGTTAAGGTGATTTTCTAGGGCCTAATGTTTTTGAAAGGGTTATAAATTGTTTTATAACCCTTTTTTAACTCCACAAAATCCTTTACTCCAAATTTAAATTTGGGGACCCCGTAATTTTTACCATAAGAAATCACATTTTTTTTGTGGGCCCTATTAATTTTATATAGTATCTGGGTATGATTGTTTTTTGAAAAAGGATAGTACTAATGTGCAGCGTGGTGGGTTACATAGGCAAAAAATTAAGCAAGACTTTTGTGATGGAAGGGCTTGCGCGTCTTGAATATCGTGGGTATGATTCTGCTGGGTTTGCTGTTTTGAATCCTGACGATAACCGTTTGATGTATGTAAAAGCACC
>SDBT01017029.1_pt1 | contig 11490 bp, 9 predicted proteins | sample 2277101 | NCBI WGS metagenome assembly SDBT01 (sample SAMN10404973, study PRJNA504765) | marine sediment metagenome | isolation source: marine sediment core GS10_PC15, 103 cmbsf | place: Arctic Ocean: Southern Knipovich Ridge | collected 2010
TAGAGAAAAGATTACATTTCTCACATGTTATGATTATCCTACTGCTACTTTTGCGGAAAAAGCCGGTTTGGATATGCTTTTGGTTGGCGATTCGCTGGGTATGGTTGTTTATGGATATGAAGGCACCATACCAGTAACAATGGAACAGATGATTGTTCATTCAGAAGCTGTGCGTAGGGGAGCTTCCCATACTTTTGTTATTGGTGATATGCCATTTATGTCCTACCAGGAATCTGTAGAGAAGGCAATATATAATGCCGGAAGATTCTATAAAGAAGCAGGTGCGGATGCTATCAAACTTGAAGGCGGAAGGAGAATAATTAATCAGATTAAAGGGATTGTAAATGCAGGAATGGTAGTAATGGGTCATATTGGATTGACTCCTCAAAGTTCAGGTCAGTTAGGAGGATTCAAAGCTCAGGGTAGAACTGCTGAAACTGCCATGGAGTTAATTTTGGATGCCAAAGCGATTGAAGAAACGGGTGCTTTTGCTATTTTGCTTGAGGCTATACCGCCAGAAGTAGGAAAGATTATCACCGAAAGAAGTCAGATACCTGTTTTAAGTATCGGTGCAGGAATTGATTGCGATGGTCAACTGGTGATTGTTGGTGATATGTTGGGATTGTTTGAAGCATTTACTCCTAAATTTGTGAAAAAATATGCTTCTTTGAGTGACGATATTACAGAGGCATTTAGGAAATATGTACAGGATATAAAGGAAAAGAAGTTTCCCGAAGAGAAACACACATATAGAATGGAACCGGGTGAGAAAGAAAAACTGGAGAAAATGGTATCAGGGATGTAATTGGAGCCTTCCGAAAGGAAAGCAATTTATTAAGAGGAGATGTTAAATAGATGAAAAAATTCAAGAAAATTCTGCTTATTCTTTTTCTTATTTCGCTATTTGTCTTTGTGGGAGGAACAATTGCTTTAAGGATTGCATTTCCTCCGGCAAAGGTGAAAGCTATGTTGATAACCAGGATGTCTGAGGTTCTCCACAGGCAGGTAGAAATAGAGAGTATCTCCGTTGGTCTTAGAGGACTTAGAGTCAAAGGTTTCAAAATTTCTCAGAAGCCATCATTCGACAAAGGGACCTTTGTGCAGGCAGGACAGTTTCTGGTAAGGCCAAAATTTCTCCCCCTTCTTAAAAAGCAGATTTCCATAAGCGAAGTTACGCTCATCTCTCCCAAAATAAATATTATCAGAAAAGCGGACGGCTCATTTAATTTCAGCGACCTTATGGTAGAGAAAATACCTGAGGTAAAGAAAGAAGAAAAAGTAGAAAAAGTAGAAAAGGTAGAAAAGGCAGAAAAGGTAGAAAAGGGTCCGTCGGCAAAAGTTAAGTCAATAGCCTTCTCTTTCCTGGTATCGAAGGTAACCATATCCGGGGGAGAGGTGAATTTTGTCGACCGGACGCCACAGAAGTTATCGGCAGATTTGAATAACATTAACCTGAGTGTTTATGGCATTTCGCTTGTTTCGCCTTTCTTTGTGGAAGCCTCTTTTGATGTGGCAAAGGAGAAATTGGAGGGTTCTCTTGCCTTTAAAGGAAGTGTTGACATAAAAGAAGAGAGTATCAAGATTAAGAAAGTTTTAGCGACTATAGCTGGTGTAGGAATAGGAGCTACCGGGAGTGTGAAAAAGTTTATGGAGCCAGAGAAGCTCTCCTTTACAGTTAATATAAAAAGTGAAGATTTTGCGCTGGAGAAGCTTTCCAAGACATTTCCTTTCCCCGGAGATATTCTAATGTCTGGTGAGCCAGATATAAGCGCAGATATCTCCGGGAATTTGAACAGAATCAAGATTAAAGGCAATATCGGTATTAGAAAAGTCGAGGCATCGGTCAAGGACTTATTCCATAAGCCTTCTGGCATAGACGGGGGGATGGGAATTGATATTGTCCTTGAAGACAATAACATTTTGAAGTTGAACTCAATATCAATAGTTCTTGGTGAGATGAAAGCTTCTGCCTCCGGGGAGGTGGTAGGGCTTAAGGAAGAGAGGAGACTCAGTCTTAAAGTTTCTCTGGAAAAATTTGACATGAAATCGCTCCAGGAATTAGTGCCTCTCGTCAAGGACTATGGGCTTGCGGGAATAGTGGCAGGGGAGACAAAGATTTCAGGTGTACCGGAGTCACTAAATATTTCCGGAAAGATAGGCGTAAAAAATATAGAGTCAGTCCAGAAAGAGATGACCGTGAAACTGGACAGGTCCAATTTAAAATATTCAGGAAATATCCTGAATTTCAAAAAGCCGAAGGTCAATTTTAATCTGGATATAGGGACAGTGGAAGTGAAGGTGGCGGAGAAACCGAAAAAGCCAAAAGAGGGGAAGCCTGCAGCAAAGAAGGCGAAACAGGAGCCACCAGCTGTAAAAGAGAAGCCATCTCCTAAAGTTGGGATTCCACCGGATGCTACGGTCTCAGGGAAAATCAAGCTCAAGAAACTATCCTTTCAGAACTATCAGATATCCAATTGTTCGGCGGAATTGGACATTGCTAAATCGGTACTGAATCTGAAACTTCTCTCTTTATCAGCGTACGACGGTAGTATGAAAGGCTCTCTCTCAGCCGACCTTAGAGATTCTTCTTTGGATACCCTTAAATTCAATCTCGATAGTGACGTCAAAAATATCGACATACATAAGGTTATCCAATCTATGGGCAGGAAACTGAAGGGACAGTTTTATGCCATAGCTTCTGGAAAGATAAAAATTTCTGGCAGGGGAAAAGATTTTTCTAAATTGAATGGCTCAGGTCTCATGGAGATAAAAGATGTGAAGATAAAGGGGATAAAGATTCTGGACAGGATTGCTTCTGCTGCTAAAATTCCTGAATTTAAAGAGATAAATTTCCAATCGGCAAGCGGGAAGCTCACCATTAAAAATGGAAAGGTATATCTTACAGATGTGAAGACAGAGGGTGGAGACAAAATGGATGCTTATTGTTCCGGCAATGCTGACCTGGTTAAAAAGAGGCAGGATATAAAAGGTGATATTAAGTTTACCAAAGAATACTCTGGTGGAGACTTTGCCAAATATGCTGGCGATGCTGAAGGAAGAGTAACTGTGCCATTTAAAATTGCCGGAACATTTGAAGACCCAAAAGTTAATCTCGACTGGGGGAAATTGACTAAGAAGGCTGGCAAAGAAATTTTGAAAAAGGGAATAGAGGAAGGCTTAAAGAAACTTTTTAAGAAGTAGTATAGCCGCAAAGTGGTAGTCGCAACCTTCAGGTTGCGTTTATATGCGCAGGCTGAAGCCTGCGACTACCATAGGCGACGGTAGTATAATAAATAAGGGTGGGATAATGGGAGAGCCTCCAAGAGAGGGGGATAACAGTCCCGATTGAAAATCGGGACGCAAGGGGGGAGAACATGGTTCTCCCACTTGAGAGCCTTCTCGGGAGGAGAAGGCGATGGGGCAGTAGTTCAGTTGGGAGAACGCATCCCTCGCACGGATGAGGTCAGGGGTTCGAATCCCCTCTGCTCCACCAAAAAAGGGGTCAGAGTGATTAAATGTCCAAAATGTGGTTATGAGAATAAGGATGATGCATTATATTGTGGAATGTGTTATGAACCGTTCAGGAAAAAGAGTGAACAAGTTGAACCTTCTGAATCTGTAGAACAAAAAAGTCCATCTCCAGCAAAAGATGTATGTATTAACCATCCGGACCGCCCGGCACAGGGATTCTGTGCAGTCTGTCAACGCGATTTCTGTTTTGACTGCCTTCAGGAGAAAGGTGGACAATTAGTTTGCAATCAATGTTCTACAGGAGTAGTACCGAAAAGAACAAAATATGGGCAAGAAATCACGCGTGGGCAATACGGGATATTCACTCCGGAAAAGGGTTTTTTCCGAAAATGCTGGGAACTAATTATATATCCCAGGAAATTTTTTGAAGAATTACCTCAGGAAGGAGGTTTTGGCGCACCGATAAAGTTTTATATGGTAGCATTAGGTTTGCTGCTTGCGGCAATTTGCATACCCACATTAATATTTTCTTTCGCCAAGCCGATAGGTTCACCTGTTGCTTTGATAGGTGTAGCGTTTTTATTCTTCATCTTCTCTTTAGTCGGCTTGTTGGGCATATTAGGTCTTTTTATTAATGCTGGTATTTACCATTTCTTTGTGATGTTATTTGCTGGAAAAAGAGGTTACGAACAGACTTTTCGTGTGGTTACTTATGTAGGTGTAGCCGTTGGTGTTTGGACTATTGGTCTATATCTTCTTTTACTTATTTTTATCGGGGGTGATATATTATCAGGATTCCTTGCTTTCGGTGCCACTAGATCACCTGAAGTTATTCTATATCTTGCTCAACAATTTAAGAGCACTTTTTTGTTCTGGACAATAATTTATAGTCTATTCTGGCTTTATGTAACTTTTGTTGTCCAGGCAGAAGGATTCAGAAAATTCCAAATTCTTACCACTCCTAAGGCAATTGGAGTTGTAATTTGTCCTGTTATTATATGGACTTTATTCAGTTTTCTTATTCCTAAGAAAGAAAAAATACTCTATCGCAAAAGATATGAGACAAAACAAATCCATTATCATATAGAAGGTTACGATGTCTTACCTCGTATTAGCACTAAAATATAGACCACAAACGTTTGATGAGATTGTAGGGCAGGAGCATGTCTCTAAGACTTTAAAGAATGCCATTACCTCAGGTAAAGTTGCCCACGCTTACCTCTTTTCAGGGCCCAGAGGCATAGGCAAGACGACTACTGCACGCATCTTAGCTAAAGCATTGAATTGTAAAGAAAGCCCCACACCCCAGCCCTGCAGCAAGTGTACATCCTGCGTGGAAATTGCCAGGGGCAGTTCCATCGACGTTCTGGAAATTGATGGCGCATCCAATAGGGGGATTGATGAGATAAGAGCTTTAAGGGAGAACGTAAAATTTGCTCCCGTCTCCTCCCGCTACAAAATCTACATTATTGATGAGGCACATCAGATTACTCACGACGCTTTCAATGCTCTTCTGAAGACTCTGGAGGAACCTCCCCGGCACGTCATCTTTATGCTGGCTACCACTCAGCCGGAGAAGATTCCACCTACCATTCTTTCCCGATGCCAGAGGTTTTCCTTTAAACTGATTTCTCAGAAGAAAATCTTCGACAGACTAAATTATATTGTGGGAAAAGAAAAACTAAAAATAGAAGAGGAGGCTCTCAATCTAATTGCTTTCCGGGGAGAAGGAAGTCTCAGGGATGCCCAGAGCCTGCTCGACCAGGTTATTTCTTATGCTGGCGATAAGAAGATAGACTTACAGGAGACAAATTTCATTCTGGGTGTTCTTCCATTTGAGCGCCTGGTAGAATTTTCCGACCTCATCGCTGAGCACAAAGGCAGAGAGATTCTCTCCCTCATAGATGAGATAACCGAATCCGGTTATAACCTCCACCAGTTTATCAAAGACCTGAGGCAGCACTTCAGAAATATGCTGCTTATAAAAGTGGCAGGAAAGAATACGAAAATTTTGCAACTTCCCGATAAACATCTGGAAATCCTTCTCGGGAAAGGAGCACAGTTTACGGAAGAAAACATGGTGAGGATTATCGACCTTCTCAGCAAGACCTACGAATCTATGAAGTGGAGCGAACAGCCGCGCCTGGTGATAGAGGTCGATATGTTCCGTCTATGTCAGCCATATATCCCCATTGGAGAAATTATTGAGAGAATCAGGAGACTGGAAAAGTCGCTAACCCTTGAAGAGAAAAAAGGGGAACCGCCTAAGGAAAAATATGTCCCCCCGGTAGAGAAAGCTTCTCCCAAAATTAAGGAGAAGGAGGAACCGTATGCTGAAAAGGGTTCCCAGATTCAGGAAATTACAGAGCGCTGGGAGGAAGTTCTTGAATCTGTCAGGAAATTGGACATTCCTCTCCACTCTTGCCTTCTCGAGGGTTCACCAGTCCGTATGGAAAGAGGACTCCTGTATATCGCTTTTCCTAAAAATTACAGTTTCCATAAGGACAGGGTAGAGAAAAAGTCGAATATTATCGAACAAGCTCTTAAGGAAGTTCTGGGGAAAGAAATCAAGATAAAATGTATAACTGGTGAGACCAATATTGCCTCCCGTTCCCAAGAGAAGACAGATGAGGAAGTGGCGGCTCCCAACCAGGAGCCGGTTTTCAATTCCGAGGAAAAAAAAGAAGTTGACCCAATTGTGGAAAAGGTGATAAAGATGTTTGAAGGAGAAATTGCGAAGGAAGAGCATGAAGAAAAGTAATTTTGGTGAATTAAAATGCCTATCTATTCCAAATCTTTACAGAGACTAATCTCGGCTTTGCACCGTTTGCCGGGCATCGGGCCGAAGAGTGCCCAGAGGTTAGCATTCCATATATTGAAGAGTTCCCGGGCAGAGGCTAATGAATTAGCTCAGGCTATTCTCGCAGCAAAGGAGAAGATGAAAAGCTGTTCTGTTTGTGGCAATATCACTGATAGCGACCCTTGTTTGATATGTGATGATTCCACCAGAGATGGAAGTACCATCTGCGTCGTAGAACAGCCACAGGACATCTTCATTTTTGAAAAGATGGGAGAGTATAAAGGAACGTACCATGTGCTTATGGGTGCACTTTCTCCGCTCGATGGAGTTGGACCTGACGATTTAAAGATAAAGGAACTGGTCACAAGAATTGAACAGGGCAATATCAGAGAAGTGATAATCGGTACAAATCCGAATGTGGAAGGCGAAGCAACTGCTGCTTATCTCTCGAAACTCATCAGGCCTCTCGGAGTCAAGATGACCCAGCTGGCGCAGGGAATGCCTATGGGCAGCGACCTGGAGTATGCCGATGAAGTCACCCTGGCCAAAGCCCTGGAAGGCAGGCGAGAAGTCTGAAATTATAATTCCTTTTTGTAGGCACAATTTCAAATTGTGCAGTATTTCTTTTCTGTGGTCTTCAACCATCCCCTTCTTTTTACATTTAATTCAAACGCCTTTTCCTTATTTTATCTCCTCTCCCCTTGGGGGAGAGGGTAGGGGTGAGGGGGGAATAAAAAATACAGGAGGTAACAAATGAAAAAGATTCTTGGCATTGCGGGAAGTCCCCGGAAGGAAGGTAATACTCACATTTTAGTCTCTGAAATTTTGAGAGGCGCCAAAAAAGCGGGCGCCAGGACAGAGCTAATTTCTCTCAGCAACTTGAGAATTAAGGAGTGTGATGCATGCTATACTTGCTGGGAGACCGAGGTCTGTAGAATTAATGATGGAATGAAGCGAATTTATAAGAAACTTATAGATAGTGACTGTATAGTTTTGGGCACTCCTATGTACTGGTTTGGACCGAGTGTTGTCATGAAAGCCCTTATAGACAGGCTGCTCTATTTCGACTGTTCAAAAAATAAGGATAAGATAAAGGGAAAAGAAGTAGTTTTAGCTATAGCCTTTGCCGGCAAAGACCCCAGCACTGCAAATCCTCTTTTGAGGATGATAGAAATGAGCGCAAGATACCTGGGAATGAAGCTTAAAGGGAAAATACTCGCGCCTGGCGTGCTGGAAAAGGGCGCCATAAAGAAGAAGAAAAAGAAACTGAAAGAAGCTTTCAATCTGGGACGCTCAATTGGGAAACATAGTTAAAAATCCCTCTCCCCTTGGGGGAGAGGGTTAGGGTGAGGGGGAAATCTTTTTGACAAAGAGCATATTTTTTGCTAAAATTGGCTGAACTTTTACTAAAATTTTCAAGGAGAAAAAGAAATGACAAAACTAATAGAAGTAAGATTCCATGGTCGGGGAGGGCAGGGAGCAAAGACAGCAGCCCAGCTTCTGGCAGAAACGGCCTTGGGTGGGGGGATGTACATTCAGGCATTTCCTGAATATGGTCCCGAAAGGGCAGGAGCACCTATGAAGGCTTTTACCCGCATCAGCGATGAGCCAATAAATCTCCACTGCGGAGTAGCAAGTCCGGGTGTTGTGGTAGTAATAGACTCCACAATTATGGAGACAATCGATGTGGCTGAGGGTTTGGGAGATGAAGGTATTCTCATTGTGAATACAGAAGAGAAGCCGGAGGCAATTCGTCAGAAGGCAAAGTTTAACAAAGGGAAAGTATTTACCGTAAATGCTACTCAGATTTCCCTGGACATTCTGGGCAGGCCAATGCCCAATACCCCTATGCTGGGAGCATTGATAAAGGCTACAGGAATCATAAGTTTGAAAGATCTGGAAGAGAAGCTAAAGAAGAAATTTCTGAAAAAGATTGGGGAGAAGGCAGTTAAGGGAAATATCGAAGCCATTGAGAGAGCCCATAAAGAAGTGGAGTCTGGCTGATTTTTTATAGGGAGGACTTATGAAAGAGAAAGGATGGAAGGATATACCGATTGCTGGATTAATCGTTGAAGCAGGAAATGCTCAAGAATATAAGACAGGTGACTGGAGGACTTTCAAGCCTGTAAGGGATGTAGAGAAGTGCACAAACTGTCTCACCTGCTGGATATATTGTCCCGATTCATCAATCCTCGTATCCGGGGACAAGATGACTGGATTCGACTACGACCACTGTAAGGGCTGTAGTATTTGCGCCCAGATATGCCCTGTTAAGTGCATTGAGATGGTCAAGGAATAATGTTACTGGAGGAAAAATAATGAAGGATAAATTAGCTCTGACAGGAAACGAAGCAGTAGCCCATGCAATGCGCCAGATAAATCCGGATGTGGTAGCAGCATATCCCATTACTCCCCAGACAGAGATTGTAATGGCATTTTCCCGGTTCGTTGCTGATGGATTAGTGGATACAGAAATGGTTCCTGTGGAATCGGAACATAGTGCAATGAGCGCCTGTGTGGGAGCATCTGCCTCTGGAGTGAGGACGATGACAGCCACATGTTCTCAAGGTCTGGCGTTGATGTGGGAGATAGTCTATATAGCCTCTTCTTTGAGGCTTCCCATCGTAATGCCTGTGGTAAATCGCGCTCTTTCAGCACCAATAAACATTCACTGTGACCATTCAGATTCAATGGGAGCCAGAGATTCCGGCTGGATACAGATATATTGCGAGAATGGACAGGAAGCGTATGAGTCGACCATTTTGGCAGTGAGGATTGCCGAAGATGAGAAGATACTTCTCCCGGTTATGGTATGCCTTGATGGATTCATAACCAGCCATGCGGTGGAAAGGATTGAGCTTCTGGAAGATAAAGTGGTAAAGGGATGGATAGGTGAGAAAAAAACTAAATACTCTCTTTTAGATGTTGAAAATCCTCTCACCTATGGACCACTCCATTTACAGGACTACTATTTTGAGAGCAAAAGGCAAGAGGCAGAAGCAATGAGAAATGCCTACTCAGCAATACCCAAGGTAGTAGATAAGTTTGAGAAACTTACAGGAAAGAGATACGATTACTTAGAAGAGTATAAGATGGATGGCGCTGAACTGGCAGTTCTCTGTCTTAGCTCCACCTACGGCACAGCCAAAACAGCAGTTGACCGCCTGCGGGCAAAAGGGGTAAAAGCAGGTATGGTAAAATTGAGATTCTTCCGTCCTTTTCCGGCAAAAGAGGTTGTAAACGCACTTTCTAAAGCGAAAGCAGTAGCCATCCTCGACAGAAGCGACACATTCAGCAATCAGGGTGGACCAGTTTTCAATGAGATAAGGTCAGCTTTCTATGAGAAAGATAATAAACCTCTTATAATAAACCATATTTACGGGCTCGGAGGAAGAGACATCAACGTTGAAGACATAGAGAAAGTCTACATAGACCTGGAAAAGATTCTTAAACAAAAGAAAGTGGAAACCCTGGTAAACTATCTCGGCGTAAGAGAATAAGGTTTTGTATTAATGTAGTGGCGGCACTCTGTGGCCGCCTAATTGAGTTAATGTAGGGGTTCGATTTATCGAACCCGCACAGGAGGCACATAAATGGCAACTCTCAAAGAATTAGTAAAAAGACCAGAGGTTCTAACCGGAGGCCATCGTCTCTGTGCAGGCTGTGGCGCATCCATTGCTGTCCGGCAGGTTCTTCTGGGAACTGAAGACCCTGTTGTTGTGGGATGCTCTACAGGGTGTGTGGAAGTAGCCACCACAATTTATCCATATACAGCCTGGAAGTCGTCTTTTATCCATAATGCCTTTGAAAACGTGGCTGCCACAATAAGCGGCGTAGAGACCGCCTATCGGGCTCTTAAAAAGAAAGGAAAGATAAAAAAAGAGATAAAGTTTATCGCCTTTGGCGGCGATGGGGGGACATATGATATAGGATTGCAGTCGCTCTCCGGAGCCCTGGAAAGAGGCCACAATATGGTCTATGTCTGCTACGATAACGAAGCCTATATGAACTGCCTTAGCCTCTCTACTTTAATAGCCACCAAAGATGGTCTTAAAAGAATTACTGAAATAAAAATAGACGAAGAAGTTTATGCCTTTGACATGAACATGCATCAGTTAGTTTTAAAAAGATGCAGTGGCATCTTCGATAATGGCATACACGATATATATAAACTTTCTACTTTGCATCATTCTATCAAAGCGACTTCTAACCATCCCTTTTTGGTCCTCAAGAGAAAAGGTCGAGGCAGAGTCAATGAATTAGTGTGGAAAGAACTAAAAGACATTTCCTCTGGTGATGAAATTGTTGTTTCTAAACAATTAGTGCCCGGTAAATCAAAAAAGTTAGATTTTAACAAGGTCAAAAAGGGAGATTACAAGGTAAATAGAATAAACTTTGCCTTACGAGACAGTTCCGAGGGTACAACAGTTTTGCTAGACGGTGGCACGGCAGTCCTTACTGTGCCCAAAGAAGAAGAATATCAGAACTTTTTAATCGAGAACGAGTATTTTACAATGGAAAAAGTAAAAGAGATAAGGTTAATAGGCAAAGAGCCGACTCTGGATTTAAGGGTAGAAGACGAACACAACTTTATTGCTAATGGTATTGTTGTCCACAATACTGGTATCCAGCGCTCTGGCGCCACGCCCTGTGGTGCCTCCACAACCACTCAGCCAGCGGGCAAAGTGAAACCAGGCAAGGAGCAGTTTCGGAAAGACCTGACCTCAATAGTAGCAGCCCATCACATTCCCTATACAGCCCAGGCAGGAATATTCCACTGGAAAGACTTGGTCAACAAAGCAGAGAAAGCCTTTAAAGTTGATGGCCCGGCATTCCTTAACATCCTTACTCCCTGCCATCGGGGATGGCGCTATCCTATGGAAAAGACACTGGAGATTGCAAAATTGGCAATAGATACAGGATTCTGGCCTCTATTTGAAGTGGAGAAAGGAGTGTGGAAGATAAACATTCGTCCCAAACAGAGAAAGCCAATTATTGAATGGATAAAGAGCCAGGGAAGATATAAGCATCTATTGAAAGAAGAGAATAAACATATTGTGGAGAGGATACAGAAGGAAATAGACGACTACTGGAAATATCTAGAAGGCATGTGCAAAGCCACCCAACCTGAGTGACACTAGGTTCCCCGGTAGCTCAACGGTGGAGCATCCGGCTGTTAACCGGAGGGTTGTTGGTTCGAATCCAACCCGGGGAGCCAT
>SDBT01017030.1_pt1 | contig 11489 bp, 9 predicted proteins | sample 2277101 | NCBI WGS metagenome assembly SDBT01 (sample SAMN10404973, study PRJNA504765) | marine sediment metagenome | isolation source: marine sediment core GS10_PC15, 103 cmbsf | place: Arctic Ocean: Southern Knipovich Ridge | collected 2010
TTTCTCAATGTTGTTCTGGTACTTACTGTAAACCTCCCGCATAGCGGTATGAAGGTCATCGTAATCAATGTTTGCTCCATAGTTTTGAGCTGAGTGGATACAGAAGTGCTTAAAGAATCTTTCTGTGTCCTCACCAGCTTCGAAGTATGTTGAGTAAAAAGTTCCCAGATTGTAATGAGCGATGAAACCGGCATGCAGATGCAGGTGCTCATACAGCCTCTTTGTGAAATGCTGTTTCTTTAGACCGTGCTTTAGAAAAGTCTCCCAGTTCTTAAGAACCAGTTTTTTTTCCTTTGCTGTCATAAACTCAACGTCGGTAAACATATCAATCACCCCCATTCTCAGAGTTGAACATCTCGGGCGCAATCTCTTCCAGTGTCTTCGGCTGCCAATACAGGTCCCGCTCAATCGGCAGTCCCATCGGTCCTCGAACTTCTTCGAGTTCACTAAGCAAAACATAGCCAAGCTCTTTTTCATGGCCAAAAACCAAACCAAAAAACTTGTAATCGATCTCAGTTCCGGACTCCGATAGAACCGGCTCACCCTCGGTTATGTACCAACTCCACGAACTCGAAGGGGTGAAGTATTTCGCATAAACAACGGCCTTACCGCCTTTACCATCCTGTGAGTACAACGGTGGCAATTTCTTACGCATTTCCTGAGTAAGCAGCTTCATACCACGTATCTTATTGTTGGTCGCTCTCTTGTCGGCTTGAATTACATTTGCTCCGCCGACACAGACCGCGCGTTCCGATGGAATATTGAATTCTGCTGCGAGCCCACCCAGGAACTCGGCCATGTTCCGATTCTGCTCTTCGCGAGATATTGGGTCAGACTCTATTGCCGGTATCGGTGTGCCGATTACCTGAATCTGAACGGGCTCAAGTTCGATGACAACTCTGCCGTTTTCACACCCGAACTACTCTACGTATGGTACTGACCCATAGTCGTGAGGCGGCAATCCTGCTGTAATGTCACCCACCTTGCCTGTCTGGTGCCGGGCAAAGCCTTCGAAGTATCCTCCAGGGTCAATGTCCTGCTGGTCCTCATAAGCATCTCCTGTGAATTGAATCTTTGCCCCACGAATGTCCCTGTGGAAGTTACCTTCCAAAACAAAGGTCACCTTTTCTTTCAATCCGGCAAACTTCATCCATCCTGTCACCTTATTAGGAACTGAATTATCCAAAGCCCCTTCAATCAAAAATCTTGTTGGTCTAAAAGCCATTTTAATTACCTCCATTTCTTTTAAGAGAGATGGCACGCTCTCTACTCTTATTGAGCGTGCCATCCGGTTAAATTGATTGATTTGAATTGAAGACTTTACGTCAATAAACTGTAGGTTTGATACTAAACGACAGCAGGGTCACTACCTTAAGATTTGAACACCTTTTCCGTCCCATCCTTATATAGAATCGAAATTGTTTCGTCTGATTCGATGGTTATTCTCTTCCAATCCTTAACTACACCGAAAAGACAGCTTCGTATCTTCGACCGCAGGTATTCTGCAGGCCCGATGATAGTCGCCCAGAACTGTTCCAGGTCTTGCTCAAAATAATACAACTGTGTATCCCAGGTATCACCGTCATCATTCCAGCCTCCACAGTGATACCATATATCGGTTGAGCCAAGTTGGCTCCTGGCCTCAAGCGTGACATAGACATTCATACAGTACCAGGTTCTTTTCTCTCTCTGTTGTTCGAGCACTGCCATCAGTACATCTGATTTGAAAATCTTCTTATCGCTGGTATGTACTGTTATTTGCAGTGAATCCACAGCAACAAGCGTTTCATTCCAGACACCACCATGACCGAGTTCTTTGTCAACGGTTACCTCGATCTTGCCTATTGTAGGCAGGTTCGCCCAGCTGTAACCATCATAGGAATGCGAGATACTTACCAGCACAAAAGGCTCTTCGAACTTTCCCATTGCAGCTAACAGGTGTGCATTCGCCTCATCGGTTTCACAGCGGTGACAGTTTTCATCAAACCGATAGCATTTCTCCAGTGGAAAATCACTGGGCATCGGCACTTCTATAGGCTCAGGTGTGTCACCGGTGAGAAGGCCTACTGAAAATACAGGCTCAGATTCCGAGAGTTTGATGCCAAGCTCTTTGGCTCTGCTGTATTCTTTATACGGCAATTTATGTTTGCCTCGCTTCTGTATAAAGCGATAGGCCTCAATCTCAATGGCAGTCTTAAGTTCTTCGAAAGCCTTGTTTTCAACGAGCCTTGTCCGTGCAGGCAGCATCAGCCGGATGCCTGTGGGCTCCCCGGTCATATCTACCAGGAAAGTCAACTCTTCATCGCTTACGGGCGAATATGAAAAGTCTACTACCAGGCCGTGGAAGTTAATCAGGATATCCTTGGAATAATATCCGTTTCTAAAACATGTATGCCATTTATTCAGGGTTTTCTTGGGGCGTACTTCAACCTTACAGCCGAGGGCGGTATAATCGACAGCCTTCTCGGAGCAAAAACCCTCTCTCGCACATTTTTTGCCGTCAACCGTAACTGTCAGGCCGGTGAAGACGGCGTATTTTTCTACTGTGGCAAATTCCCACGGTTCATCCTTGAAAACAAGCATCGTTCCCTTTATGGAATCGCTGTTTTCCAAAATCGGAATCGGTTCGCCTGTCCAGGCCTTCTCAGTTATACACACTTTCTTGTTGCCGCTGCAGATAGTTACTTCCCGCGGTGCTAAGCAAAATACACCAACACCTGCAGGGTCTTCTGCCTTTTCCATTGCATCATCCCAGTCCGAATCGCCAAGACTAAGTAGTTTCGAAAAGTCGTCAATGCCGCTGCCGTTGTCACAGACCTTAATGTAGCCATCTTTGTTGATAATTTTTACGTGCGTTGCTCCGGCCCTCCTTGAATTTTGCAGGATCTCAATCATCCTGCCTTCCAGTGTGCCAGTGAAAAGTCTACTGGCTTTTGTTAATAATCTTTTACTGACTTTGGCTTGAATTGTTTGCATTTTGAAACCTCCATTTCATTAAAAAGCGATGGCACGCTTCGTTTGGTGAGCGTGCCATCTGGTTAAAATTAGTTTTTTACAAATTCTTTAGAAATAACTCTCTCGTCGAGAGTCGATTTCCAAAATCACAATAGAGAACTATCTAACAAAAGCTTCGGCTGGCCTTAGCCAATCCGGTTTTCTCGTCGGGGAATCGCTTCATAATGACTCGGGTACAAACCCAGGTGCTTTTATGTGCAGTATTCCCGCAAGCAGGTCTTATGTTCAATACAAGACGTGCTATTTAGTAGCGTAGATATGAAGAATTAAGTGTAGTTTATAAAGTTTTGCTTTTTTATTCAGTCAGGCTTCCTGGATTTGGTCCGCTCTTCAAAGCCTGGCTGCAGGGCCTTTTGTCTTAACGCATATCGTTCCTTGCTGATCCTTATCGCATAGTCCCGCAGTTGTGAGCCAAAAATCTTCTCTATGAACATTATGGTCTCAAAGGCCTGGACATATGCCTCGCCAAACAAATGCTGGAATCGCCAGCGGACTCCCTGCCTGGTTATGCCAAAAGTCTTGTGGATTTTTTCTCCGTATGTACCCTTAAGTACCATACGACTCGGCTCACCAGGCTTGAGCACTACTTTCAGGTCTTTCGAATCCATCAATTTCTTCAACTTCGTCAGAAATTCCTTGTCCTTTGTGGTAATCACATTTCATCACCCAGATAGTATCATCCTGCTGATAGATTTCGACCAACCCGGCATAATCTAAGAATACAGCAGCTATAAACTTCCAGATAAGGTCCAGCCGCAGGTCTTCTGTAAGCGGTGGTATCTTTCTTAAATCCATCGGCGCGGTTTCTAAATGTGACCTGATATGTTCCTGGTAGCGGCCAAGATCAAACTTGTCTTTCAGTTCCAGTGCTACAGTAGCTTCAAGGCCGGCGGTCAGGCCGTTCAGTGCATCAATAAGGCCAGGTACTGAATTTAAGTCAGGTGCCTTAAGTGCCAGTGGTTCAGAGCGGCACTCTGCCAGCATCTGCTGCATACGCTGCTTTTGTTCTTGTTTTCTCCGGCGGGATTCTGCCATTTTTTGGCGAAAGTATTCCGTGTCGAATACAACCCCATCAAACAAAAACTTTGAAGTAATATCACCGCCGCATTTTTTGCATTGATATCTTCTCACTTGCAGTATCGGTACTCCGCTGCAATTCAAGCACCGCTGAAATTCAATCGTGGGATCAAACTCATACCTGCACCTTTTGCACCTGCACGTCCCTTCAGCTGCCATCATCAATGAGCCCCTGCACTTCGGACAGCGGTAGCCAAAGAGCATGACCAGGTAATAGAACCGCTTGGCCTTGATAAGAAACTTCTCTACCGCTGCGGCCATATCAAACGCCAGTGTTATGATGTTCATGGCCACTTTTGTTTTACTGACTTGGCTTTTGGTTCTTTGGCGTGAATTTTCTCTTGCAGTCTTTGCAATATTTTATCCTTCGAACGCCTTGGGTTTTGGTGCGTCTGACTCCCTTGTGAGTTGTACGTGTAGACCCACAATAGGGGCACTTGAACGGCCTTCCTTTCGCCATAAAGATCACCTCCTGCGATACCTTCAAGAGGCCTGAATATATAAATCTATCGGTGACATCAGCTGGAACCGTATATGTTGCGCACCCGGCACTCCCCGAATCGCCCACAGCACAGTCGAACGGAAATGCTAAATGCGTAGAGCACAATTGTCACGGTCGATGACATGGCCACCGGGTGCAGACAATCCCGGCAAAAAGTTTCTGCTCCTTTACGGATTACTTTGGAACAGTAGCGCCCAGTCCTCTTCATCGGGTGCTAAGAAAGTCTCGCTCTCAGTGGCCCTGGCCGGTGTCCACCGGCCGGTGCGCGGGTTGTACCATCGGGTTCTCAGACCCGTGACAAGCGATCCGGTCTTGACGGTAACCGAGCCGCCAGCTGGAAAGTATATGATCGCCAAGTCACCACTCTCGTTGCGGAGGCCGCAAATCTGTTTCGGAATCTCCTCGCCGCCGGGAGTAGAGAGGGCGGGTTCACCGTTGTGAGAGGTTGATGTGGTGCGAAAGCGCATTTCATACGACCGGCCTTTCTGGCCAAGAGTAAAATTGCGTTGGCTCGGATCGCTTGAGACGGTAACGATACGGGCAGGACCCGTCTGAGTTATATTTGAAGGTTTGACCCAGGCTTCAATAGTTATTTCATGCGATTTGCGGACAGCATTGCTAACTTTTGCTGCCGGATCACTGGAGGAAATCAGGGCGGGCGCATTGATACTCAAACCGCCGGAAGGCAGCCATTTGACGGCCGAAGTATCGCTGATTTTCAAGTTCAGCGGTTTGCCTGCATTGGAGATGTCTATGATAGTGTCACCCTGGCCCTGTTGGAAATTGTAAAGAGCGATTGGCGAACCGGGAGTCTTGTCAGGGCCAGTTTTGAAGTTCCGCGCGATTTGCCTGTTGCCGAGCGCACGGTCGTAGATCGCCACGCGATGCAGTTCTCCAAGCCAGGGTCTGTCCCGGGTAAGCTCATTGGCCAGGGCCAGACGATAGTCGCTGTCCCAGTTAGAGCACTCACCGGTGACCGTTGTGGCAGCCTGGTTTTGCCCGTCAAGGTAGAAGGTGGCGCGGCCGGCCTCGTCGCGCGTGTAAACGACATGAGTGAGCTTGGTCTGGACGGAAGTATGTGCGGGCACTGTGAAAAAACTGTTGTCTGGGTTCAGCTCCCACCAGCGTAATGAAGTGAAGAAATCAACGATATGGCCATAGCCGACAAGCATAGTCATCGAATCGTCGCCCCGGCCATTCAACCAGCCGCCACCCGTGTCCGGACCCCAACCGGTGCCAGTATCTGCGCGTTCGCCGGTGGTCTGATAGCAACCGGCCATGTACATTCCCCAGGCCAGACGGCGGCGATTGTCGGCGCGGCGGGCCGGGGCCTTGCGATTGCCGCCCCAGGTGGGGTAATGGTCCTCATAGCCGTATTCCTCGTTGACCTGCGGGATGATTCGGCCGGTTCCGGCCTGTTTCCGGCGGTTCTCGAGCATGAATCTGTAGCCACCAGCCTCGTCCCAGCGCTGGTACATGGCAAAATCGGCCCAAGGCGAGGTTTGGAACCGGAAGTCTCCGTGCCCGTGGACCGATGTCAGGTGATCGTACGGATCGCACTTCTCTATGAAGGTACCCATCTTCTCGGCCCAGGCGTCGTTCCGGAATAATCGGTACTCATTCGTGACGTCCCACATGACATTTGAGAACGCGGCCAAGCGAGCCACCCCATACCGGTAATACTGCTGCTCGTCCTCGCCACCCATCCGATCCTTGAAGGGATCGACACCGGGACGTCTGCCGTCAACATAGAATATGATCGAAATGACCATATCCTTGTCGCGGGCATGGCCGAGCATACGTTCTATCTTTTGCCAGTAGCCGATGTTGAAGCGGGTGACGTCGAACCCGGGCTTTTCGACGCTGTTCGGTTGCTTTGCGACCCAAGGATTCAGAAGAAAGGTAAACTTGTCAGTTGGGAAGACGTTTTCGTACCAGGCGCGACCATTCTTGACTCGGCCGTCGATAGCCACACGCAGGCGGTTGATTTTGAGCCTGCTGAGCCGATCTATATTACTGCGGATCGTCTCATCATCCCAGCCCATGAGCCAATAGGTCGTAGTGCCGTTCCAGAAATAATGTTCGCCGGTGCCTTCCCAGATAAAGTGCCAAGGATAGTCTTTATCCACACGTACGAGGCCGCGGCGCCTGCTGTCCTTGGCAGTGAATTCGCCACTGTAGATGCACTCGTATGAGCGCTGACGATATGTGACCGAGTACCGGTAGTGGCCAGGCTCGGGCGGCATGAATCGAATGCGGAAAATGCTCCCATCGGCCGAATCGCAAAAGCCGTCGACATGCACCTTTCGGCCGTCGTCAGCTGCAAACCAACCTTCTACAGAAGCATCCACGAACGGATTCTCCGTGTGCGGACTCTTCACTTTCAGCGTGATCTCCACAAAATCGTATGTGTCTACATTTTTAGCAGACTGTGCAAATTTGACATTCTGCGGCGAACCATGAAGCGATGCTGTGTGACAGACGACAAGGATGGTAGTTAGGGCAGCGATCCCAGCTTGGTGCGAATGCCTAAATGCCGATGAAGTTCGCAACCTATTCATGACGGCCTCCTTTCTCTGACTTATCAAGTCGATTTCTTTTGAGTGGTCCCATCCAAGGCTCTCAAAACGAGTTGCTCAGCAACATTCCTGCCTTTGGGGAATCACTTGCCTATACTATCTACTGACTTCCTTGAATTCAAGGTACTTTCGCAGGCTTCTAATAAGGCCGGAACCGTTGTCACTCGTGCTATACCTCCGGGTGTCAACAGCAGGAACTGCCCAGCCACTCTTCAGACCGAAAGAATTAAATACTAGCAGCCCCCTCAGGTCCCGTATGAGACCTGGAAATCCCTTCGAAGACTTACCTATAAGTGAGTTATTCGAAACTTTATTGCCAGACTTTGTTCTGGCTTTTACTTTTTTTACTTCCGTTTGCTATGCGGTCCTCGGCAAGCGTTTCGGCCAGCAAAGACCCGCCATAGCAATGTCGGCAGTCTTCGGTTTTGCCCTGTCTGTAGGCCTCATCTGGTGGGAGCAGGCAAATGGGTTTTCTATAAAAGACTTAGGCCCGATAGCTATCGGTTTTGCGATCATTATCTTAGCCTTTGTCATGTACCATGCCATTGGTCAGGTCGGCGGCTCATGGGCGGGAGCCGGTATAGCCCTCGGGGCAAGTATACTGGTTGCCAAAGTACTGGGACTAAAGATACCGCTTGATAGTGAAGTTATTTTGACTGTGATGATAGTAGCCTTAATCGTAGGGATATTGTCGTTTATGTCCCACCGTCATTACAATTATCCGAAACTGCAATACAATCGTCCCTTCGTTAGGGATATTCGACATGACATGAGCGACCTTTACAGGAACAAACATCTGTCTAATCGTCTGGCAACAAAAATGCGTAATATTCGCCATGATGCAGAGACACTCCAAGAGCACCCTGAAGAAGCAGGGGATATTTTACAGCAGCTGCGAAAAGTCCTTCCCGCTGAAGGCTGGCTTACCCAGAGGATGGCACAGCTGCGGGCAAAGGCACACAGGATACGAAACGGTCATATCGCAAGATTAAAAGAGACCCGCCATTTAGTTGCCAAACTGCCAACATCAGCCAAGAAAAAGGTGTCCGCCCAATTAGCTGACCGTTATAGACATATCATCGGCATCGATACTCGCCTGCAGCGACTCGACAGGGCGGTTGCTGAGAACGAACGTCGCATATATCAACTGACCCGTAAGGCCCAGAAATACACTACCCGGTCCGACTCACGGAAACTGCGTGATGCCATCAAAACCGCCGAAAAACTTCAACGCCATAACACAAGGCTTTTTAAGATAATTGTCCGTACCGAAGGTAAACTCACCAGGGCCGCAATGGGTGTGGTGGATAAGACCAGGGAGGTTGATAAAAAATGAAAACAAAAACACAAGACCAAGAAGACCACGATCTTGAGTATTACATGGGCAAGTTAGAGCCTGAGTATGAATCCAAAGGCCAGGAAACAATAGGCCATATGCTCGATGAATACCATATCCCGTTCTTTTATAAAAGCCCTATACTGGTCTGGGAGAATGGCGAGCGTGGAATCAAACGGCCTGATTTTACACTGTCTACTTATAATAATACGGTGATTGAATATACCCCGGTTCCTGATGAGGCGGCCAGAAAAGATAGCCGTGTCTACAAGGAAAATCGCATAGCTGCACTGTTCCTCAAAGACTGCGATATAACAGGGCCTGACTGGAAGCAGAAGCTCTATGATAAGCTCGAAGAGATATACCATCAGCCACATAACTTTTCGATTGAGATGTATCAGCCACGTTAGCTTAGATCAAACCAGCTAAGCTGTTCAATCTGCGGCGACTGGTCTCTTTCGGTCGAATCAATAGCTTTTTGACATGCGGTAACTGCTGCAGGGGATGTAGCGACAAGGATGATTCTGTCGAAACCTGCTTTCTTTATTTTGTCCAGATTGCCTTTGATATTGGATTTTCCTGTCTCTACTTCAATAGCTACTTTTTGACCTTTTCCTTCTGCAAGCAGATCTATTGCACCGTTTCCTTTTACCGGATGCTCACATGAAACATCGTAGCCTTTTGTTTGGAAATGTCTTGCTGCACGACTGACCCAGAATGAATGTTCGAGACTCTCGCAGGGCCTGGGACCAGCTTTGATACGCGCAGAAGCGCAGGCGGAGCGGCCGGGGTCTGTTAATTGGTATAACACAACCTGGCCGGAGCGGGTAGCGATAGTAACAGGTTCTATGATACCGGCGGAGGCCAGATGCTGACGGATGGCGTTGCCGCGACGGCGGGACAAGTGCAGTCTGTGGTATCTCGATACCGTCGTAGACAACGGCCGAGCGGCAATATCAGCTAAGAATCGTAATTCGTCACGATTTAACCCTTTACCGGGCGGTACTGGTATGGAATCAGAAACTTTTTTTGATTTATTTATGTAAGACTTATCTAATATAGTTTGTGATTCCTTGGGGGATGGTGGGTGGGTTATATTATTGTTTGTTGTTTTATTTTTGTTAGTTTTACTATCTGATAGGGGAATAGGTGGAACTACTTTCATATCAGAATATATAGTTCTATTTGAACTGGTATCGGTGTAATAACGTGCCATTCGATTCTTAACCGTCTTATCAGAGACAGAGCCCTCTCTAACGGCACAAAGGGGGATTTTTACAAGAAATGGCTCGGGATGCTCATCTGCTAATCGAACAACAGCGCTGCCGACCGGCAAGGTATTCAGCGACTGTTTTTGTTCGTCGGTAAGGTTCATAGCTGAAGCTATCGCCTGGACATCAGAGCGGAGTTTCTGGCTCAAAGCAATAGTTGCATACGAATTGGCAAAGGCAACCTTGCTCAAAAGCGATGCGGACTGATCTACAAATACATAACCTAATCCGTACTGCCTGACCATCCTTATCGAAGTTTCCAGTATGGACTCTTTCGCCTCCGAGGCCTTCTTTAATAATAGGTTGTGTGCCTCTTCTATTATGATAATATTGGTAAGTTTATCCTGCGGTCCCTGTGCGAGACGATAGCGGTACAAATACAGCGTCAATGCCTCTGAGAACATAGTTCTATCCGATGAGCCTGATAATCCATCCATTTCCAGGACTACGTTATGATTCATAAGTTTAGCAACGTGACTGTTATCCTGGGTATTGAGAACCGATCCAAACTCACCATAAGTCATCGCAAGCAGGATCCTCTCAGCAGAGGCCTGCCACATGGCAGCCCTGCCTCTAAGTTTGACTGTTCTAAGCCATGCCAATAGATGCTGAATTGTAGGCCAGTGGGTCTGCTGTTTGTCAAAGACACCAGCAGCTGAATACAAATGATCGAGTCCCGCGACTAACAAGCTTATAACACCTTCTCCGCCGAAATAGGCATTGGCAATTACATCCACAATCAGCTTGATCCAGATATGAGGCTCACAGCCTGGCGGTGGTATTAAAGGATTGAACCTAAGCGGTGAAACATCCCTGCCGACAGTATAGACTCGCAGTTTGGGATACAGACCCATCAAATCGCGGTAGCCTCGCTTCCAGTCTAAGGCGAGAACCTTAATGCCCCGGGCCATAATACCCTCCATGATTATGAAAGTAAGATTGGTCTTGCCCGAACCGCTTCTGCCGGCTATCAAGATATGCTCTTTTAGACGTGGACTTTTCAAAAAGAACGGATACATCTGCTTATTGGCATACGAGATTGTCCCTAACCTGACATCACCGGATTTGGCGAACTTCATTGCCGGAGGCGGAAAGGGCGAGCGGTCCAATTCGTAATTTGTGCCTAAGTGTTTTGCCGCCAACAATTCCAGCGTTTGCTCTATATCAGCCTTGCCAGCAGGGTCGGATTCAGCTAAGTATACAGACCACAGCCTGTCTACCTTTTTACCTAAGACAGGCTTTAAGTTACGGCAGAGTTCCTGAATTCTGGTTATCAAGGCACATCACCTTTTTTGTCCTCAAGGATAGAGACCTTTCTATAGGCAGACAGGTAATTCTGGGCCTGCTCAGGCAGCAGAATCTTTAATTTTGATATATCACGCCAAAGATTTGTACGTTCTTCTCTTTGTTCGCTGTACAGCCCATCAAGTCTTTTATTAACTGAATATTCAACCTTGGTATCTGTCGGGCCATGATATGCCTCGTGCTCGAAAAGACAGTTTATGGCCGTACATTTGGCCTTCTCAAGCTCATAAATATTGTTTTCGTAAACATTGTAACGATTGCGTATCTGACCAATAAGATCATCTAGTCCTTATACAAGCGTGACATCTTGAATTTTATTTTGCATTGCTTGACAAAAATACTCGAAATGCCCTGCATCTTTGCTTATAAAGGACTTTAGTAAAATAAACCTAAAAAGCAATGTC
>SDBT01017031.1_pt1 | contig 11489 bp, 3 predicted proteins | sample 2277101 | NCBI WGS metagenome assembly SDBT01 (sample SAMN10404973, study PRJNA504765) | marine sediment metagenome | isolation source: marine sediment core GS10_PC15, 103 cmbsf | place: Arctic Ocean: Southern Knipovich Ridge | collected 2010
CGGGCCTGCAGTCGCTCGCACAGTGTCCGGTAACCGCACTCGCCCGTTGCGAAGACCGGCTGGTGGAAATGCTCGATTTCGAAAAGGTGCTAGAAGACGTGACCGAAAATCTCTACGACACCAACGCCATAGCCAATCCGCTCGGACTGCCGCGGGAAGACTTGAAGATCGTTCTGGCCGAGGATTCGCCGACGATTCGCGAGTTGATCCGCACCAGTCTGACCAACAGCGGATACACGCAATTGCGATTCTTCGAGAACGGGGCCGAGGCCTGGAAATGGATCGAGGCACGATTTGCGGAAACCGGGAAAGTGGAAGAAGTTGCCGACCTGATAGTTTCCGACGTGGAAATGCCGCAGATCGACGGTTTCCATCTGACCAAACTCATCAAGGGGCATCCCGAACTGAAACGGGTCCCCGTGTTGTTGTATTCCTCGATCATCACCGCCGACAACCACAAGAAGGGCCAGGCGGTCGGCGCCGATTTGCAAATCTCCAAACCCGACCTGCATCAACTGGTCGAACTGGCCGACAAACTGATCTCCAAGGCGCAAGGGAAAGACACCGGGGCAACGGACGAGGCGCCGGCCATCCGGCAGGAGGTAACGCCGGAACCGGCCGCCGCGCCGCGCCAAGCTACCACGGTGGAACCGGTCGCCGCCGCCGCGCCGATACCCGTCAGGCCTCCCGTTAACGAACCGGCCCCCCCTTCGGCAACACCCGCTGCTGAGCTACCGGCTCCCGTCTCCGAACCGATGGTCGCGGCACCGAAATCGCTGCCATCGATAGACATGACGCCAAAGGCATGGAGCACGTTCCACCGAGAACTGATCGACGAGACCGGGAGACTCCGCAGCGCGTTGGATCGGGTACGGGAGGGCCAGTACGGCGGTGAGTTGCTCCATGGCGTGGCTCGATCGCTGCACACGATCAAGGGAGTCGCACAAGTGATCTCCCTACACCAACTCATCCACTGCACTCACCTGCTGGAGAGCCTGGTGGAGGGCGCCCGCGAAGACCGCGACCGCTGGCCACACGATGCCATGCAGTCCTACATCGACTGGCTGTCCACGTTGACCGGCCCCGCGGAAATCGACGACGACGACGGCGCGGTGGCGGAATTTGTCACCCGGCTTTCACCGTCGTCCGACGAAGGCAGCCGGGTGGCGGCTGCCGGCAGACGACTGGAAGCAGAGCTAAACGGGCTGCTGACCGCGACCGTATCGTAGCGAGCGGCGGTCACGAGCACTTCCGTTGTCGTTTCCAGCAGTGCCGACTGGTAGGTTATGCGGAAGGCTTCTCGTATTGTGGCGTCTTTCAGACAGCTTTCCTGGAGGCCGGTTGCAGACATTCTACCGCGTTCAACACCGGTTCTGTTCTGCGTATTAGTATTGCTTGAAGCGCAAAGGGTGAGTCATCCGTCGGAATCGGGACGATTGACGTCGGCTCGATGTTCTGCCAAGTGGGGTTTTCTCGCAGGCGTTCGACCCGATCCCGCACGTCAAACGTCTCCCCGACGTAGAGGACGTTCTTTGCGGCGGAGACGATATAAACACCTGCGTGCGCGTAGTTCGACCAATTGCCCGAGACGGACCGCCTCCGAGGAAGTCTCTCCTTGAGCCAGGCTCGATACCGCTGTTCGGCAAGTTTCCAGGCTCGTCTAGCCCGCTTGCGAATAGCCAGAGCCGCCCATCGATACTCGAAAGACGAGTAACCCGGCGCATATTGCCCGGCAATGTCGTCAAACATCTTGGCGAGCCGAGGATCACACAAGACTTCGTCAAACGTTTTTCCGGCGTTAACCGCCAGGCACCGCATGGCGATCTCGCTTCCATGGCTGTAAGGGTCCATCTGCCGAAACGTGAATACCCGACTACTTTTTTCGGCCCGCGGGAACTCCCCCGACTTCCGAATTCGCAAGAGGAATCGATTCCAATCGACCGGGTTGCCGGGAAGACCACTTTTCTTGCAGGCGGCCAGAAAAGCCCGATCGAGTTGGGGATCTGTAAGCAGACGATCGACGGAGTAACCCTCGTGCGTGGCCTGAAACGCCGATACGACTCCCTTTTTCACGTCGTTTGTAAGCGTCTGACGTGTCGCTCTCTTGCGTTGCGAAGCGCCGTTCCTACCGTTCGGGCTACTTCTCTTGCGCCCCTTCCCGTTCATGCCGTTGGTTGACGGAGCACTGCTTGTCGGATCGGCAGCACCGTCGAGCGGGTCGCCGACTTTGGCCTCTCTAAGCCGTCCTCTGATTCGCTTCACGTATTCCTTTGAGAGTTCAAACCCTATCCAGCGCCGTCCGAGCTTCTTTGCCACCGCAAGTGTCGTGCCGCTACCGCCGAACGGATCCAAGACCACGTCGAGCGGATTCGAGCAGCAGCGAACGATCCGCCCGAGTAGCTGCTCCGGCATCTGGCAGCCGTGGAATCCCTCGCGCTCTTTGAAGGTCCCTGCCACACGCGGGAAATACCACGTATCTTGTTCCGGGGCAAAACCACCCGGAACATCTTGAGGGCGCAAGATCCAAGTGTTGTCGGGCAACCGGCCTCGCGGATTGGCGCGCCGGTCGGCGTACACCAACTGCCTCGCCGACGGCACCCTTACAGCCGGGTTCTCCGCATTGAACGTGAAGTCGTACGGATCCTTGACGAAGTGAAACAAGTGTGTGTGCGACCGGCTGAAGGCCCTCACACAATTCACCCCAAACGTGTAATACCAGATCACCCAACTTCGGCTCGAGAAACCGATGTCTTGGGCAATCAGTTTCAGTTCCGCGGCATACTCGTCGCCAATCGCAAGCCAGAAAGCACCGTTGGGTTTGAGCGCCCGCCAGATAGCGTCCATCCACTGACGAGACCATTGAAGATAGTCTTGGGACGTCTGCCGGTCCTCGTAGACGTCGTATTCGTAGCCAATGTTGAACGGCGGGTCTGCAAACGCCAAGTCAACACTCTCGTTCTCAAGCCGAGCGAGGCCGTCTATACAATCTTCTTGATAAACTCTGTTTAACTCGATTCCCACAGATCCGTCTCCAAAATGTCTGAAACTCCATTTGCTTCTACACAAATACTATCGCCGATCGGTCCATTACTCAGTCGACAACGTTGACCGGCGCGTCGCCGCGAACTCGCTTGAGCCATTGCCGGGTCATGGGGAATTGGGAAAGCGTGCCGTCGCGCTCCCAGCGGACGCGCCAGTCCCATGCTCGGACGTCGGTTTTCCAGTTCTCCGGCCGAAAGGCTCCGATGGCTCCCATGTCGCCGCCCGGCTGGTCGCGATAGCGAAACGTCGCTTTCACCATTCCCTGCCCCTGCAGGTGCTGCGCGTAGGGTGTGTTGTAGAACCCGCGCAAGGCACTGCGGAGATACGACACGCCGTTGTGATACTCCGAGTAGTACGGTTCGACCGCCTTATTATAGGCCTCGAACAGTTCCTTGCGGATCTCTTCGCGGCGCAGTTCGTGCTGGCGCTTGGCGTCGCCTTCGCGTTGACGTCGCTTCCGATCGTAGTCTCGTTGCAAGGTGTTGATCTCTTGATCCAATGCCTGACGTTGCTTCTGCAACTTGTCGTACTCCGGACCGAGGATGCTTTGGCGTCGCTGTTCTTTGAGCCGTGCCAGGATTTCGTTGGCCCGATGGCCCGGCGAATCCTTGCCCTGGAGCTTGCCGCGAAACGCGTTGTACTGCTTGGCGTCGGCGAAGTGCATCTCGTGGTGGATGGGCGAGAGGGCTTTGAGCACCTCCAACTCGCCGTCGATCTCCCAAGCCCTCTTGTAGGCCGAGTTCTTCGCCGCGTGCTTGCGACGCTCTAGCTGCGCGCGATAGCCCTGAATGGATCCACCGCCGCCGCCGCCGCCGTGCTCGCCTTCGTACTGGATGCGCATTTGGCCCAAGAATCCGTTTTCCGCTGAGATTGTCTCGCTATCCCAGTAGACGGGCATCTTCGCGACGGCCGCGGAAACCGCCTCGTCGACCTGCTTGACCACGTCGCCCAGCTTAGCACGTTCGGCGGTCAGTTCGGTGATCTTTTTTTGCGTCTCCACTTCCTCGGGCATGGTCGCGAAGCTCGCCTCGATTTCCTTGCGGAGCTCCTCGAGTTTCTCCTGGCCCACCTTCTGCTCCGCGATCAGCTTCAGATACTTCGAGTCCTTGATCGTCTTGACCCATTCGGCTTCGCCCTCGCGATGGAGTTTCTCCTTTTCGGCATAGCTGGCGATCTTCTTCTGCAGGGCCTCTCTTTGTTTCCGGAGTTCGACCAACTGCGGCGGCGGGGGCAGTTCCTTTTTTGGCTCCGGTTGCTTAGGCTGCGCTGGCTGCTTGGCAGATTTTCCGATCTTGGCAAGATCCGCTTTGGCTTTGGCAACCGCCTTTTGCCAATTGGGATCGCGGTTGCGCAACTCGTGCAGCCGAATGTAGATGTCTTCAGCCAGCTTGCCGTAATAGACCATCGCTTCGTCAACGGCACGCTTGTTTTCGATCTCGTAACGCTTGCGAGCGGCACGATCCTTGGCCATCTCGTCGGCAAACCGCTGCGTTGGTCGACGGCTGGCGTCGATGATCGGCGGCGGCAACTCGGTGAACGCCTTGCCGTGTACGCGATGATAGATCACGACGTAGTCGATCGCACCGGAGAAGTACCCTTTGCCGTCGCGCGAGGCGGCGACAAAGTTGCGTTTCTGCAAGCCCGCGGGAAACACGTCCGCCGGGCGGAGCGTCGAAGCCTTCTTGGCCGACAGTCGATCGTTAGCCCAAATGGCAACCTGTTTGCCGTCGATCTCCACACGCAGACGGGTCCAGGTTCCCTTGGCAAGCGGCGCAGCCATCGGCAGCGTGACGACCGTCTTGCCCGCCACGGTAGCCGTGAACACTGGCTTGCCGCTTCCGTCAATTACCAACGTCATGCAGTTATCCACGTCGGATCCAAAGTCCCAGAGCGTCTGCTGCTTGCCGCCCGCGGGGCGCACGGCCATATCGACGGTAATTTGTCCCACGTCGGCGGCATGGGCATTCAGATCGAGGTACTGCGTTTTGCCGTCGAACTCAAACGCGCGACGCTCGCCGTCGACGACCAGCTTCGGCGCTCCGCAGACGTAACCGTTCTTGACGCCGTGACTCCGATAACGATCCTCGAGCATCATGACCGAGGCTTCGTCCAGGGCGTAGTTCTGCCAAAGGCCATGGTCCGTTTTCGCATCGGGGAGCCACCCGCGCTGGTAGTCCGACAGACGGGTCGTACCGCCGACAAACCCCTGACCGCCGACGCGCGCGTTGCCGCTGAGGTGCGCCTTGTCCTTCACGACGGCGTACTCCTCAATGGCGGCGTTGTCGAGCACCTTGGCGAAGCCGAGCACCATCGCACCGGGGGCGACGTAGGCCGTCGGGGCGACCTCGGCCGTGGCTTCGACCCAACCGCCGCCGTTGGGATGCGGCCCGCCGTCGGCCACCGCCAGGGCGTTGTCCATGCGGGCGCCGGTCGCCATCAGCAATTGACGCACGTAAGGGTCTTTGGCCGACTTGCGCTTTTCCAGGACGGCCGCACGCGATTTCCGAATCTCGTCGACGAACAGCTTTCGCTCGGGCGTGTTCGGCGGCGCAGGGACAATGCTAGTGAGCGTCCAGTTCAAACCGTGCGACGCATAGATATCGTCCATGTCGAATCGCACGCGATGCGGTGTGCCCGGGCGGGCGCCGTCGAGCGTCACCCGCCACGGATAGCGCGGACAATAATTACCACTATTGATGCCCAGCGGGCTGCGGATGTTGAGGATGCCCGTCGGCGCCGCGGTAACGGTCAGCCAGTAGCGGCGGTCGCCTTCCTGTCGCGGCATGCTCGCGACGCCCTTGTTCCACATATCGCTGTAGCGGGTGTCGCCGTTGCGGTCCACGGCCACGATGCACGCCCGCCAGTCGCTGTAGGTGGTTGGATCGTGATAGCCCTGGAAGTCGACCGTGATCTGCTTGGCGTCGGGGTCGGGCACCAGACGGATGACGTTGGTGCCGTAGGGCTCGGGGGCCTTGTCCCAGACGATGCGATACTCACCCTTCTCGACGTCCATCGCTTCGAGGTAATCCCTCGCCACGGCGAAATATGACGTCTTCAGGCGGTTGTGGTTTTGGAAGTCGAATTCCGCCAAGCGGGCCCCGTAATCGCCCACGATGTCGCCCGCGCCGGGTATGCCCTTCTTGGTCAAGCCGCGTTGCTCGGCGATACGGGCCAGCGACTGGAAGAAGTTCTGCTCGGCGTCGGATTTTGGCATCGCCACCACCGAGCAATAGCCCCAATTGGGATCTTCGCCCATGGCCGCAAGGAACAGGCACGTCGGATATGCTCCGTGCAGCGCGCTGCGGTACGGGCGTCGCACGTTGTTCCAGGCCTTGTCTATTAGCATGCCGCCGGTGCCTAGAAGTTGGCCGAAGTCGCAGAAGATCTCGGGATGCCCGAACCACCACAGATTGAAGCCGTGGCTGTACTCGTGGAACAGGGCAATCGGCAGGGCGCTGACGCCGCCGATCGTGCATCCTCCATAGCCGCCGCCGTTTCCGCCGCCGACGTGGACGCCGTGTTTGCGTTTATCCTTGCGATCCCAGTATTGCATCAGGTGTCCGCCGTGTTCCAGGTAGGCGTACCAGTACTCGGCTCCCACGACGGCCGACCGATAGAACTTGTCGCGTAGGGCTCTTGCTTCAGGCGCTTCCTTCTCCGGATGTGCGGCGTAACTGAACACGAAGTGTGGCGAGGTATAATTCACCCGGCCCAGCGCCGCCGCGCCCTCTCCACCGGTGAACTCGGTTTGATCGAGCGAAGCCCTGATACGCTTCATCTCTTTGACGTACACGTCCATGGCAAAGCGATTATCTTCGGGGCTCAGCACCCAGTGGTGGAGAACCCTCTTCCGCCCGTTGGGAAACCGCAGCACAACGCCGGGTGCGAGGAACTCCAGGCCGTCGTGCGGCTCTCCCAGTTCATTGCCCAGTCCCATGAAACCGACCAGATGTGCCTTGAACGTTCGCGGCACGCCCAACGGACGCGGATCGCCGTTTCCGGAGCGAAACTGCCATCGTTCGACGAGGAACTTGCCCTTGCGGCCGTCGAGCGTGGAGAACTCGTCGCCCTTTAGCGGGCCCTCGGGGCGAGTGTCGCTGGACCAGATGACGTCGCAATGGTCGCGCCACTTGTGATCGACGTGAGCGATTTCGTAATAGTACTTCTTGCCCTTTTCGAGTTTCTGCGGTCGCGAGATCTGCGTCGAGAACGTCGTCCACTGCGCCGGCAGGGCCTTGAGTTTCTGATAGCACACGGCCCGCGCGTTGGCCGGGGTCTCGTCCGTGCTGAGGTAGACGTAACCCTCGTCGTCGGCGGCGATCTTGAACGTGTACTGTCCCGATTCGGCCGGCGTGATGAAGCCCCGTATGCGGCGCATGAAACCCCCACCGGCGTTCGGCGCGAGACTGAGCGAGTCGAGTTCTTCGGTCTGCATATCGCCGACGACGCCGGCCGGGCATTCGGGATCCATGGCGCTGGCCGCCAGCTTCCACTCTCGTTCGATCATCCCGTCGCGAAGTTCGGTATAGTCGACGCCCTTGCGCGGCCACCATTGTGTTACGCGGCGGTTGTACTTCTTCGGATCGCCGTCGCCTTCGAGCGCGACCTTGTAAAGCTCGACCCACGGGCGGGGTTTACCTTCGACGGGGTAGCGAGAAAGCTCGAAAAAGTCATACTCCGCGGCACAGCATTGGGGCGCACGTGGGCTTGGTGTCAAATGGCTTAGCGCTAGAATCACAAACAAGGCAAGGATCGCAAATCGCTGAAAACGCATGGGAAGGACCTTTCCTGTGGTCATTGATGATATTCCTTCCGGGAAAGTAGTGCGTTGACAAGCAGCCCCTTCGGGGCTGGTTCCAAACCGTATCATTCTTTCGACTGCGGTGCGCCGGACACCTCGACTTCGGGAGCCAGCACGATGCGGAAGCCGAGGTTGATCTGGTGCGCCGTCCGCGCCGGAAAACTGTACCGCCCCGCGCTGCGGAAACGCGGGTGGGCCAATTTGTCCAGCGATCCGGGCCCGGGCGGGAAAGGCATCACGCCGCCGCCACGAGCGACTCGCTCGGTACCGGTGTCCGGTCCGACGGGATCCTTGGCCGCCGCGGTGGCGTATGGTCCGTACCAGTCCAGGCACCACTCGAAGACGTTGCCGTGCATGTCGTACAGGCCCCATGCGTTGGGCTGCCGGTTGTCGGGCGTCGGCGATGTGGCAAAAGCCTTGTAGGCGCCGTCTTTGCTCAGACACATATAGGAACCCAAAACACCCACGTTGCTGTAATCGCCCTCGAAACTGTAAGCGCCGGTCGTGCCCGCGCGGCAGGCGTATTCCCATTCGGCCTCGGTCGGCAGGCGATAGACGTAGCCTTTGGGCAAGCGGCCGGCAGCACGTTCGGCGTCGGTGATTTTCCGGCAGAAGAGCATCGCTTTGTCCCAAGTGACGCACTCCATCGGATTGAGATCGGTACGGGGGATGTTCGGATAGGCCGAGCCGCCGCTGATGCGTCGCCCGTTCATCAGCGAGCGATACGTCCAGGCCCCGCCTTCGTGCAACGGGCCTCGCTGATAGCGCCATGCTTCCAGGTCGAAATCGGGCCGAATCATCAGCGGGTAGTATTCGCGCTGGCGAGTTTCATGGATCGCCATGTAGAACGGCTTCGAGATCGTCACTTTGTGCTGTGGTTCGTCTGCCTTGCGAGCCAGTTCGCCTGCCGGCGAACCCATCGTAAAGGAGCCGGCCGAAATCCGCCGCATGGCCACCCCGATGCCCGGCACGGTCCATTCGGGCGCCGCGAGTTTTTTCATGGCACCGGGGTCGTTGACGGCGGATTTCTTTGCCGTGGAGTCGGCCGCCACGGCCGCGTGGCAGATCGCTAGAGCAAACACAATTGCCAGAAAGAGGATGAATCGTTGCATGCGATAATCTCTCCTTTGTGTTGAGCTTACAAGATAGACGCCAGTGTAATTGAGTCGGAAACGAATTAAAAGCCCCGCGCTTCTCCGGGGCCTCTTCCGAGGGGTAGGTCGCGTCTTGTTCCTCCACGCCGGACAACCACCGCCGGCCCGCCTTTTCCGACGTCCGTTTGCCCCGGAGGATGTTCGAGAGGCCCGTAGCGGGGTAGAATCGTACGATGGGCCTCCCAGCCCGTCGATTTCCCGTAATCGGGCAGCCCGGCGACGGCTTCGGAAAGCCATCGTACTTCGACTACTTGAGAGGAAGAGGATTCGCACAATGAAATACGCACTACTGCTGGTTCTGGCAATCGCCGCAGCATCTGTATCCGCCGCCGACTGGCCCCAGTTTCATGGGCCCAATCGCGACAATAAATCGACCGACAAGGGGTTGCTGAAAACGTGGCCCGAAGGGGGACCTGCACGTATCTGGGAAGCGGGCGGAATCGGCGAAGGGTACTCCACGGTCGCTATCGTCGGCAACAGGATCTACACGACCGGAGCTATGGGCGGTGATTGTGTGATTACCGCACTCGACCTGGACGGAAAGAAGGTCTGGACCCGAACCAACGGCAAGGCGTGGGAAAAGAGCTATCCCGGCACCCGCTCTACACCGACGATCACCGACGGGCTGCTCTACCACCTGAGCGGAATCGGCAATCTCGCATGCCTCAAGGCGGATAGCGGTGACGTGGTATGGTCCGTTAATATCCTGGAGAAGTTCGACGGCCGCAATATCATCTGGGGGCTGGCAGAATCACCGCTCGTTATTGGCGATAAGGTGATTTGCACGCCGGGCGGCGAAGACGTCAGTATGGTGGCACTGGACAGGAAGACGGGCAACGTTGTCTGGAAATGCACCGGGGCAGGCGACAAACCGGGCTATGCCTCTCCGATCCCGATCGAACACCAGGGGCTCAAACAGATCGTCACGGCGATGTCGGAATCGATCGTCGGGGTTCGCGCCTCAGACGGCAAGCTCCTGTGGCGATATCCGCACAAGGTCTTTGCCGACGAGAATATCACCACGCCAATCTTCCACGATGGTTTTCTGATCGTTTCCGGTTGTGTCAAGAAGGGAACGACTTCGCTGCAACTCCAGGTTTCAGGTGACCAGTGCTCGGTAGAAAGACATTGGCATAACAAGAAGCTCGACAACAAGCAGGGAGGCCTCGTTCTACTCCGCGGCAAACTGTACGGATACGCGGAGAGTGAAAACAAGGCGGGGCCGTGGATGTGCATCGATTTCAAGTCGGGCGAGACGATCTTCCAGTCTGCTCCCGTCGAGTCCTCCTACAAGTACAAGAACGGATGTCTTACCTACGCCGACGGGATGTTCTATCTTTTCGCAGATAACGGCAATATGTCCCTGGCGAAACCGACGGACTCGGGTTTCGAGGTCGCCGGCAGGCTGAAGATCGAGGATCCGGGAAAGCGCCCGACGTGGGCGCATCCCGTTGTGTTTGACGGGAGGTTGTACGTCCGGTACGGCGACAAACTGGGCGTTTATAATGTTGAATCGCTCGGTGCCGCGGAAAAATCGGTCGAGGGGCCGGTCGAGGTCTTCCTGGGCAAGCCACGTATGGAGGTACAGCCGCTCTTCGAGAAAGAACGTCACCCCAACGTTGTGGTAACGCTGAAAGGGACGGTGCTGGCTACCTTGGGAAACACAAAGATTCGCGCACGCCGTAGCGAAGACGGCGGCAAGACCTGGGGCGAAGAAATCATCGTCGCCAAGCCGGGCTTTCAGGGTGGAGGCATGATCGTCGACGAGACCACCGGCGACATCCTGGCCTTTGCCGAAGAGCACCATCCACCCGCGCCGGTGTCGGTTTACCGCAGCCGGGACGACGGTAAGACGTGGCAAAAGATGGCGGTCACGATCCACCCGGACAGCCGAGGGAATGTGCCGTCGATGCACATGAACGAGCACGGCATTACGCTGCGACACGGCAAACACGCCGGCCGGCTGATCCGCGCGGCACGCCATTACGGCGAGGCCAATTACCCTCGCAAGCACTGGCCGACGCACTACACCACCGCGATCTACAGCGACGACCACGGAAAGACCTGGAAGACCAGCAAGCCTTTTGCAGAGATGGGAACCGGCGAGGCGGCCATTGCCGAGCTGTCCGACGGCCGACTCTACTACAACTCCCGCTCGCACTGGAACGCGAAGAAACCGCCAATGCGACGACGCTGCGCATGGAGTGCCGACGGCGGCGAAACCTGGACCGACTGGCAGATCGTCGAGATCCTGCCCGACGGACCGCAGGACAAACCCTACGGATGTTTCGGCGGGCTGGTACGCCTGCCAATCGAGGGCAAAGACATCTTGCTCTACAGCAACTGCGACAGCCCCGCCCATCGCAACCATGGAACGGTCTGGGTGAGCTTCGACGGCGGCAAGACGTGGCCTCTGAAGCGGTTGGTTTGGGAGGGGGCCTGCGAATACTCCTCACTCGCCGCGGGACGCCCGGGCACGGCCAGTGAAGGTT
>SDBT01017032.1_pt1 | contig 11489 bp, 14 predicted proteins | sample 2277101 | NCBI WGS metagenome assembly SDBT01 (sample SAMN10404973, study PRJNA504765) | marine sediment metagenome | isolation source: marine sediment core GS10_PC15, 103 cmbsf | place: Arctic Ocean: Southern Knipovich Ridge | collected 2010
GCCGATAGCCGCGACGACGCCCACGTTCCCGGGGTCGCCGGTCGAGGCGATGCTGTTCGACACCGCGTCAATCAGCATTGCGGGCGCGGCGGTCGCCGACTTCGAGGCGCTCAACGTCAGCCTTGACAACCAGCTAGAGGCTATTCCCGGGCTTAACGCCTCGACCGACATCAACAAGATCAGGCGGTCCGGGGCGCAGCTCGTCCGCATCGGCGGCACCTTGGAGTTCACCGACTGGACGCAGTTCGACCGGTTCCGCAACTCGACGGAGGTCTCGCTGTCTGCCCACTTCAGTAAGGCGAACTCGTTCAGCCTGCTGATCGAGGTCCCGAGGATGGTCTATACGACGATGGCCCCGCAGATGACGGGCCGCGAGCGCGTCGTCGCCGACTTCGAGGGCATGGGCAGGTTCCACACCGGGTCGAATACGGCCCTCGACGTCACGCTCACGACGATAAATACCTTCTGATAGAGAGGACTAGCGCCGATGCCAAAACACGAGCTGAAGCTCACACTGAACGGAAAGGAAGTCGACCTAGCGAGGTCCTGGCCCCTCACCATCAGAGACATGAAGGCCTTCAAGCAAATGGGCTTGATCTCCAAGAAGGGCGACATCGATACCGGGGACATCGAGAACTTCGAGAAGATGATCGGCTACCTCTGCAAGAAGGTTAACCCGAAAATCGACGGCAAGGACGTCGAGCAGATAACCATCATCGAGATGGGGAAGATCAACGACTGGATCGAGGCCGTCACGAAGGAGGCCGGGCTCGATCGCCCTACCTCAACGCCGTCGCCCTCTTCGCGCAAGCCTGGGGGTGGGGGGCGGCGGAAGTCGAAGCGCTCACCGTAGACGAGGCCAATTACCTCATCCGCAAGGCCGAGGACGACATCAAGCGCCGGAGATAGGGAATGACGCGCCGTCATGGCGATCATCACGATCACAACCACGCTCAAGGGATTCCAGGCGGCCTCCCGCTCGGTCCAGCGCCTTAGCGCCAACTTCCGGCGCCTCGGCCAGCGCGTCGGCCAGATGGGGAGAAGCCTGAGCCTACGGTTGACCGCACCTCTCCTGGCCATGGGCGCCGCCGTGCTCAAGGTCGCCGATACCTGGAAGAAAGCCTTTTTCTCTATCGAGGCTGCGACCGGCGCCACCGGCAAGGCGCTGATAGGTTTGGAAAATTCTCTCAAGAAGGTCGCTAAGAGCGCCACCATCAATGTCGGCAAGATCGCCGACATCATCGGCACGGTCAACACGATCCTCGGCCTCACCGGAGACTCGCTGGAGGATTTCAGCCGCCAGGTCATTGACATCTCTGAAATCCTCGGCGGCGACGCGGCGCAGAACGCCAGGCTGTTCGCTAAGGCAATAAACCAGTTCAAGGTGCCACTCAAAGATGTCGAAAAGGTGATGGGGGAGCTATTCGTCATCACCCAGCAAACCGACATAGGCTTCGGCGAATTATTGAACCAAGTGCTCCGCCAGGGTCCGGCCTTCAAAGTTCTGGGGTTGAGCCTTACCGAAGTTGCGGAAGTGATGGGGCGGTTCAATAAGGCCGGACTACGGGCGCGCAGTTTCGGCCCCGGGCTGTTGTCGTTCTTCTCCAAGCTCGGCGCCATATCGAAAAAGACAGGGGAATCGTTGAAGGGTGCCGCTGTGGAAACGTCGGGGCTTCAAGGGCAGTTCTTCTCACTGGTTTCTGGGGGCAAAGGCATCGCGCCGGTATTCAGGGAGGTCACCGGCGCGGCCTTCGGCATGAGAGAAGCGTTTAGTGCTGCGAATACAGGCGCCGACAAATTAGAGGAAGCCGCCCTTTCAGGTGGAGATGCCTTTAAGAAACTACTCGACTCGATCAAGGACGCACCGACTGAACTAGACAAACTAAATATCGCCATCAAGGCGTTCGGAGTCGATGCCGGTGCGTTGCTCGTTGCTGCTGTCGCTGCTGGCGTCTTCGATGACCTCGGCAAAGTCGTCGGCAAGACAGCCGAGGAACTTAGAAAAATGGCCAAAGAGGGGTTAACGATCGAGAAGGCATTTCAACAGATGCAGAATACAATCGGGGGCCTTTTCAGTGATCTTGGTGGGCCGCTGCTCGAGGCCTTCCTCGAGCTACTTCCTCATATCGAGAGGATGGCCGAGGTGGCTCGCGGGCTTATAACACAGTTCAACGAACTCGACGAGTCGGCCAAGAACACGGCCCTGGCAATAGGCGCCATCGCCATTGCCGGACCGCCGCTGCTCGTCGTCCTCGGCCTCTTGGTGGGAGCGATCGGCGCGCTGCTCACCCCGGTCGGTGCCGTCGTCATCACGATTTTAGCCCTAGGCACGGCGGCCGTGGTGTTCAGAGAGGAGATCAACGCCGCGTTCGACAGCGCCAACGTCATCGTTCAGCAATTTGGCGCCACCATATTGGGACTAAAAGTCACGATCGTTACCTCCATGATCGAAGCCGCCAACGCTGTCCGAGTCGGCTTCGTTAACGCGTTCAACGAGACCAAGGCGGCTGTTCTGAACATCGCCGCGTCCCTCGCGTCCGGCCTCCAGACCTTCCTCGGCGACCGCCTGCGCTCGCTGGTCAACTTCATCAAGCGCCAGATCGCCCGCATCGTCTCCGCGTGGCGGGCGGCGCGACGCGCCATCTCCGGCGGCTCCATAGTCCCCGACATGGTCAGAGAGATCGGGCTAAGCATAAAGAAGCTCGACACTTCCATGGTCGCCGTGACCGAGCAGCAGACCGACCAAGTCATAAAGAATTTCCAGCGCATGAGGAAGGTAAGCGCAAGAGAGATGCGCGCGATGGCGGCCGGTGCCGCTGCCATTAATACAGCCACCGGGACGGGCGTGGGTCTCCGGCCAGGCATCGCACCGCGGGTTGTAGCGATCCGCACGACCAGCTTTCAGACCGGCGGCAGCAGGGTATTCTCGTCCCCGTCCATCGTCAGCGTCGCCGAGCATGGTCCCGAGCGTATCACTGGCGAGCCCCTTGGTTCCGGTAGGCGTTCCCGATCCGGCAACACCTTCGTCTTCGAGGGCCCGGTGTTGTTCGACGAGTTGAGCCTGCAGAAATTCGGCCAGGTCACGACCCGCGTGCTCGACCGCGAGAACCGCAGGACAGTCGGATGACCTGGGGCGGCAAACCCGGCAGCGGCGACCTCCTGATGGGCGCGACGGAGACGGTAGCAGCCGGCATCGGCTCGTTCCACAACGTCACCGTCGGGTCTCAATTAGGCTTTAACGTGGCGAGCGGGGCCATCATGGACGTGGCGTCCATGCGTGTCGGAGACCTCGACGTCAGCTCCAACCTCGGCTACCAGCAGGGGTCCGGGGAGCACTGGTCGGTATCGTCGCTGGTCATCGAGAACCCCATCGTCTCGTCGGCCGCCGGCGTCGGCTCGTCTGCTGCCCTGCCGGCGACGCCCCACGGATATTTGACGCTCCAGATCAGCGCGGAGAACGTCAAGGTTCCCTACTTCAAAGAATCGTGAGGACGAAATGCGCGAGCTCGCCGCCATCAAGGTCAGTATCGGCCTCAAGACCACGCCTGGCACAGCTTCAGGCCAGCACAAATATCCTGATTTTGGCACGATAGAGGTGGTAAGGCGTTCAGGTTTGAACTGGTCGCGCTACGTCGATGTCTACGGCACCGGCTGGCACTATTGCCGCAAGTCTGGTCACGCCGATAACGACCCCGAGATCGGCTCGCCAGTGGGACACCAACATGGCATGCTGTTGGTGCCGAAGGAATTCGCCGACGAAGCCGCCTCGGTGTTTACCGGAGTCGAGAAGATGACAGACGCCGAGGCTAAGAGCTTTTATGAGGCTCGCTGCATGATCGGCGCTGTCGAAACTATTGAGTCAGCCGAGGTCTTGCAGACAATAGCGGCCAAGCGCCAACTCGGCATTGAGGAGACAGAACAGGACAGACGCGCGCTGGACCCTGACGATCCAACCCCTGGCATAGTCAGGAACGAGAGGGCGACATGGACGGGCTTCAAGAAGGCCGCGAAGATCAAGATCATCGCCTGAATGGCGAGTCCGAGAGGCCATCAGTTTATGTGACTGTCCCGAACACCGGATGGATTCATAAGCATGTCGTTCATACGTTGCTAAAACTGCAACTCGATGGGCGTTACCACCTCAATATCAGTTTGCCAACTGATGTGCCTCTCGAAAACAATCAACATCATATCATCAAGGACTTTCTCAAAAGTGATGCCGGTTTTTGGTTGTCGATAGATGCCGATAATCCGCCGATGCGCAACCCACTCGATCTAATCGAATTGGACAAGGACATCATCGGATGCCCCTATCCCATCTGGCATTACACCGAGAAGCCAAAAGAGCGGCCGATGTATTGGTCTGCCTATGATTACGCCGAGGACGAGGATGGATATAAGGAGCACAATCCCAAGGACGGTTTGCAGCGGGTCGATGCCATAGCCGGCGGCTGCATGCTCATTGCCAAGCGGGTGTTCGAGCAGCCCGATATGCAGAAGGGCGCCTTCATTCGTAAACTCTACCCCGATGGAAGGGTCTACAAGGGCAATGACTTGTCATTCTGCGAGCGCGCCCGTGAAGCAGGATTCGAGATTTGGGCGCATTATGATTACCCTGCCATGCACTTCAACGAGTTGGAATTGACCGAGGTGTCTCGCGCCTTTCGGAGTTGGAAAGATGGCAGCTGACGAGCTGAATTATCGCGTCGAGGGTTATATGGCAGGCCCGAATGTCGACACCGACAAGATTTTATATACGAAGGGTGCCTTTACCAGCACGATCTTGACTAGCTTGCCGTTGTTTGGGAATGTCGATCTCTGCCAAGGAATTACCTGGGATGATGAGGATCTTGGGTATGCGAGCGACAATTTACACATGCACCAATTATCCGGGAGATTTAGCTCTACAATTAGGGCGTCTATCATCATAAGTATCGTTGGGCCGATTGCTGGCATGACCTGGAGCGCCGCATTAGATACTGGTTACGGTGATTCTAATTCACAGAAGTTTTTCCTGTCTTCTGGCAGGTTTTCAAGCACGATAAGGTCGTCTTTCGATAGCCTCACCTTCTTCATACGCGGCATGGCGGTTGATGGATGTGATATGATGGCCTCGTTTTGGGAAAACGATTTTAGCGATCCTTCGTTTCTTCGTCTCTATTCCGGTCAAGTTACCAGCACAATACGAACGTCCTTAGATATTGCGAGTCTCGTTTCAGATGGGATAAGTGGGTTCAGTTGGGACGATAAGAATGTCGCTACAATGAGTAGGGGCATCGGCGGCACCGATATAATATTTTTGTTGTCAGGGCGATTCTCATCGACGGTCAAGGCATCGTTGGCGAGTGCCCACGGTAGGGCGCTAACGGCGGACGATTTCGAGGCGCGTGTCCACGGCATTTCCGGTTTCGACAATTCAACCGAGAAGGCCGAACAGGACGCCGCAACCAATACGCTGAACCTCTGGGGCGGGGAGGTCGACGAGACGCCAGAACCGGGCGGCGGCGGCGGCGGCGGCGCCGACACGCCGACCTTCCGGATCCACGCCGGGTTCGAGGAGAATACCTGGCCGGACGTCGGCACGCTCTACGACTGGGAGCAACTCGCGGCCGGGTTCACGTGGGAGGAGCTGTGCGGCGCCGCCGTGCTCGACAAGGACATCCTGTCGCTCCGCATCACCAAGAAGCTGGCGACGGTGCTCGACGGGATCACGGTCGGGCGGTGCGACTTCCTGCTCGACAACCGCGACGGCCGGTACTCGCCAGAGTCTGACAAATTTGCCATGCGCACGAACCAGCCCGTCGGGGTCAAGGTCATCACCGCCGCCGGCTCGGTCTACTCGCTGTTCGCCGGGTTCGCCGACCGCTACTCGGTGCAGCCGGCGCTGGATCGCATGACGGCCCACGTCGGCGCCTCGGACGTCACGAAGTTTCTGCGGCGCAAGATCAACCTCGGCCTGAGGATCGGCGTCACCCCGGCGTCGCTGCTCGAGGACGTGCTCGTGGCAGCCGGGATACCGACGGCGTTCTACGACATCGCGACGACGACGATCACCGACAGCATCAGCGTCGCCTTCATCGACAACATCACCGCCGGCGACGCCGTCGGGCAGATCATCAAGTCCGGCGCCCACTTCGCCTGGGTGAGTAACGACGGCGCCCTGACGTTCCGGCCGCGCGGTACCGACAAGGGGCTGACGTCCAGCCAGTCCTACGAGAACTCCTTCTTCGAGTTCAGCTACGAGAAAGACGATCAGAGCGTCGTCAACGACATCGGGATCAAGGTAAACCCGTTCCGCCTGCCGGCGACCGCCCAGCAGACGGTGGCGTGGATCGAGGGACCGGTACAGCTCACCCCGCAGGGGTCGCTCAGCTTCCTGCTCGACTACCGCGACCCGGTGACGATGGGGACACCGTTCCCGGTTAACTCCATCGCCACGCCGGTGGCGTCGGACGACTACCTCGCCTTCGAGGAGTGCACCGGGTCGGGCGCCAACCTGACCAGCCAGCTCTCGGTCACGGTGACGACGGGCGCAACGTCGGCGATCATCGACATCGTGAACAACGGCTGCCCCGGCTGCCTCACCAAGTTCCAGCTCCGCGGCATCCCCCTGATCGACCAGCCGTCGTTCACGGTCCCCGCGTTCAACCTCGAGTCCCAGGCGCTCCACGGGACCGAGACGCTGGTCATCGAGCAGAACATCATCACCGACCTGGGCCACAATAAGGACCTCGCGCTGCACCTGCTGACCGGGTCTCCGCAGCCCGAGGTTCGCTGGTCGAAGAAGAACTGGTACCCCGACATCTACCTCTGGGACCTGTTCCAGAAGGTCTCCCTGGTCGAGAGCAATACGGCTGTCAGCTCTATCTGGCTGATCGAGGAGATCGACCACACCATTGACCTGAAGCGCGGTCACCAGCACACCTTGACGGCCCGAGTATTTCAGGAGAGCCCGTGAGATCGGCTGTCCTCGTGCTCGCGGCGGCTATCTCGGCGTGCTCACCGACGCCGGAGGACCTCGCGCGCCGCACGGTCATGGTCGCCGCCCATAACATGGCGGGCGGGTCGTTCGGGACCGGCGTTATCGTCGGGGACGGGTTGGTGCTGACGGCGCGCCACGTGGTCAAGGGGGCGGCCGTAGTCGCAGTCGTGTTCTACGAGGGAGACGTCGTAGCCGCCGAGGTCGTCGTCAGCGACCCGGGCATCGACGCCGTAGTCTTGAAAGTCGAAGTCCCGGAGGAGTATGATGCCGCCGAGGTCTCTTGCCGGCTAATCGAGAGGGGCGAGCCCCTGACGTCGGTTCACCACTCCAGCCCGATGCGGTGGGCCTTTAGCGCCGGGTATATGTCGACGGCTATGACGAGCGCCGGAGACGAGGAGAGGGACGTCATGCTTCAGATGAATGCCGCGCGCGGGGCCAGCGGCGCCCCGGTCTTCGACGCGTTCGGAAAATTGGTGGGGATTATCACCGGGTGGGTGACGCAGCCTGCCGCCACTCAAACCGACGGACCCGTATATGTGCCGATCGGGTACGCCTTCATGGTTCCCTCTACCCTTATCTGCGCCGCCTGGCCGGAGATGCTGCCATGAGGCCGCTGCCCAGCTGGACCAAGGGCGCCAAGGCGTTCGCCGTCGGGGTCGCCGCCCTCGGGGCCGCTTTCGTCGGGGCTGCCGGCTTCGGCCTCGACCTCCCCCGGCCCGAATGGCACGCCGAGCACGATGCCGATGTCTCGAAGGTCCGGGCGAAACACGCCTTCGACGTCGCCGAACTCAGCGCGGTCACCAAGAAGGCCCTCCAACTCGCCGCGGCGGCAGCGTGCGACATCGTGGAGGCTTCGCGCAAGCGTATCCGAGACGACTGGTACGCGAACAAGGACCGGCAGGAGCCCTACAAGGTCAAGAAGAAACCCGTGCCTCAGTGGCTTAAGGAGCGCGCGAGGTCCATCGAGGAAAAGCAGCGCAACAACGAGAAAAAGCGCAGAGCCAAGAGCTGCCCGTGATCAGAACCCCGCAGCTCTATACCAACTGGCACGACGTGCGCCCCGACGACTGGCGCTGGTTCAACTTCACGCCTCACGAGATGCGGTGTCGAGGAACGGGCGAGCTGCTAGTCGACCCCGGGTTCATGGATCGGCTGCAGGCAATCCGGGAGCGCCTCGGCTTCCGCTTCCCGGTGACGTCCGGATACCGCGCGCCATCATACAACGCCCAGGTTTCAAAGACCGGCACCTCGGGTCCGCACACCACCGGCCGCTCCGTCGACGTCGCGGTGTGGGGCGGCGAGGCCGATCTACTGATCGACACGATGAAAGAGTTCGGCTTCACTGGTCGTGGCATGCGGCAGCATGGGGCTGTCTCCGGGCGGTTCGTCCACCTCGACGACCTCGACGACGCGCCCAGCTGCCCTCGCCCCCGAAGCTGGACCTACGATAGAGCGAAATAAGCGTGCTGGAGAGCCAGGAGGCAGTCTGATGGTAGATCATACCCCGTTTGCCACCGACACCACCACACGCGCGGCTCTGGGCCAGGAGCGCGTCAGTAACGAGAACCCGCCCGCCGGCAGCCCCCACCTCGTTCCCGGGCGCCGATGCCTGCCGCCCGCCGGCTGGGTGACGCTTATCGGCAAGCTACCGAGGTGGAGAGGATCAGACGTCGGCCCGGCGCGGGTGGAGCTGACCGAGAAGTTGATCGGACTGATCAACGCCACGCAGCGAGAGGTACAGCGCCGGCTCGTCTACCGAACGGACCGCCGCGCCTACGGGGTCGAGGACAGGTGGGAAGTACCGGGGGTGACGACCAAGATCAGCGTCGGCGACTGCGAGGACTTCGCCTTCTTCAAGGCGGCGAACCTCATCCGTCACGGCCTCCCGTCGAGCTGCCTTCGGCTCGCGCTCTGCTGGGCGCCGATCGGTCCCCGCCGCGAGGCTCACGCCGTCCTGGCTATCGAGACCGAGACGGTCACGAAGATCATGGACAACCGGTACCCGCTGCCGCTGTCGGACGACCGGCTAGAGAACACCGGGATCTACGACGTCGCCCGCCTGCCCTACGAGTGGATCGCCTGGTCGGTCCCTGGGCAGTGGTTTTGGTGGGAGGAGATCCGATGACCCGACCCGTTATGTTCGTCCACGGATTCCAGTACGACCCTTCGCAGCGGACCCGTGAGAACCCTGACAGCCATACGTACCCGCGCTGGGAGCAGATGCTCGGGATCTCCGGCGCGCAGCGCCACGCCTGGTTCTCGGTCCCGCTCTCGTTCAAGAACGTCTTCCGCTCCTGGCTCCACGGCCGCTGGAACCGATACCGATGGGCGTGGGACCTCGCCGAGGCCGAGTCGTTCAAGGTCGCCAACCTTCTTAGGCGCCAGCCCGCCCCGGTCGACGTCGTCTGCCACAGCCTCGGTTCACGCGTCGTGCTGCTGGCGCTCGAACTCGGCGCCCCCGCCGCCCGAGTTCTCATCCTGAACGGCGCCGAGTACGCCATCACCGCCGCCAGGGTCGCCAACAAGCGCGACGAGATCGAGTTCTTCTCGGCGTGCGTCAAGACGGACGACGTCTTAAACAAGCTCGGACGGTTCGCGCCCGGCTGGGGCGGGAAGTTCGTCGGCAACGGGCCGCTCGGCGCGTCGGCGCCGCCGAACTGGACCGACCTCCCTCTCGACGATGACGACTTTCGCCGCGATATGAAGCAACGCCACGGGTGGGACATTGCCGGCGACAACCCGGACGAGTCGGGCGATCACTGGTTCAGCTTCGAGCACGAGGGGAACTGGATGATGTACCGCGCCATCATGGGCCGTACATGGCCCGAATGAGGAGAACGACATGAACCGCTACATACCGATCGGCGTCCTGATGCTCGCCGTCATGCTGTCGGGCTGCACCGCCGCGCTCAGCGGCGTCGGTGGTAGCCTCCTAGGCCTCGCCGGCACCGCTGGCGTCAGTGCCGCCGAGCGCAAGTTAGAGGCTCGGGTCAAGTGGGGCACCACGCGCTCCGATCTCGTGGCCGTCATCAGAAACGGTATGACCGCCCAGGCGCAGCTAAGACTAATGGCTGGGGACTACGCCTGCTGGCGTCAGATCATGGACGACGTCATCGCCTTCCACGACGGAGAGAAGCCGCTGTTCATCGTGGAGAAGGTGATCGCCAAGCGGGCCGAGCCGATCGAGCCGACCGAGCCGCCGAAGCCCCGAAAGGACTGCGGTGCGGCGCTGACTAAGGCGAAGCAATAAAAAAAGCCCCGCTCGAACCGGCGCGGGGCGGGGCTCAGTAGTGGCAGGAATGTGCTGCGGGCCGGGCGCTACTCCGGCTTGGCTCGCCTCTACCACCGGCCCTCTCCAATACGTTACTGAACGTATTATCGTTTCCTTGGTTAACGGGCGCTGGGCGCATTTCCCGACCTTAGGCCAAGGCTATTCGGCAATTGTGTCCTCGGTAGCGAACCCCGAGTGGCTGGTGCGTGTCTGCTTTCCACGCCGCCGCAGCACAAATGAAATATAGCACACGCCAGCCCGCAAAAAAAGCCCCGCTCGAACCGGCGCGGGGCGGGGCTCAGTACCGACGGCCGAAACGCTGCGCATCGACCGTTGCAGGGAGGAGCCGTTATCATAGTGACGTGTCCCGTGGCGTCAACCTTTGCTATCGAGGGACCGGTCAGCCATCCCTCGCCTCCAAGGCTTTGAGGATGGCGATGCACAAACTGAGGGCCGGGTTGCAGCCGGACAGACCGTATTGCGGTGTGTGTGATATCGTCTTCCTGACCTCCGCATTGGGCATACCGTCGTCAACTCCCCAAACATGCCAAACCCACCCCTCCGGCACCAGGTCAACGGCGTCCTGGAGGTTGGTGGTGTAATGGGGAGCTGGGTCTGCACCATCTTCGTCTGCCCGCCGTGCGGCGTCAGCCGATACCGGCTCATACCCCGCAAGAACCATTCTGATGGTGTAATCAAGCTCACGGCTTCCCTCCTTCGCTTCCTCCAGCTTTGCTATGAGGGCGGCGTGGCTACCCATCACCTTCTCCATCGAGGGCGGCGAGCTTATTACGGAGGTTCCGCATCCTGAGCGGTGTTGAGCCTATTTCAACAGCCGTGCCCTCGCCTACCAGTCGCGCAGCCTCCACCACCGCTTCCAGCGCCTTGATGTAGGCGATGAGGGCGGGGATGTCTAAAAGGATGGTCGTCACCATGAATTCAGGGCGGCTGTAAATCTCAACACCGTCACGGCCAGCAGCATCGAATGTGCGCTGCGCCCGCGCCATTATCCCCTCCACGTCGGGCCTCTTGTCGGGGGTGGGGGTGGTCATGGTTGCTTTAGCCTCTCGGCGATCATGCTGGCGAATTGGTAAATATCGTCACGGGTGGCGGTCTGCATTGCCGCGATAGTTATGAGCATGAGATTTTGGGTGCTCAAGAATTCCTCGATCGCCTTCTTGATCTCCGGCTCGCGCTCCTTCACGATCTCCGTCAGCATCTTCCGCAGCATCGGCT
>SDBT01017033.1_pt1 | contig 11489 bp, 5 predicted proteins | sample 2277101 | NCBI WGS metagenome assembly SDBT01 (sample SAMN10404973, study PRJNA504765) | marine sediment metagenome | isolation source: marine sediment core GS10_PC15, 103 cmbsf | place: Arctic Ocean: Southern Knipovich Ridge | collected 2010
TATACGCTCAGCGGCACAGCCACCGAAAGCGGTACGGATTACACCCTGGCAGCGGGCACGGCCATAATCAATGCCGGTAACACCACTGCCACCATAAGCGCAATTGTTACCGATGACCTCCTGAATGAGGCAGATGAGACGATAATCGTCACCTTATCCAATCCCCTAAATGCCACCCTGGGTGTGAATACTGTCCATACCTACACCATAAACGATAACGACCTCACTCCATCTATGCAATTTACCTCTATAATTTCCAGCGGAGACGAGGGAACGACTCCTGTCAATCTGGAATTGACGCTGTCAGCAGCATCCGGCCAGGATGTGAGTGTGGATTATACGCTCAGCGGCACTGCCACCGGAGGCGGTACGGATTACACCCTGGCAGGAAGCACGGCCACCATTACAGCGGGCAACACCACCACAAATATAAGCCCGATCATTGTGGATGACAGCTTATATGAAATTATTGAGACGATCATTGTCACTATATCCAATCCCACAAATTCCACCCTGGGCACGAATACAGAATATACCTATTATATAAATGATAATGACGCCCCGCCCACGATCCAATTCACCTCTGTAAGCTCCAGCGGAGATGAGGGAACAACTCCTATCCTTCTGGAATTGAGCTTATCTGCAGCAACATATCAAGATGTCAGGGTGAATTATACGGTCACTGGCGGCACAGCCACTGGAGGCGGCACGGATTACACCCTGACAGCGGGCACCGCCATAATTACAGCGGGAGACACCACTACCAACATCACCGCAGCCATAGTCGATGACCTCCTGGATGAACTTGATGAGACGATCATTGTCACTATATCCAATCCGATAAATGCCACCCTGGGCGCAAATACAGAGCATACCTATACCATAGTGAATAATGATACCGTACCTATCGTATTCATTATCTCCGGTACAGTGTCCAATGGCGGGTCAGGTCTCAGCGGGGTAGTGCTGAATGGCCTTCCCGGAAATCCATCCACTGACGAAGACGGCAATTACAGCGCCGAAGTGGCGATTGGCTGGTCCGGCACAGCAACGCCCACCAGGTCCGGGTATGCCTTCTCTCCTTCCAACCAGGATTATGACAACGTTACTTCTAATCAAGCCGGCCAGAATTATAATTACAGGCCTGACTGGAAGCCGCCGGAAGACATGGAGCAAAATATGGTTGTCTACGGCAGGATTCACTTTGCCGGCATATCAGCATCAGAGGGAGGCTGGACAGCCGTCACTGGGACTGGGACAGAAGGAGATTCAGACGGCCGCAATGCCAGCCAGGTCGACGCATCGGAATCAGAGGGAAGCTTGCTAGCTGCCTTTGCAACTAAAGGAGAACTGGACGGGCGAGGTGTTGGCCAGGTCGACGCATTAGCAGCAGAGGCAGGCTTGCTAGCTGCCTTTGTCACTACGGGAGAGCGGGAGTGCCGAGGTGCTGGCCAGGTCGATTCCAACGGTAATTATACTTTGACTGTTTTCAGCAATGTAACCTCCGGAGAAAAAGTTACTTTTAAGATATGGTTTCTGCCCGATGGCCCCGTATATGAGTCTCAAGAAACCCTGGAATTTGAAGCAAATAAGACCTACGAAGGCCCGGAACTTCATTTCAGCAGTCCCGGCTCCCAGTATATAAATCTGGTCAGCGGCTGGAACTGGATCTCGTTCAACACGCTTCCTCAAGATATTTCTCTTGAAGCTGTATTTGCCACCGTTGCTGGCTCGATAGAGCATGTAAGGACCAAGACCCAGTCAGCCACTCGAGTCAACGGGAACTGGCTTGGCGACCTCTCTGATATGAGCGGTATTTCTGATAACCTGATGTACAAGATCAAAGCTTCAGCCGCTGCTACATTGGCAGTAGAAGGATCGGCTATCGCCTTTGATACATCAATACCACTGGAAGCAGGATGGAATTGGACAGCCTATCTGCCGCAAACATCTGAGGAGACGGAGGCGGCTGTGAGTTCAATCATGACAAAAGCGACTCAGGTAAAAAGCCAGACTCAGTCAGTAGTGAAGATCGGTCAGGATCTGGCAGGAGACCTTGAGCAGATATCACCCGGTAAGGGGTATGCCATCAGAATGGATGAGGCAGGGACGCTGATTTATCCTGAAGGAGGATCTGCCGGTTCGCTAAGCGTCAAAAACATGGAAATTGCGAAGGCAGGTATGTCTCCCTGGACTCCGCCCTGGCCTCCGATTACCGGGAATGAGTACAACATGATAAGCTACGGACATGTCTATAAAGATGGCGTATTGATAGATGGTGCCGGATATTATCTGGCAAGTTTTGGCCCGGCAGGTGAAGAGGATTGCCGGTCAGCAGGTGAAGTTTCCCCTGACGGCTTTTATTATGCGACCATAAGAGGAGATAAGAGCGGGGAAACAATTTACTTTAAGATATATGAAACCAATACAGACACGACTTATTATATTAAAGAAACGCTCTCCTTCCAGGCAGATGACGTCAGGGCCGATCTTGATCTTAATCTCACAGCTAGCGAGAATGTCACAATCTCAGGCAAGGTAACCTGCCGAGGGATTGGGGCGCATGATTGTACCATAGCCTTCTCTAGCGGCGGAGGCTCACTATCCACAGGAGCAGATGGCACCTACTCTCACACCTTGAATCCCGGGTGGTCCGGCACTGCTGCATGTTCAATGGAGCACTTCATCTTCTTTCCTTCTTCCAGAAGTTATTCTATTGTTACTTCTGACATGCTTAATCAGGACTATACAGCCGCAAGAATTATATATGCTCCTTTGAATTTTAATTACCGAAAGGTGCTGAATAACTCTCTTTTTCAAGTTGAGTACATCAATGAGATCACCTGGGAGGTTAATCCCGACAATAAGAATATCGTCAAATACAGGATTTACCAGGTAGAGGGAGAGACCCAGAGTTTGCTTGTCGAGCTAAATGCAGATACCTTTTTGTACTGGCACAGAAACGTTGAGAAGGACAAGCAGTATACATATGATCTTGTCGCCATGAATGATGAAGGGAGAGAAGGTATTTCAGTTAATACGACAACACAGGGAACTTCAGGAGATACAGGGAATCTTCAGGCGGGCAAAACAGCCATAGGTGTTAGCGGACGCAGATCACCACGTGGTGATACATCAGGGACAGATATTCCACAAACTGCATTCGTGGCTTCGGATAAGTCGTCAAGAGCCAGGTCCACCAGGAACATTTATTCTCCTCTAAACTTTAATGGTCAAAAGATGCCGGATCGTTCTCTTTCACAAGTTGAGTACATCAATGAGATCACCTGGAAGGCTAATCCCGGTAACGAGAATATCGCGAAATACAGGATTTACCGGGTAGAGGGAGAGACTCAGAGTCTGCTTGCCGAGCTAAATGCAGATACCTTTTTGTACCGGCACAGGAAAGTAGAGAACGACAGACAATATACTTACGCTCTCGCTGCCGTGAATAACAAAGGCGTCGAAGGACTGGCAACTTTTATAACAGTCCAATAATTTATTGGGGTCAGGTCTTGTTTTTTGCCCCTCAACTTTTGACATATAGTAATAAGGCGAGAAAAGAGGGCATCGAACGGAAATTGCTAGAATTAGCTTGAAAATACTATGACAAAAAGCAAAAAACAAGACCTGACCCCCAAAGGACTAATAAGCACAAATGGAAAAAAAGCCCTCTTCTAAACTATGGAAAAAAATCCATAATTTCCAGGGAAAAAAGAGGAGAATTAAAAGGTAAAGAATGAAACGGGGAATAGTCTTAGGATATAACTCTCTTAATTTAAACAAGTTAAGGGGAATTCTAAATCCAAATCAAAATCTGGCACGAAGCTTGAACTCTATCCTTAATTCTGAAGGAAAAATCGGTAAGAAATTCTTTTGCCAAGCAAGATTATCAGTTCGGAAAAGAACGTGCCCCAATAGAAGCTGCTGCTCAGAAAACAGAAGATTGAAGATTTACAGTGAAAACCCTCCAAGGGCGGTAGCCTGCCAAAATTAATTCATCTTTTCATATAAACAGTAATTATCTAAAAACACAGATTCATTCTAAAAAAAAGAAAAAAGGCAAAAAGAACAAATAATGATAAGTGAAAAGGTAGAAATTGGGAACTAAATACCAGAGCAGAAAGATAAGCTGACAGAGAAATTGAAAGAGAATCCATAAAGAAAAAATAAAAAAATGAGAGAAATAAAGCAAAAAAGCGGAGATCTCCTTACAGAATTAGATAATGCTTATAAATTGTTAAGAAAAACCCAGGAAGAATTAATCATAAAAGAAAAATTAAGTATTGCAGGAGGATTAGCCGCTGGGGTAGCTCATGAACTAAGAAACTCCCTGAATATTATAGGTATTTCAGTTCAATATTTACATGATAAATTTAATCCTGGAGATGAGAGAAGAGAATTTACTAATGCTATTATGAACAAGGTTGAAAAATTAAATTCTGTAACCACTGACCTCATCCACTTTGCCCGCCCTCAAAATCCCCGCTTTAAAAAAGGTAACATTCATAAAATTTTAGACCGGACCATTAGCCTGGTTAAATTTAAATGCATTGTCCAAAAAGTAAGTGTGGTTAGAGCTTATGCTGCGAACTTACCCCTTATAGAAATAGATAACGAATTAATGGAACAGGTCGCCTTGAATCTTATAGATAATGCTCTCTGGGCAATGCATGAGAGAGGAAAACTGATAATTTCCACTATGATATTTCCTGAAAATTATTTCATAGAAATAAAATTTACCGATACCGGATGCGGAATCTCCAGGAAAGATATCTCTCGTATTTTCGACCCCTTCTTTACTCTAAGAGAAAATGGAACCGGTTTAGGGTTATCCATTGTTCATCGAATAGTAGATGAACATAAAGGTTCTATCGAAGTCGAAAGCAAGTTAAAAAAGGGAACTACCTTCAAAATAAAACTGCCTACTTCACAGAAAGAATGAGAAATAAAACGAGAGACAAAAAGAAGTCTTTAATGTGGGATCGGAATAAACAGAGATTCAGACTATTCTTAACGGGGAGACCCTTATATGCAACAGATGGATAAGAAAAGGATGTCTTAATTGATTATTAAATTTTCCTTGACAGCAACTCTATTCGCATTTAGTATTTTTATGTAAATGTCAGCTAAGTTTTTATTAAATAGTGAAGAAAAAAAACGTTCCTGAAAATGCGGAATTTAAATAAAAGTCTTCCCTAAAAAAGGACAACCATTGGCCCGAGAGAAACTTTTAGTAATCGATGACGAACCGGATATTGGCTGGCTCTTCTCCAAAATCCTGTCTGAAGAAGGGTACAAGGTCTTAATCTCTCTTAACGGAGAAGAAGGGATTTCCAAGATTAAAAAAGAAAAACCTGATTTAGTCTTTTTAGATTTAAAACTTCCCGGTATGGATGGCATAGAAATTCTTAAAGAAATAAGAACGTTCGATAAAGATCTATTGGTAATAGTGTTGACAGCATACGAGACTGTAAAAACTGCTGTTGAAGCCATGAGATTGGGAGCTTACGATTATCTCTCTAAGCCAGTAAATATCGAAAAGATAAAAACTGCCATTAAAAATGCTATCAGGACACAGACATTAATTAAAGATGCTAATCATCTAAAAAAAACAACGGGAAAGATTGATTTTGATCGCATTGTAGGAAATAGCCCCCAAATAAAAGAAGTTCTTGATCTGGTGAAAAAAGTTGCTCCTCATGATATTACAGTTTTGCTGCGAGGGGCAAGTGGAACAGGAAAAGAGCTAATTGCCCGAGCAACTCACAATATAAGTAACCGATCAAACAAGCCTTTTGTCGCTATTGATTGTGCTATTTTGCCCGATACCCTTGTCGAAAGCGAAATATTCGGTCATGAAAAAGGTGCCTTTACAGGAGCAAGTGAAAGAAAGTTAGGTAAGTTCGAACTCGCTCAAGAAGGGACTGTTTTCTTAGATGAAATTGGAAACTTAACTCCTCAGGTTCAAGTGAAACTTCTCAGGGCTATTCAAGAGAGAGAAATCGAACGCTTGGGTGGCAAAAAACCAATTAAGGTGGATTTTAGGCTCATTGCCGCAACCAATATGAACCTGGAAAAAGATATAAGCGCTGGCCGTTTTAGAGAAGATTTATATTACAGGCTAAATGTTTTTTCCATTCCTCTACCGCCATTAAGAGAGCGATACGGGGATGTGACACTTTTAACAGAGTACTTCTTTAAAGAATCCAATCGAATTTTCAAGAAAGTAGTGAAAAACATATCCCCGGATGTAAAGAGACTATTAACTGCATACTCCTGGCCAGGCAATGTTCGAGAATTAAGGAATGTTATTGAAAGCGCCGTGCTTTTAGCAAGCGATACAATTCTTCCTGAACACATGCCCTTGAAAATCCAGGAGGTCCTAAAACAGAGTATCGAGTTACCAGGCACGCTTAAGAAAGTGGGTAAAGAAGCAAAACATAAGGCGGAAAAGGCATTAATTGCAAAAGTATTAAATGATGTCAATTGGAATAAGAGCAAAGCTTCAAGAATACTGAAAGTGGATTATAAAACTTTGTATAATAAGATAAAAGAGTACAATATTGAAAGAACCTAAAGCTCACAGTTTTAATATATACCTTATTGATCTGCGGGACTTTCATTTATCTCGTCATAATAAATGGAGCCAATAATAAATGGAGCCAGGCTCCATTTATTGATATGAAATATGGGGCCTGGCCCCATTTATTCCATATTTCCTTTTAAAATATATTCAATGATTTATAGTCAATGCACGGATTGGGACACAGGAAATGGAGCCTGGCCCCATTTATTAGAAACCATTGAAAAAATTCCATAAAATATGGTAAAAATTCCATAGGTTTAGAAGAAATAATTATTCCTTTTTTGCACTTCTTCCCCTGAAAAATTTCATTTACTCCCCTATTATTTAAAATACAAATCCTGGCATAAAATTTGCACATGCAATTATTGATTTATAAAAAACAAGTTTCACAAATGTACAACATCATGAGAAAAATAGAGGGGCATAGCAACAACCTTCAAAAAACCCCTCCTTCTCCTAAGACGCAATATGCCCCTCTATTTATTTTCTCACTTAGTCCTGAGCACGCCTTTTCATCAACCTGCTCGTAGAGAAATAAGAAAAAAAATGTAAAGGAGAGAAAAATTGGAGAAGATAGACAAAAATAAGAAAAAAGAAAATAGATACTTACCCGGCCAGGTTATAGAAGGAAACGTCATGAAAAATTGCGAGTTTGAAGATTTTATCGATGATTATTTATTGAGCAGATTGGTTGAGGATACAGAAAAAAACTTCGAGGAACACTATTTTAACTGCCCCTGTTGCTTCGGAAAAATGGTAGAAAGACAGGAGCTTATTTCCATAGTCAGAAATATAAGAGAATTAAGATAAATTATCCTAATTAGAAAAAATAATAATTTTAAGGTGCGACATAGATATAATAAGCCTTTTTAAATTCATGTTTATAGGGTTGCTGCCAATCCTGGAACTCAAAATAATTTGAAAAAAGAAAGGGCATAAATACCTGATATTTTTGTAAGGGGATTGTTTTGCCCTCCCTCCTTTTATGTATAGTCGCTTCCTTCCTAAAGAGAGAGGATGAAAGATAATTATTAAAGAAAATGCAACTTATGAGTGAATTGCAAGAATTAGGCAAACGAATTGCTGAATTAAGCCCAAGATCCGTCCCTACAGGATAAACATAAGAAACTGAGCACAGGGAGCGTAAGAGATTTGAAAAAAGATTATGGAATTAAAAAGGGAAAAGTAGGAATAAAAATGGCAAAAGAGATCAGCTTAAAAAAAATCGTTGGGGAAGATCTATTGATGAAGATTCAGGATTCTTATTTAAATTACCTGGAATCATCGGCAGCAATATACGAGTTGAATGGGGATTACGCTGCAGCTTTTTTCACCTCTCGTTGGTGTGATTTCCTCAACCAGGCATCTAAGAAATTAGCCGGCAAAGTATCAGAAAAAAAAGCATTGAAGTCAGGAAAATGGATATGCCATGAGGATTGCTGGGCTACTTCTCTCAAGTCTATTAAAGACAAGAAACCATGTGCCAGAGAATGTTCCGGTGGAATTGTTATATACGCTATTCCAATAGTAGCAGAAGGTGTGGTGATAGGTTCAAATAATGCAGGAGTTTCCAATCCCCCAACCGACATCAAAAGAATTAAAGAAATAGCAGAAAGGTATCAGGTCAAACCAGAACGATTATTAAAGATTGCCAATGAATATACTCCAAGACCAAAGTATGTACTCAATGCAGCAAAAAATCATATTTTGGTGGCAGCAGAAACGATTTCTAATATCTTTAGGCTCAAGCAGGCAGAGGAGGCGTTACGGGATAGCGAGCAATGGCTGTCCACAACGCTGAGGGGTATTGGCGATGCTGTGATTGCTACTGATATCAAGACGTTTGTGACTCTCATGAATCCTGTTGCCGAGGACTTGACCGGGTACGGTGAGGCAGAGGCTGCGGGCAAGCCTCTGAAAGACATCTTCAACATCATCAACGAGCAAACAGGAGAACGGGCCGAGGACCCTATAGCCAGGGTGCTCCGAGAAGGTGTTGTCGTGGGCCTGGCCAATCATACGGTATTGATAGCAAAAGACGGAACGAAACGGCCTATTGCTGACAGTGGAGCGCCGATACGAGATGAAGAAGGAAACATCATTGGCATCGTGATGGTCTTCCGGGACATCACCGAGCTCAAGAAGGGGGAAGAGAAGCTGCGGTTCTCTGACGCTGCCTTCAGGTCTATTCAGGAAAGTGTAATTGCTACCGACACTGAATACTCAATAACACATTGGAACGAGGTAAGCGAACATCTATACGGAATCAAAGCATCCGGAGCAATAGGCAAGAAGCTCTTCGATGTCATCGAAATAGTAGAGGCCTCCCCGGGCGAAAACGCAGAGCGATTCAAAAAGCTTGAAACCCAGGGCTACTATCAGGATGAAGTGTTACATAGGACAGAATGCGGTGAAATATGGGTCAGTGTGAGCGTACAAGAAATAATAAATGGCGGAAAGCGCTGCGGATGGGTGGCACTTGCCACCGATATAACCGAGCGTAAACGGGCGAAAGAAGCATTGCAAGAAAGCGAAGAGAAATACAGAGCTCTTGTTGAAAGTGCGACAGATATGATTTATATGATCGACAAGAATAATAAAGTACTATCTACGAATAAAGCAGCGGTAAGGCTTTTTGGAAAGGGATCAAAAGAGATTATAGACAAATCAATCTTTAATTTATTCCCGGAAAAAATTGCTACACGTTTTTCAAAGAACTTAAAAAAAGTATTCGAAACAGGCAGACCGGGTTTTTACGAATCAAATATGATTGTTGGAGAAAGCGAATCATGGATAAGTGTTAATCTTAGTCCTGTAAGAGATCCTGAAGGGAGAATTATGGCTGTAATGGGAGTTACAAGAGACATCACAGAGCGAAAGAAAGCGGAGGAACAAATCAAGGCATCCCTCAAAGAGAAAGAAGTGCTGCTGAAAGAAATTCATCACCGGGTAAAAAATAATATGCAGATCATTAGCAGTTTACTCAAGCTCCAGTCACAATATATCGAAGACAAGCGGTATGCTGATATATTCAAAGAGAGCCAGGACAGGATAAAATCGATGTCTCTTATCCACGAGATGCTTTACCAGTCAAAACACCTATCAAAAATTAATTTCAAGGAATACATCAGGATTTTAACAAACTACTTATTTCGGTCTTGCTGGCCTTCTCCTCGTAAAATTAACCTGAAGATAGAAGCAGAGAATGTTTACCTGGCAATTGATAATGCTATTCCTTGTGGACTGATCATTCATGAGCTGGTTTCCAATTCTCTGAAACATGCCTTTTCGGGCAGTAAAGAAGGTGAAATTAAGATAGCCCTTCATTCAATCAATGAAAGGGATATTGAGTTAGTAGTCAGCGATGATGGTGTTGGGATGCCTGAAGATATGGATTTCAGGAATACAAAATCACTGGGTTTACATCTGGTTACGATTTTAGCAGAAGATCAGCTTCAAGGTGAAATCAAGTTGGATAGAAATAAAGGAACTGAATTTCAAATCAAATTGAGAGACGTAAGATAAGGACAAAAACATGTATTCTGGTAGCGGAAGATTGCAGGATTATTGCCTGCCACTTTAGAACGTAAGCAAGATGAAAGATAAAGACATATCTGCCGTGCTGGCACAGGAAGGCAAGACAAAAAAGCAACTAATAAACGAGTTGAAGGAATTGCGTCAAAGGATTGCCGAATTGGAAAAATCAGAAACCACGCGCAAAAAAGCGCAAGAAAAATTGAGAAAATATTGCGAACATCTCGAAGAAGTAGTAGAAAGGCACAAGCGGGCTGAGGGAACCTTCAGAAAGATGGCTTATCATGATCCCCTAACAAACCTTCCCAATAGGAGGGGATTTACAATCCTGGCCCAACTGCAGCATAAGATAGCACATCGGAAAAAGGAGAGTATGTTGTTGCTTTTTGCCGATTTTGATGATCTGAAGTCAATTAATGACAACTTAGGCCATCATGAAGGAGACCAGGCACTGATTGAGACCTCTAATCTCCTTAGAAAGACCTTTCGAGGGTCAGACATTATTGCTCGCATTGGGGGGGATGAATTTGTCGTTCTTGCCATAGAAAACTCTAATGAATGTTCCGAGATCCTCACAAATCATTTGAAGGAAAACTTGAGAGCTCACAACATGAACGGCAACAGTCCTTATAAGTTGTCACTAAGTGTGGGTACAGTCCGCTACAATTCCCAATATCCTTACTCAATTGATGAGATGCTGGATAAGGCAGATAAATTAATGTATGAACAGAAACGCGTCAATCATAAGTTTTAGCTTGATGATGCTGGCAAATGATGTAGAAAACAAAAATCTCAGCACAAGTTTTGTAACATCAGGCTGGACAGCGCGAAGGGAACCAGTTTTCATATTAGAATGAGGGTGAAACAATGAAGAAAAAACAAATCCTGATTGTTGAAGATGAACGAATCGAGGCCGAAGACATAAAAATGAGTCTGCAGAGGCTTGGATATTCTGTCTCCGGAACAGCTTTCTCTGGAGAGGAAGCCATAAAAAAAGCAGAAGAGTTCCACCCTGATTTGGTGCTGATGGACATTGTACTCGGAGGGAAAATGGATGGCATCGAAGCTGCTTCCACAGTAAGCTCTCGTTTCGATATCCCTGTTGTCTATCTTACTGCTTATACAGACAAGAAAATGCTTGAGCGGGCAAAAGCAACTGAGCCATTTGGCTATATTCTCAAGCCCTTCGAGGATAAGGAACTGAAGACAACCATCGAGATGGCTCTTCACAACCATGAGATGACAAATATGCTAAAAGAGAGTGAAGAGAGATATCGAAGCCTGGTAGAGAATGCCCACGATGCTATCTATATAAGCACCTCCAATGGTTTTCAATATGCCAATCCTGCTTTTGAAAATCTTACTG
>SDBT01017034.1_pt1 | contig 11488 bp, 10 predicted proteins | sample 2277101 | NCBI WGS metagenome assembly SDBT01 (sample SAMN10404973, study PRJNA504765) | marine sediment metagenome | isolation source: marine sediment core GS10_PC15, 103 cmbsf | place: Arctic Ocean: Southern Knipovich Ridge | collected 2010
GGTGGATGTAAACTTCCCGCACCGTCAAATGCATCACAACAGAATTGCAGGGTTGGCTTATGTCCGGTTTGGGTCATAAGCCGCCGTAATACGATGCGATTATTAGAGTCCGCTTTGCCCCCATATGCGGACATACCAGCAGGTGTTGCTGGCGACGGTTCGGGTGTGATTCAAGCTCCGAAAGGAGACTTCAATCATGCGGTATGCACTTTCAGACAGCGAATGGGGGACCATTCAGCCCATCCTGCCAGCCAAGTCCTGCGGCGTTCCTCGCTTAGACGACCGGCCCTTTGTTCCCGGAACGCTGGCAACGGCAATTCTCATGTGGTTCTGGCAGGATCTTGCCCTGTTTATTCCTTATAAACTGTAGGTGCGTGTCCTACTCATAGTCGCGCAGATCGGCGATTATCAGGCCATCATTTGGCAAATCTCCAGGCGCAACAAGCTCCACGCCGCCTTTCATCTTCGTGACCGTTCGCAGCGTCTCGGTAATCGCTTCCGCCAGGGAGTCGCTTCGGCGTCCGCATTCCGCTTTTAAGGTCATGATGTCCTGCGCTGCATCGCGCGAGATTTCGAGGCGTATGCGGCCCAACTCGCTGTGACGCTTGGCGATTTCGGCAACCTGTTCGGGCCTGATGAACATACCCTTCATCTTGACGGCCTGGTCGGCGCGGCCCATCCAGCTCTTGATGCGCATATTGGTGCGCCCGCAGGGAGACGCGCCCTTCATGACCGCGGACAGATCGCCGGTGGCGAGACGGATCATGGGATAATCGGAACAGAAAGTGGTGACGACAACTTCACCCACCTCGCCATCGGCAACCGGGTCCCCGGTGCCCGGCTTTACGATTTCGACGATTGCGCCTTCGGCTACAATCATCCCTTCCAGGGCCTGGCTTTCGTAAGCCACGAGTCCAAGTTCGGCGATGGCGTAACATTGCAGGACGGCAATGCCGCGTTCCCGGTATTCATCCCTGAGGGCAGGAAACAGCGCGCCGCCCGAAACCAGCGCCCGGGTAATTGAGGATGCGTCTTTACTGGCCTCAAAGGCTGCGTCGAGCAGTACTTTGAGATAGTCCGGCGTGCCGCAATAGCCGGTGGGCTTCAGCCGCGCGATGGCCTCGATTTGCATCTCAGTATTACCGGCGCCAGCCGGGATCACCGCGCATCGAAGCGCCCGCGCTCCCGCCTCCAAAAGGAATGCGCCTGGAGACAGATTATAGGAGAAGCAATTGTGAATGATGTCGCCAGAACGGAACCCGGCGGCAAAAAAAGCGCGGGCGGTGCGCCACATATCATCGCCCCGTCCTTCGGGCTCAAAAATAGGACCGGGCGACATGAACAGGCGGCCATAGCTGCCAGTCGCTTTGGGGGCGAAGCCGCCAAAGGGCGGATTGGCTGCCTGATGTTCAGACAAAGTGGATTTACGAAGAACCGGCAGGGAGCCGAGAGCCTCGCGTGAATTGACGGTTGCGGGATCGATGCCGTCAAGATGTTTGGCCCAGCCGGGGGCTTTTTCCATTACATTTTCGATAAGATCCGGGAGAGCGGAGAACAGGGCGTTTTCGCGCATCTCCGCATCGCGGCTTTCCAGATCATCGTAAAAATCAGTCATTGAGCACCTCCTCTCAGGCAGCGAGGTGCGCCTTAGACCAGCCAGCGTTTGCGGCGTTTGTAATGTTTTACATCGCGGAAGGATTTGCGATTCCCCCCGGAAACGCCGAGATAGAATTCCTTCACGTCCTCATTTTCACGAAGAGTTTTGGCATCGCCATCCATGACGACACGGCCATTTTCGAGAATATAACCATACTGGGCGTAACGCAGGGCCATGTTGGTGTTCTGCTCCGCCAGCAACACGCTTACACCCTGCTGGGTGTTGAGCAGCTTGACGATTTCGAAGATTTCCTCAACCAGTTGCGGCGCCAGACCCATGGAGGGTTCATCCAGCAAAATCATTTTCGGCCGCGACATCAGCGCCCGTCCGATCGCCGTCATCTGTTGTTCGCCGCCCGAAATATAACCGGCCAGCGCGCTCCGCCGCTCCTTCAAACGCGGAAAATAGCCATAGACCAACTCCAGGTCTTCGCGGATCGAGGCCCATTTATTGCCGCGCGTATAGGCGCCGGTGAGAAGATTTTCCTCCACCGTGAGATGTTCAAAACAATGACGCCCTTCCATCACCTGAATGCAGCCGCGCTTCACCAGATCGTTGGGTGATTTGGCATGCACCGGTGCGTTTTCAAAATCTATGCTGCCCTTGGTGACAATGCCGCGTTCTGCGCCCAGCAGATTCGATATTGCCTTCAATGTCGTGGTCTTACCGGCGCCGTTGGCGCCCAGCAGGGCGACGATGCCCCCTTGCGGTACTTCCAGCGATACCCCCTTCAGCACCAGAATAACGTGGTCGTAGATGACCTCGATATTATTGACCGAAAGAATGGACGGCGGTGTCTCCACCGCCGTCCCCGGGCTCTTTTTTTCTTGAGCCATATTTCTTGACTACTTGCAGTCGCGAGGAGTGATGTTGTTCTCTTTCGCGAACTTTGCAGAGTCCTCGTCAATCAGCGGCTGGATGACATCCATATCCGGCTCATAGAATTTTGAGATGATTTTCCACTGCTTGCCGTCCCACTGCTGAACCGCAACCTTGCGCGGACCTTCATGGTTGGCGCAGGTGATCTTGACGGGAATTGTGAACCCCCCAAGACCGAGCTCTTTCAGACGGGCTTCATCGACATCGAGGGCTTCCAGGCCATCGCGCATCATTGAGGCCGTGATCTCCTTGGTGCCGTGGATTTTCATCGCCGTGCGAACGGCTTCGGAACTCCACATTGCAGCCACCAGACCACGGTTGTAGAGCACTTCGCCAACGCGGTCCTTGAAGTCAGGATGAGGCGCTTTGCCGGCATCGTAGAGATACTTGATGATATCCTTATGCGCCTGGAAATTTTTACCGGGCTGATGGAAAGCACCAGACAGATAGCCCTTCGCGGCAGCGCCGGCGGGCTTCACGTCATTTTCAGAACCTGACCACCATACACCGATGAAGTGATCCATCGGGAAACGGATGGAGGCGGCTTCCTTGATCGCCACCTGGTTCATGACGCCCCAGCCCCACATCAGGATCCAGTCAGGCTTGTCACGGCGAATCTTCAGCCATGTCGCTTTCTGCTCTTGACCCGGATGGTCGACGGCAAGCGCTTTAAAGGCAAAGCCGTGTTTCTCGGCCAGCTTCTCCAGGGTGCGGATCGGCTCCTTGCCATAAGCGGAGTTGTGATAGACAAGATGGATTTTCTTGCCCTTGAGCTTGCCCATCCCGCCTTCCTTATCGCCGATATATTTGACCAGCGCGGAAGCCTGGCTCCAATAAGTCGCGGGGAAGTTGAAGATCCATTTGAAGATCTTGCCATTGGCGGCGGAGGTTCGGCCATAGCCCATGGAATGGATTGGGATCTGATCCACCGAAGCCTTGGGGATCAGCTGATAGGTGATGCCAGTCGAGAGCGGCTGGTACACGATAGCACCGTTGCCTTCTTTTTTGGTCTTTTCGTAGCACTCAACACCCTTTTTTGTGTTGTAGGCGGTTTCGCAAGGCACAACCTTGATCTTGACGCCATTGATGCCGCCATCGCGCTCATTGAGCATGGTCCAGTAATCGGTCCAGCCATTGGCGAAGGGAATACCGTTTGGCGCATAGGGCCCGGTTCGGTAATCCATCGATGGAACGGTGAGTTCATACGCACTCGCGGAACCTGCCGCGAGTGGCATCGCCACAACTGCCGTGGCGGCCGCTGCAATCCAGTTACGCAACTTCATAATAGTCTTCCTCCCAAATTGCGGTGCTTGAATAAGTCCCAGCACCTTGTCTTCAAGTGTAACGTGCGGCAATAATTGCTCAATCTTTTATTTACTCTCCTTTCACAATCGGCTGCTCTTACAGTTACAGTCAAATTTCATATTCCAGGCCTCTTAATGCGGGCCATTAATGGGGAAATGGCCAAAGTCTCATCTTCTCCTTGGTAATCTGCCACAAACGCGCAAGGCCATGCGGCTCCACAATAAGGAAGAAGATGATCAGCACTCCAAAGGTTGTGATTTCCAGATGTTTGGCGAACACCGCTGTCATGCCAAACCCGTCGACCAGCAGATTTTTAAGACCGATAGGCATCAGCACGATGAAGCCCGCGCCGAGAAACGAGCCCAGAATGGAACCCAGACCGCCCACGATGATCATGAACAGCACGAGGAATGATTCCTCGATCCCGAATGTTTCTCCAGATTCCGCTGCGCCCAGCCAGACGGCGAACATCAAGGCGCCCGCAACGCCGATATAGAATGAAGAAATCGCAAAAGCGGTGAGCTTCATCATGAACGGGCGAATACCAATAAGCTCGGCCGCGATATCCATGTCGCGGATCGCCATCCACATGCGTCCAAAGCGGCCGCGTACGATATTCTTGGCCACCAGTGCAAACACGACAACAACGCTCAGCACAAACAGATAGCGCACGATCGGATCGGCCTTCTGGGTTGTTATCAGGAATCCAAGCACTTCGCGCGGCAGGGCATTGATCTGACCCGTGGCGTTGTAATTGTAAAACCAGGGCACTTTGTAAAACAGCCAGATAAGAAAGAACTGCGAAGCAAGCGTTGCCACGGCCAGATAGAAGCCCTTGATGCGCAAGGAAGGCAGCCCGAATAAAATCCCGACGAGTGCAGTGGTCAGCCCGGCGCCGCCAAGGACCACGATCATGTCCAACTCCGGGAAGGACGTCATCAGCTTGTAGGATGAATACCCGCCGACGGCGAGAAAGCCGCCCGTGCCAAGCGATAGCTGGCCGCAATACCCGGTGAGAATATTCAGCCCCAAAGCCGCCAGCGAATATATCAGAAACGGGATGAACACGGCGTTTGCCCAATAATCATCAATGAAAAACGGCACGCCCACAAATGCGATGACCAGAATGACAACCATGCCCCAGCGATCCTGCGGAATGGGGAAGATCACCTGATCCGCGGCGTAGCTTGTTTTGAATAGACCGGATTCTCGATACAGCATGGCTTTATACTCTCTCGATAATCTTCTCGCCGAACAGGCCTTGTGGCCGGAACAGCAGGAAAACGAGGGCAAGGACATAGGCGAACCAGTTTTCTGTCGCGGTCAAGATACCGGGGTCGAATTCCACCCACCCGGATAACGCCGCTGCAACCAGTTCACCTCCAAAAACTTCAAACAATTTTTCACCGATCCCGATGATGAGCCCGCCGACAATAGCGCCGGGAATGGATGTAAATCCGCCCAGAATAAGAACCGGAAGCGCTTTGAGCGCAATGAGCGAGAGCGAAAACTGGACACCCGATTTGGCGCCCCACATGACGCCCGCGACCAGCGCGACGATACCGGCCACTGTCCAGACGATGATCCAGATCGTGCGGAGCGAAATGCCGACCGAAAGGGCGGCCTGATGATCATCCGCCACGGCGCGCAATGCCCGCCCGATTCGGGTTTTCTGGAAGAACACGGCGAGGACGGTTACCAGCACCGCCGCGGTCCCGGCGGCGACCATTTCAATCTTCTCGATATAGAGATCATGCGTATCGAGCAGCCAGTCCCACGCGCCCTGCGGCAGTCCCAGATCGATGACCTTCACGTCCGAGCCCCACAAGATATCACCGACGCCTTCGAACACGTAAGTGAGGCCGACCATGGCCATGAACAAAATGATGTGTTCCTGATTCACCAGATGACGGAGAATTAATTTCTCGACCAGAACGGCGACGATGAACATGACGAAGATGGTCAGCGGTATCGCGGCCCATACCGGCAAGGCCATGGCCGGGTTATCAATATGCGTGAATGGCATCGTCCCGCTGAGCAAACCAACCAGGGTGAGCGCCGCAAACAGGGCCATGACCCCTTGAGAGAAATTGAACACGCCGGAAGCCTTGAATATCAGCACGAAACCAAGCGCCACCAGCGAATACATGATCCCCGCGAGCGCCCCGCTGATCACGGTCTCAAGAAAAAACATCATTTAAATCCCCTCCCTTGAGGTCACGGCTCTCAGTCGTGGCTGACGCCCAGATAGGCGTCGATAACATCCTGATTCTTCTGCACCTGTTGTGGCGTTCCGTCCGCGATCAGCACACCATGATCGAGAACAACGACCCGGTCCGACAGATCCATGACCACACCCATGTCGTGTTCAATCAGCGCGATTGTCATCCCCAACTGCTCGCACACATCTATGATAAAGCGAGACATTTCTCCTTTTTCTTCCAGATTCATGCCCGCCATCGGTTCGTCCAGAAGCAGCAAATCGGGTTCCATGGCCAGCGCCCGGCCAAGCTCGACGCGCTTCTGCAGGCCGTAGGGCAGTTTTCCAACAGGGGTGCGCCGGATGTGCTGAATCTCAAGAAAATCGATGATTTTTTCGACGAACTCGCGATGTTCCAGCTCTTCTTTTTTTGCCGGTCCGAAATAAAGCATCTGCCAGAAGATATTCGTCTTCATCCGCAATGCGCGCCCGGACATGATGTTGTCGAGCGTGGACATTCCCTTGAACAGCGCTACATTCTGGAAAGTGCGGGCGATGCCCTGGGACGCGGCGATATACGGGCGCATGTCGTGACGCTTCTTCCCCTTGAAGCTGATCGTTCCTTCCTGGGGGTGATAGAAGCCGTTGATCACGTTCAGCATTGACGTTTTGCCGGCGCCGTTCGGCCCGATAATGGCGCGTATCTCACCCTTCCTGATATCGAAACTGACATTGCGGATTGCTTTCACGCCGCCAAACGACAGCGATACTGAATCGACCGCGAGCAGCGTCACGGCCTTGCCATCAGATTTTTTGGCCCTAGCGTTCATTCTGCGGCCGCCTGTCTCAGCGCGGAGGGATCAGGCGTCATATCGATGATTTTCACATCCCCATCGATCATGCCCTTGCGGCCATCCTCAAGGGTGACCTCGGTTGATATTTTGCAATTTTTCGATCCATCATAGAGCGCCTTGATCAATGGCGCATAGCGGTCGGCGATGAAGCTGCGGCGAACTTTTTGGGTGCGCGTCAACTCGCCGTCGTCGGCATCAAGTTCCTTGTGCAGGATCAGGAAGCGCCGGATTTGCGACCCGGCAATATCAGGTTCGCTGGCAAGGCTCGCATTCACCTCGTTCACATTCTGTTCGACGATTTTGTAAACATCGGGATGGGCGGCCAGTTCCTGATAGCTGCCATAGACGATGTTGTTTCGCTCGGCCCAGTTTCCAACCGCAATCAGATTGATATTGAGCATCACGGCGCAATAATCGCGACCGTCTCCATAAGCCACCGCTTCACGGATATAGGGGAAAAACTTGAGTTTGTTCTCGATGTATTTCGGCGCGAATATCGTCCCGTCCCTGAGCTTGCCGACATCCTTGGCCCGGTCGATGATTTTCAGATGCCCGGTTTCGCGGTCGAACAGTCCGGCATCTCCGGTCTTGACGAAACCGTCTTTGGTCATGGTCTCGGCGGTTTGTTTCTTGTCCCGGAAATATCCGGTGAACATTCCTGGTGATTTGAATTGCACCTCGCCATTTTTCGCGATGCGAAGCTCGACACCCGGGGCGGCCGGTCCCACCGTATCGGCATGAATTTCACCATCCGGCTGGGCGGTTACATAGAGAAAGGCTTCGGTCTGGCCATAAAGCTGCTTCAGGTTCAAACCCAAGGAGCGGTAGAACTGGAACAAATCAGGGCCAATTGCTTCGCCGGCGGTATAGGCGACGCGAATGCGCGAGAACCCAAGACGGTTCTTGAGTGGCCCATAGATCAGAAATCCGCAAATGGCGTAGAGCAGGCGGCCGGTAGCGGTCACCGGCTTGCCGTTCAGAATGTCTTCGCCATAGCGCCGCGCGATATCAATAGCAGTATGATAGAGCCACCGCTTGAAGCGGCTCGCATCCTCCATACGAATCTGTATCTGGGTCAGCAAGGTCTCGAACACGCGCGGCGGCGCAAAATAAAATGTCGGTCCGATCTCGCGCAAATCCTCCTGTACCGTCTCCGCGCTCTCCGGGCAGGCGAGGCAGAAACCCGCGACCATCCCTTGAGCATAATTGAGATAGTGGTCGCCAACCCATGCCAGCGGCAAATAAGCGAGCGCCACATCATTCTCGGTAAGGGAATCGAATTTCACGGTGCTCGATGCCGCATCAATGCAGCGGCTGCCGGAAAGCCGCACGCCCTTAGATTTGCCGGTGGTGCCCGAGGTATAGAGTATCACCGAGATGTCGGATCCCTTTCCCTTACCGATCTCCGTCACCCAGCTTTCACTGGCCTTGGCGGATTTTTTCAATTCCCCCCGGCCCAGTTCCTGGACGGCGACGAAGGAGCGGATATGACCCTGCCTATAGTCTTGCAGTCCGCGATCTTCGTCGAAGATGATTTCCTTGATTGACTTCACCTGGCCTGAAACCGACAGGACCTTGTCGACCTGCTCCTGATTTTCAGCCATCACGAAGGAGACCGCCGCGTGCTTGAGCACAAAGGCCATCTCATCGGCAACTGCATCCTGAAAAACCGGCACGGGCACCGCGCCCAGGCTTTGGGCGGCAAGGAATGTCCAGTAGAGGCGGGGCCGGTTATCGCCGATGATGGCGATTGAATCACCGTGCTTCAGCCCCATTTTTTTCAGGCCGAGTGCAAATGTCCGGACTTCTTCAAGTACCTCAGCCCAGGTCCAGGTTTGCCAGATTCCGAGATTTTTTTCTCGCATGGCCGGACGGTCCGCGAAAATATCCGCATTGCGCAGCAGCAGTTTCGGAAAAGTATCCGCACATGCAGAACTCTTGGCCGTCACGTCCTTGATCCTCCCAAATCAGGCGCATTGATCGCGCTTTATTTCATCGCGGCTGTTCGTTGTTATTCTTTTTCAGCTTTCCCCTATATCAAATCGCATCCGATCAATCACATGACAAGCCCGTACTTGACAGACATGAAGGGACAATCACTAATAGTTTCGGGTTTTCCTGCTTCTCCGCAAATCCTTGTTCTTTCAGTGATCGAAACTGCTATGTCTGGCTCGGCTTCTCCTCGCTTCGTTACAGTGTAGACTCGTTTTTCTTATTCTCCGTAATTCTTTAACCGATCGAGATCGAGCGCAGTCAGCTTCCCCTGTTCGACGCTCAGCAATGACGCATCCTGCAGGCATTGCAAGCTCTTGTTCGTCGCCTGACGGGACAGGCCGCACAAAAGCCCAAGTTCTTCCTGTGAGATGGTGATGCTGAGCCCGCCTTCGGGATAGAGAACCGGATTGAAGAGCCAGGCGATATTTCGCGCCAGCCGCGCCGGCGCGTCCAGCATCCTGTCATACTCAACGAGAGCTATGAACTGGCCCAGCCGCTCGTTCAGCTGGCGAACCAGAAAACGATTAAAAGCAACGCTGTTCTCGAACAGCCACAAAAAGGTCGTGCGGTTCATCAAGGCGATTTCGGTGTGGCGAAGAGCGATAAGATCATACATCCTCGCCTCTCCTTTCAGCACGGTTCCCTCGCCAAACCAGCCACCGGCGCGCAGACCGGCCAGTGTGACCAGTTTGCCTGAAATCGACGTTGTGCCTAATTTGATCAAGCCGGATACGACCCCGGTCCACGAGTCCAGCTGATCGCCGCGATGGCAGATATATGTGTTTTTTGGATAGGTGTGGAGTGTGATGCCCTGCCGGGCGCGCTCGAAATCGCTCTGATCAATATCATGTGACCAGAAGGCGATGGATCGCAGGCGTTCTGGCGTGATCATAAATTATTTCCGCAACTGATTGCCGTACAGGAGATATGCTCCATTGCCAGTATGCACATCTGGGATAACACATCTCAATCCCCCCAAAGTTATAGGTAAGGAAATTACGTGCACGAGCCCGGAAAGGTGCTCAGTTTAAAACCGCCGGTAAATCCGATAATGAGGTCATCACCGCCTTGGGTACGCCTGGCAGTTTTTCCGCTGGTTGACCAAAGCGGTTGAGATGCGCCACCTGAAAACCAAAATCAGCCGCCCCCGAAGCATCCCAGGCATTGGCGGAAATAAAGCAGATTTGGCGGGGCAAAACGCCCATCCGGTCCACGGCCATCTGATAGACGCGCGCTGAAGGTTTGAAGATTCCAACATCTTCCACCGACATCACTTCATCCAGCTGTTCAGCTAGACCTGAATTATTTACGGCCGCTGTCAGCATGTCCAGGGAACCGTTCGACAAAATGCCGGTGGCGTAACCTGATTTTTTGAGTTTTTGCAGCGTGGCGATGGCGTCGGGGTAAGCATCGAGCGTCAAATAGAGGTCCATGAGACGCTGGCGAATATCGGGATTATCGATATCGTGGGCAGCGAGTGCATAATCCAGGCCATCCCCCGTCACCCGCCAGAAATCCGTATAAGCATCCATCAAGCTGCGCAGCCAGGTATATTGAAGCTGTTTGGCGCGCCACATATCTGACAGGGACTGGGCGTTGTCCCCAAGCTCGTCGGCAATTGCCGCTGTCGGCGCGTGAATGTCAAAAAGCGTGCCATAAGCATCGAATACACAGGCCTTGACGTTCTGTATTTTTGACATGGGCTGTCTCCTAAACGAGGAACACGGAACTCAAGGGAAAGACTAGCAATGCTTACGGCCAGCGAGAAAGAGCTGAGATGTGAAAACACCTGTTCTATCTTGAAAGACCCAGATAGAGACCCGCCTGCGCATTATTGCCCGGTTTGCGTTTCCAGAAATTTGATCATGCCGGAAAAGTCCGCGCCGCCATCTCCCGCCTCCACCATCGCGCTGTAAAGCTCGGTAGCATGTTTTCCCAGCGGGGTGGCGGTATTGGTGTCGCTGGCCGCTTCCTGCGACAGGCCCAGATCCTTCAACATCAGCGCGGCTGCAAATCCTGGCTTGTAGTCATTGTCCGCCGGGCTTTGAGGGCCGACGCCCGGAACCGGGCAATAGGTATTGACCGACCAGCATGAACCCGACGCGGTAGAGACAACGTCAAACAGCGCGGATTGTGACAGGCCCAGCTTTTCCGCCAGCGAGAAAGCCTCACAGGCGCCGATCATGGAAATTCCAAGCAGCATGTTATTGCAAATTTTTGCCGCCTGCCCGGCGCCGCCATCACCGCAATGGACTGACCGGCCCCCCATTACATCGAACAGCGGCGCGCCCTTCGCGAAAGCAGCCCTCGAGCCGCCAATCATGAACGTCAAACTGCCGGCTTCCGCTCCGCCGACACCGCCTGAAACCGGTGCGTCGAGACACATCACGTCTTTTTCATCAGCGCCGTTATGAATTTTGCGTGCGGCCGCAACATCGATCGTCGAGCAATCGATCAGCAGGCTCCCCGTCGCCATGACGCCGAGGACTTCGTTGGCAACCGTTTCCGCAATTGCGCCGTTCGGCAGCATCAGGATGACGATTTCGGCGCTTTCTGCGACACCGGCATTGCTGTTTGCAATCGACAGTCCACTCCCGG
>SDBT01017035.1_pt1 | contig 11487 bp, 25 predicted proteins | sample 2277101 | NCBI WGS metagenome assembly SDBT01 (sample SAMN10404973, study PRJNA504765) | marine sediment metagenome | isolation source: marine sediment core GS10_PC15, 103 cmbsf | place: Arctic Ocean: Southern Knipovich Ridge | collected 2010
TTACCTGCGTGTTGAACCAACCAGTCGAAAAGCACTTGTCTCTTGACTGAAAAATTCTTTTTCGGTTTAAAAACTTTGGTGCCTTTCAGCGAGCTTTGATAGAAAGTAATAGAAAACTGGTTTTTAGAGGTCCGGGTAAAAATCAACGGTTGCCACGCGTGAGTTCCACACACTTGAATTAAACTTGAGCCGACTCCGAGTTCGGTAAGTACTTTTCTAGTGAATGATTGAACAAGATCTTGGGCCGGACCAAAAGTATAAATGACAGTGTCTGGTCCATTATACTTGTAATCAAACACACTTCTTGTGATTATACGCGCTGGGACTTTGTGATCTTTAAGTAACGCACGAGATTTCATCGCTACTTTATGATCCTCTTCAATTCCAATCAGTTTAGATTTTCCAAAGATACTGTGTGTTAACCACAGTTTATCACCTAAACCACTTCCTGCGTCGATGAATCTTTTTGGAGCCGTAGGTACTAGGGTTAACAAAGTACGAAACAACGCTTCCTGTAAAGAATACCAGTAGTATTCACCTGCTACGAACGATCCACCAGCTTGTGGATGATAATCTGTTAACACAATGACTCCTTAACAAATGTTAGCAATCTCCAATACGATCGATGAGTTCTTGGTCTGTGGTTTCTGTGTCGAGAATCTCTTGATCTATAAATGCTAGTTCTAATAGTCGATCTTTGTACCACTGTGGAAAACCATTGGTCACAGCTTTAGCGATACGTGGCCAAGCGTCTTTGAATAAACGTTCCATGATGGCTTCTTTTTCTTCCGCAAGCAAATCTAAACTAATGGCTTTTAAAAGTGGACCGATGTCTTGGGGAGCATCTAACAGTTCATCTCGATCTCTGCGAGCGTGAATTGCCTTTACCCATCGAGCTTCAGTCGTATATTCGGCAATTATCTTATCGATGACATTCATTTGTATGCCCTTCCAGTTCTTCTGATTCTGCTCCTTGAAATCTTCTCGGACATACTTACCCATCATCGCTTTCTTGTCGACTGTAAAAGCGTCATATCTTTTGACTACGACGCCCTCAATGATGGTTCCCCCTAAGATAGACTGTGTTTTCAGTAATTCCTGAAACTCTTCTATGTTGTCCACCTTCCCTTCAAAGAGCACGGGAACCACTTCTAAATCGAGTTCTGTTGCCAACACTAGTTTTTCTGCTGGGGATTGATAGTGTTGCATACCATTATCAGTATCAAAAATGATGATATTATGTTTGGGAATGCGCTCGTATACGAGCGTGTTGTGTTTGGGTTTACTGAAGTATTCCCCTCGATAAAAACAGTTAGGACACAGTTGATCTACAATGGAACAAATGTACTCCACACCTGCTTGAAACATCTTGGGAGGTGCCTCGGGATGAATCCGTTGATTCTTGCTGCGGAAAAATAGTTCGTCATCAAATACACCGAAACTAAACTGGCTTCCATCGAGTTTTTCTTCGACCAGAACGGGACCGTCGAAAATACGATCTATTGCGCGATGACCCAGATTGTAGATAGAAGGATAGCTAGGGATATTTTTCATGAATTTATCCTTTTTAGTCTTTAAAGGGATCGAATTCGACGGCACCAGCCATTACAACAATAACTGGTGTCAATGTGTGCAGGATGTTAATCGTGGGGCCTTGATCTACAAGAACATCGGGGAGTCTACGGTATGCGTGGGGACTCTCATCTAATCCGCCGCCTCGAAGGACGACGTCTTTCTCCTTCAACCAATTTGCCATCATCTCTGCTGATACTTTACCGGGGCGGTACGCCTTTCCCAATCCATCACACTCAGGACACCCGACTCGACGTGCCGGATCGTTTACACACGTCCTACAAAGGCGTAGTTTTAGTTGACCTGTTTTTCGATCACGGGAACCAGCAGCTTCGGTGCGGGACATAACGCGACCAGCCCCGTGAACTGTCGAAAACAACGCTTCTTCTTGGAGATCCAAAACAGTGGGATCGCTCGATCCTTCAACGATCACAGCGTTGTCTCCCATTGATCCACCTACAAATCCTTGTTGTCCAGGAAAAGCAGGTGTGGCACCTTTCCGAACAACTACAATCTCGACTGGTTCGCCTGTGAGAGGCTCAGAATGACGTTCTTTCCACGCAAAGTTGTGATGATTGTGAATTATTTCGAGTTCGTTAGCCCCTAACAACGTGACCATTTTACGTGCAACCCATTCTCGGGCAACATAAGCGTATCTTCCGGCGAGTGTCATAAGTTCCCAGTAACTGTCTCCCAGTGGGGTGTCTAAGTCCAAGATAGCTTCTACTTCTTTCACGCGTTTCCCCCAGGGCTCGTCTTGTGACAGTGCTAGAAATCCCATAGCGACATTCCACCCAAAACCACGTGATCCGAAGTGATTTGCAATCCACACGTAACCGGCTTCGTCTATGAGAATATCTACGTAATGGTTACCCGAGCCAATCGTACCAATCTGGTTACGAGCACGGGCCTTTAGCTTTTGACGTTCGTGGCGATCAGGTATTGCGTCCCACGCAGGATCTTCGAATAAAGGATCGTCGATGGGTGCATCTTTCGACTCATTGTTGCGACCTATACCAAAAGACAACGAGTTTTGTATCTCGTCCGCAATTTCATTACGGCGATCAACAATGTCTGTGTATAATAAATCGGTACGAATGGCAGCGTTTCCACATCCAATATCAAAACCAACACCCGCGACGCTGACGTGGTTGGGATAGGCTGCAACGCCTCCGACAGGCATGATATAACCGAAATGTCCGTCTGCCATTAAAGCCACACGATCAGCATTAGCTGCTACATCACTGAGTTGTTGTAGAGTGTTAGGATCGTGCGTCCCGAAAACAGGCATACCAAGGTGGTATTTCATTTATTTACGCCAGTTTTCTGTAGCAACCGACTCTACCGTAACGCAACTATAGGTTAGAATTTTACCTCCAGCAGAGGCACATGCAGCCTGTCGATCGCGTGCTTCTGTCACACATCCTTTTGTTCCAATGATCGCGACGGTCAATATGAAGAGTGTAGCAATTCCCCCAACCACACTCCACAATTTATACAGAAAGTTCTTGGTACTTGTTGTCATTTCTTGCATGATTATCTCCTTTTATTGTTTATCCCATTGTGGACCATCTTTAGTGCATTTCGAAGAACAATAGACGAACGTACCGTTGCTATAAGCGTCCGCTCCCTTGAGTATGACGGTATCACACGCGGCACACTTACCGCCTCTAGAAAGAGGATATTTAAATGATTTCATCTTACGAGTAGTGAAGTCGATTTAGTATGTCACGAATGGCAAAAGCTTCTGCCTCAGTAAAATAGAAGCCAGTGGTTACTACGAGGTGGTGGTGATCGATAAAAGCAGTGACAACCCACTCCATTGTTCCATTTGCCATCTTAGGAGTTTCAACGGCCTTCCACGGCCCTTTGGACGCATCTTCTGCAAATTCGATTAACACTCGTTTCCGATCTTTCGGACTCAAATGCATTAAAGCACAGCTTGCCCGTACTCTCCAACCTGCTGCAGTAGTTGGATCTGGACGCATTTCTGGTTGATGGGTCATTTTAAATCATCCTCGTAGCGAATAGCTTTATTAAGCTTTTCTACAATTTCTAAATCGGGTTCTCCAACCTTTCCTTCAAACTGTTTAAAATGGGCTGCATGTAGTCGCATTAATTCGTTACGCGCTGCGATCAAAGCGCTGCGACGTTCATGATTGCGTGAGCTTTTTGTCAACAAAAGATTGATAGCCGTTGCTACCCTACCATCGAGCTGAATCCCATCGTTGTCAAAGAACACCACTGCTGTGTATCGGTAAGTCCAACCGGCAAGTCTGCCCCTGAAAGTTGCACAAGCACGTTTCCACCAATCTCGGTCATCTTCGAGCTTTTTGAGTTCGGCGCTTGTCATTGACGTCATTACACCGTCCATCTTATATCACCCCCGCTTCTCTGAGCAATTTATCCTCTTCGATCTTAGCGATTTGCTTTTGACGAATACGACGAAGAATCAGAAATGTACCTCCGATTAGAACGATTGATCCGACTAGCGTCATAGCAGGAAAGGCTACAGCCGAAGCTATCGGTAAACCAATCGGCCACAAGAATCCTACCATATAATTGAAACCATCTGTGGGACCACCAATGGCCGTAATAAATTTAGCCGTAAGTACACCGATTACAATGTAACCCATTACACCACCGGTAATGCGAACAGTGACTACTATGTCGTCCCATGTTTTGTCATTTGTCAGATTCATGGTCGTTTTCTCCGATCGATTTTATCGTAGTAAGCGCGATTCACAATACCCTCCAGTAATCCTGTCACTACTAGACTTCCTAAAGCAATGCCAGAACCAAGATTAGGATGTTCAGGTGCTACTAAGCTAGCGATGATCATGCCGACAAATAAAAAGAAAAACGGTAGTGGTGACCAAGTCTTCCAGCGAGTAAGTTTCATTCTACTGCCTCTGGCTTGAGTAATTGTTCTACTTCTTGTTCCGCTGCTATGAGAACTGGGTCAGAGGTCTCCGTGATGGGGACAATAACAGCATTCGTAGCACCAAGGGCGATACGTGTAACGGCACGACCAACGGCGCGACCACCAAGGACAGACCCAAATGTCACCAGGACTCCAGGCCAGCAGAATACCGAAACCCACAACACTTTCACAAGGGCTGTGCCCTTCGGCAACAGCCTTTGGGCATAATCAGCACATCCAACATCGAGTTTTTTCTCATGGCTAAGGATGGTCGGCACAAACCAGCCCTGATGACGGTAGTTGTCATACTCACCGTCCGTAGCAAATTCTCCGCGTTGTGCGGGACTTGCACGCACCCATCCACGGAACACCAAGTATCCCGTCAATATATAGATCACGCCACCACCAAGTATTCCACCGATAATCTCAACCATTTTGATCCGCGATCGCTTTCTGAATGACAGATATAATTTCTCCTGCTTTTATAGCGTCGTGCTTACGTTGATCGCTTCGGACTTGATCTTCGTTTAAGAGCTTGGTGATACGAAGTAATGCTGTGGCTACAGGAATTCTGAATAACGAACGCGAAGGACCCACCCGCCACATGCTTTCCACGTAAGGGCTCCTATTAAAAACGAAAGGTAATACACCAAAAAACACCAAAATCGGTGTTATGAAAAATGGCCCCTCCACCCCAAAAAATACACTTAACAGGCAACATATGACTTGTGAACCCATAATGAGAAATCCATATTCGCTTTCGTTGCGACTCAGCCAAATGCAACCTTTCCCCTTATGATTCAAGCTCGCGTATATTACGTGTCCGTGTATTACCCCAAGCTTTGTCTGCATGGTTTAATCGGTAGTGCGACAACCACAGCTATCGCGAAGGTCTGCGATCTCGTGTGCAAGCACCTCGTTTTGTAGTTTTAATATCTCGCTTTTTGCCTTCGTCAAAGCATAAGCCTTGCTCATGTTTTTCACTTCTGTTCGGAGATTTCTGACTCGCCGCTTGACAGTGTCAAACTGAGCTAGTCGCTTGAGAGTAGTTTCGGTTACAACAACCGATGGTGGGATAACTTTGACGATCGGTAATTCTTTCACTACGGGGGATGGTAGGTCTGCAATTACCGGCTCGGTGGCATTTACTGCTTCTTGCATGGTGTGTCTCCTAAGGATAAAATATGACGTTACACGAGGTTCTTCATGTCTAGCTTATGACCCTGTTTTTGTCGACGTCTAACCTTTATTTGGGAAGTCCATTTACGCAATAAGTTATATGGTCCGCCTTTGTTACCACAAAAACCCTCTTGAATCGCTTTATTTACACACGTAAAGCAATAAGCTAAACGTTTATCTTCGGTGTCATTATTACATGACTCACAGACACAGATACACTCAACTCGATTTTTCATCGTTTATCGGCTCGATCGTGTTTGTGTAATAACCGGTCAAAGTTTCTGTCAAGCCATCTCTCGAAGACACATATATGATGGATGACACGTTTCTTGTGTGCTTTCCATTCGTGATCGACAACCCAATAACCACACGCCTCACACTTCATAGCACCATCTTTTTTTCTGCGCTTGACTTTCATTGCGTTAACTCCTGTACGTTGAAGTCATCCAAGTGTAGATTTTTTGCAGCCTCAACCGTGGCATTTAAGATAGTCTGAGTCTGCATAATTGTGGCATGATGCTTCGCCATATAAACAACAGCTTTATTGAGGGTTTCTGGTAAAGAATTTTTGATATTCCACCATTTACGTGTTGTTACGAATTCCCATGACTTAATCACCCACGAATGTCCGTCGTGCAGATCTTTTTGATCTCTGGGACCAACGAGCATGAGGCCTTGTATTTGCGATCACTACGTTTCACAGATATCCAAGCCCCCAGCATAATTAATAATATTCCTAGTAGCGTGACGACAAGGAATATAATTACTATCATTTGAATAAATGTAAAGACTATCGTTTTAATAATTGACATTTTCATTTTACCAGCTGAAGAGGTGCATCGATGGATGGTTGGTTTTCGGGATAGTACATTTGTAGTATAGGCTCGCCACTGATTTCATCCCAATTTTGGATCAGTCTGCGTAGTTCTCGTGTGACTGAGAATATTGCTTCTGCTTGAGTTTTTGCAAACATTTTTGTGGGATCGAATCCTTTTTCGTCCTGAAAAGATTTGTAAACCTTCGATGCAGACTTTTCGTGAGCCAAGACAAAATCAAGTAATTCGTCAAGTACACAAGTGTACGGTATGATTGTCATGATAGCCCTTGTGTAAAATACATGAGTAATAACAATAACACGAGTGACCACTCCACCATTACACCAAAAAAGACCCATTTATCATGTGTTATCTTAAAATCTCGAAGTAAATCGTAACCATACCATGCGATTCTCCACACGATTAACCAGAATAAAGTATGAAGTACTATTTGCAAGAACATTATCGTATTCTCCTGACAAGAAATGGTGACATTTTGTGTTTCTGTCGCCTAGGATATTCTCGACGAATTATATTTCGTACACACTCAGGATACTGGTTGAATAATGCTTTCCACTTACGTTTAGTCATTTTGTTGATACAAGTTGTGTTCTCTTGTGACGCGGTCGAAGGCTTTGCAATCAAACGAACAGCATAGTCGCCGTATTTATAGTATGTCTTTTTGATTATGTGAAGATGGATGAGTACCGCCCAATTACTATAGGTGGTCGTCCACCATTCGCCGTCTTTCGTGAAAAAAGTAGCAGCACCGTCATATAGCTTCATGTTGTTTATCACCTTTAAATCGACGCGGAGCAAATACAATTTCTCCGGTCCACAATCCTGGTGGAATTGATTGACGGTATCTCCTAGTGTTTTTGCTGTGCAAACGTACATTGTTAGTATCGAAAATCTTTGTGATTTCGTATCTTCCTGAATCTAAGAGCAAGTAATCACCTACTTGGATATCTCTGCTTCCCCACGCGAGTATGCAACAACGTTTCTCGTCCAGATAATTTCTTTTGAAGACTTCCGATAACGTTATTGATCTAAAAGGAGATAAAACATAATCTCTACGCGTAAAATCGTGAGTAGTTACGGTTCCGAGCAGTGGCAAGATTCCAAATGCCATAACCAGTACTATTACTATAAATCCTTCCACGAATCACTCTCCTTATCGTACTGATAGATGACGGGGACGGTGAGGCGACAGCACCTCCGGTACCAGTTGGTTGACGGGCAACTTGTCATAGGGCCCTTCACCGTCCGTCTCCCGTCACACATGCTATTAAAAGAATGGAGGACAGGCAGGTCACACTGCCTTGAGGATTAATTGCTACTGTGACCGGATGTAGGAGTCTCACGACGTACAAATGGTGATGTCCAAAACGCCGCCTCATGGATCACCCGTGGTTACCTGCCCTCAAATACATTTGGATGGTGATGATCATTTATAGGTCTGTTGCCGAGTTTCCCTATCACATCGTCGATGTGAATTGGAGTGAAATTGTTACTATCTACGCCTACATCCATTGACCTACGAAAGGGAGGTAGGTCTCCGTGTGAATGGCCGTATACGTGATAAGATCCGTGATTACTTCGTCTCCAAGTTCGATGGGCGTAATGACTAAGGAAAAATCTTTCGTCCTTGTATCTAAGGTATCGAACGTCTCCAACCCAGTTGAATAAGGGAATCAGCTTGTTTTTCCGCTTATAATCGTGGTTACCCAAACACAAATGGATCTGACCGTTCAATCGTTCAGTGAAATATTCTGGACGCTTACCGTGCGAAAAATCTCCTACATGCCACACAATATCTCGTGGATGTACGACTCTATTCCAGTTCTGGATAAGAATCTCGTTCATTTCTTCGAGAGAATCAAAAGGACGCTTAGAATATTTAATGACCTTTTCGTGATCGAAATGATGGTCACCTGAAAACCAGAGATTCATTGTCAGGATTTCTTCCCGTCGATTAAACGAGTGGTGTTAGGATTTAGGTCGTGGAAAAGTCGTACACGTTCTTCTGCGTAACCTTTGAGATATTCAGGTGTTGCTTCGCTCGGAGATTCATAATTTCTGGCGTGTTTTACACCACGCTTAAAAGCAGGGGAACGAAAAGAATCGTCTGGTACATTTATCATTTCCATGTACTCACTTCTTCCGGTTGTAGTAAAATCGAATCATAACCAAATTGTAGCTGTGGTACACGGGCACGAACCACCACACATAGATGAACATCCAACGTAGCCACCAGGGCTCTAACCGACCGTGGCGATGCTCATATAGGTCCATTGCGCCCCATATGAATGTGGAAACGATCACGTAGAGCAGGGCAAGAAAACCGATCGTATTCATTCCGCTTACTACCAACACACCGCAATAACGTAGTCACCAGCAGGAATAAGACCTCTATTACAAAGATCTTGCAATAATAATCTGGTAGTAACTCCAGAGGTTCCGTCTGAGCTTCGAAATAATTCCCATTCTTTCGTGTCCCACTTTGATTCTGGTGTTTTTTCGCTTTCTGATCCGTCAATCCCATCAAAACCGTATTGGGAATCGTTACGAGCTTCTTCGTCAGCCACAAAGCAGAAGTTGCTCACTCCGTATTGGTCTTTGATAAAACGATCTAAATCGTCGTCTTTAACGATAAAAACCGTTTTGACTTCCGTAACAAGCTTGTTGCTTTCAGTATGTTTCATCTTTGCCTTGCTGACGCTCCCGTTTATGGGTCGCTCGTTTCCACCAGCGATTGTGTTTAAAGGGGCCTAATGTAGAAAAAGGTCGCGCACTCCACCACTCTTTCATCCAGGGTCTGCGCCACCAAGGTTGCTTTTCGGTGTAATGTTTGCCGTGTTTACTTCGACTCATAGAGCCTCCCTAACTACTCGGAGAAGGTTTTCTAGTGTATCAGGATGACTACTCCCGTCGTTATCGAACCAAGCTACAAGCCTTTTGGTAGCTTCGTGTAATTCTTTGTCTTTTTCCCAATTCGACACTATTACGGCTGCTGCCTTCTCAGCACATTCGTCGACGCTTGGCTTGTGGAGATTTCGGTGTTCTCCAAACCAAGGTTCTTGCTTTTTCATAACCCCTCCCGTGCAAGTATACGGTCTTGTTCTATTAGTTGCTCTAGACGTAACACTTCTTTGTCATGCAGACGCTTGGCTCTTTTTTCTAGTTTTAGGTAAGTCCACGCTGCGGGTAAACACAGAGGCCAAAGCAAACCCATCCAAAAACTCGCAAATTCGTCTATGTCCATAGCATTAGTTAAAAAATGGGTTGCGCCTATACCACCCCCATAACCAGCGATACACGCAACTACAATTAGGAACGTAACCATTGACTCCCCCTGAAAAAAATTTAGAGCTGCGAGAGGGAATTGAACCCTCGACTCTGGTTTTGCCGACCAGCCCCTTACCCCTCGGGCACCGCAGCTATGACTAGCTTAGAAGATTGATGGACCTAGATTGCATTGAACACTTGATCCACAGTTTTTTGTGCTACCGTGATGTACTCGCCTTCCATACCTTGTGACATTTTCAAGAGGGCTTTGAATTGCTTGACGCGACGTAGAAAGTCTGGTTCTATTCGTATAGCGTACGGAGCATCATATCTTCGATTCCACTCATCCAGGATCGTTTGATCACTAATGTTCAGTCGCTTTTTTGCATCCAAGAGCGTTTGTTTTGCACTCTTAAGACGAGTTTCAGCTGCTTGTATATTTTTTGCTAACTGTTTACGAGCAGCTTTGATTTCATGTTTCTCTCGGTTCTTGTGTCCTTCTTTGGCGACCTTGATACCATCTTTGATCAGGTCACGAAAAACTTCCGCCTGGATTCTCATGTTAATCTCCTTATACAAAGTTACAAAGTAATACTACTGTGCTCTTTTCGGCCAGTAAGTTCTTTCCCACCAAGCATCAAATATCTCCAATCTTGAGGCTTTTTTGATTGTCCATTTACCAACAGCGTGACCATTTGTCCAAATCGTGTCAACTACATCTCGTTGCTCTCTCGCTGATGCCCAATCACGCACAACTATCTTCGGTATAATTTCTTCGTGGATTGGAGAATTACACGTTGGGCAAATATGGGAGAAAACGTGATCAATAGTTCGTGTCATCATAACTCGAATGTCTTGTACTGATTGATGTCCAAAATATGTACAACAGTATCAGGATACGATACTGTGTCGGTCCTTTCCATATGAATGTGTCCACACACTACATTACGTGGGCGCAAACTACTCACAACTTGGTGTAATAAAATACTACTCGGGTCAGGGTGTATATCAGCCATGAACCGCACCAGAGACTGAAACGGCACAGCATGACAGACTAAATAATCCAAACGTCTTCCTTGCAACTTGCTGTCTAGTCTGTAAACATCACCCGACTTTAAACCTTCGTCTCTGAACCAATCGATACCTTCTGTGCGACAATCAATATCCACCGACTCAGCGCCGCCGAGAAATCCTACAAGCGAATCGCCAACCTCTATCACAGTACCACGAGGTATATGGTATATATCCCTGACAATCCATGTCTTGTCGTCGTTGTGTTGAGTAGCCAAATAATTCAGCAACTCAATGCTATCGTGGTTGCCGTCAATAAACCAAGTCTCGACTGGAGGAACTCTATCGGGCGGTTCCAGATGAATGAAACCAAAATCTCCAACTTGGATTATTAGTTCTGTTCGGGGTGGTGCGATTGCTAAAATACCGTACCATCCGTGAATATCACCGAGAAAGGCGACTCTCACGATTGTCTTATCGATTCTGTAACAATTCGTGCATTATAGACATAAGTCCAGGCTGACATGCGTCTGTCCTCACTAGTAGGATTTCCATCTAACTTTCCCTTTACACACCCGCATCCTCGACCTAAACAACCGCCTATACGACCACAAAGGCGGTTTTGTATGATCTGTAATGTTCTTTCCAGGTACTGTGTATATTCACCCTTGAGAACAACTTCCACATCTTTCATGATCG
>SDBT01017036.1_pt1 | contig 11487 bp, 7 predicted proteins | sample 2277101 | NCBI WGS metagenome assembly SDBT01 (sample SAMN10404973, study PRJNA504765) | marine sediment metagenome | isolation source: marine sediment core GS10_PC15, 103 cmbsf | place: Arctic Ocean: Southern Knipovich Ridge | collected 2010
ACGATACTTCCGACTGTGCAGAACCTCTTTGATGGTCTGAGTATTCAAATTGCTGATAACGGTTTTTCGATGATAATCATTACAACAGAAAACGACCTCGCCGTTGTAGAGTACATGCAGCCATTCATCGCCGCGATCGCAATAAAGACCCAAGAGGGATGGTCGTCGTTGTCCGAAGTTATACTCGTCTTGCTTGATTGACCCGGCCCGGTCATGATAGGCAAAGTGACTTAGCAACGGCTTTTTCCGGATCTTGTGCTGGGCAAAGACATCTTCCCAGAAGGTATGCATCTGTTCTTTGGTGAAATGCTTGGGCTCCGAGTTGTCCCCTTCGTGCAGCGAAAAGCCCGCGCTACGAATGCGAATCTTCAAAGATCTTTCTTGAGCGACCTGAAGCAACTCAATGACATTACTAAGCGATTGCTGAAAGTTCAGTCCCATAATATCGGTGTAACTCTTTTCGTCCACACCATGGAAGCTGATCCATATTTCATGCGAGACACCACCGAGGATATCAGCTAACTCCGTGCATTTTTCCTTTGTGAGGCAGGCTGCATTTGTAGCCAGATGAAGCTGACGAATTCGAAGCATGTCGCGAGCCTGTCGGAGGCGGTCCAGTACCCGGTCGTCCAGGAACGGCTCGTTTTCGAGATATAGGCAGAACCGATCCAGCTGCATTGGGGCCAGTTGCTCATAAATCTTGTCGAGCATTTCGTCGCTCATCCGGCCCGGGTTGGCTCGGTGCCAAGAATCCAGGTAAGGACACATGATACACTTGCCGTTACAGGCACTGGTTGTCTGGAGCTGAACACTGAGCTTTCTGGGCCGGTGATTAATTACCGCTTGGAGAGCGTGCGATGCCCATTTACGTTTCCCTTTCAGGTCGTACCGTATGCTTGAGACCTTAGGTGAAGACGCGATCCCAACTAGCTTCTTTAGCTGCCCCATCAAACCGCTACCATTGCCATGCGCTTTCGTCAAGGGGCTGACGGCCTGTGTGGCCTTAGCGCGTGTGGCATGTGGGCTATTCTTGTCGAAGACGTCTTCAAAGGGCACACGCGGGAAGGACTCCAACTTTCCACCAGCAGTAGCATTAAAGACATGTATGTCTTTTTTGGCGAGGAACTGGCCAGCGTGCTCTAGACACAGGATCATCCGCTTAACATTGGGCATATGCCATCGCTTGCCGGGCCCAAAGTAGTCCGGATGAAAGTGATTAACGTCAGGCTCTCGCGAAAGAATATCATTGCCTTCATTGTAGTCCGGTACTTCATAGTCCATGTCCATGCCGATGAGATAGATCGGGTTACAACCCATATAGTGAGCCAACTGCATGTTCATGTAGGTAACCGTGCCCCCCCAATAGACGGCCTCGTTACAGCAATCGGAAAACCGTGGGAACCCGGGGTAGAAACCTCTGTGGAAATTGACGTAGATGGTATCGTTGTTGGGGCTTAGAACGTCAGATAGGTCTTTAGGGAAAATCTTCACAGGACCATGGATTTCGTTGATGATTTTGGCGTCATCCTCGGCAACAAATCGATCTTCCACGGTGTAGTATTTGGGTTTCCAGCCAAGTTCGTCGAACAGGAGCCAAATCCCGTTCACCCCAAAGGTGATTTCGTCTTTCAGCAAAGCCAGGTCAAGCTTCGTCAGGCTGGGACCGTTCCCAATGATCCACGCTCTTTGACCCTTGTGAATGTTGTGCAGAGCTGCCAATTTGGAGCACGATTGCGATGAAGGGGGGGATGAAATGCGTCGGATAAGCTTGTCATGAAACGTCCGGTAACATATTACGGCAGGCCGTAGCCCCGGTACCTTCTTGAGAGCTTCTTTTGCGATTGCTTTTGCTGACATGCCCCGTTCCTCTTCAATACGCAATGGTCCAGCCCAAACGCAAAACGTAGCGACCAATCCGGACCGACGAGGGAGTTTACCCACTGGAGAGTACGTTCGCAATACCATGCCGGATAAAAAAGAGATATGAGCCCCTGTTGCATAATCCTGTTTTTTTGAAAAGCGGATAATTGTGGCTGGGTGGGTACAATGCGATCAATGGGTTGATTGAGCGTTAAGAAGTGAGTCTCTCATGGCTCACAACTTCCTGCCCTGCGGCCGGAATCAGTCGTATTTGCTTCCGCCGTCTTTGGTGGGCTGGCTGCCGGAAGGTCATCTGGCGTGGTTGGTCCTGGACGCCATCGAGCAGATCGACCTGCGGCCGTTTTACAAGAACTCCCGGCGATGCTGAATTATAGGTAGCGACGCAGAAGCACTGGAAGCAACAAAAGGCCTACTGGAATTGACAAGAAGGCCGCTTTTCGGCGGTTCGGCCTGCGCTTTGGGTTGCTCAGCCGATGAAATGTGGTTTACGTAGAGGAAACTTGAACGACATCGCGTGGGAACAAGACAACTCAGCCAGCTTCCTCACGCAGCCATCGAATCCAATGGTTGGAATTTGAGAATCATTGTGCAGCAGGCTCCCACGATTACTGATTTAATCCCTGCCGGCAATACGATATCTTTCGTTTTTCTTCAAGCCACTTCATTGGCTTTTGCCCCGGAGTTTCCGGCCTTTGATCGCCATCAATAAGTGTTGGTGTTTTTAAATATTTCTTTGGCAAGGCGGTACTAAACCGACCTAACTCTCCGACCGATAACCAGTTCAGTAAGGATACCCTCCGGCTACCGGCATACCTATACATAGGCTCCGGGATGCTGGGGGTTGTTAGTAAATAAAGGTGCGCCTACTTTGTTCCCTACAAGGGGGGACCGAAGGGGCGCAGAATATAAGTACATATTATTACCAATCCTATGGTCAAAGAGGCGGCTTGCTTGGCTGGATTTAGCGCTGCCGGTGTGGAGAGCTAGAGAGCATGAAAATTTCACAAAAACTGATTATCGGCACCTTGTTAATGGCTGTCATGATATGGGCAGTGGGGCTGTTTGCTGTAAATCAAAGCCGAGAAGCGCTGCGTAGTTCCATCGAAAAAAGTTCGCTCATCCTGGCCAGGCAGGTTATGGATTCGGTTGATCGGGTGATTCACGAGCATATCGACCAGTGGCGTGCTATCTATAGTGGGTCGCTGTTTAAAGAGGCGATTATCAAATCCAATGAAGCCTTTGCGAAATTGGATAACCGGCAAGAGGTTATCGGACGGCGAAACCGTCAATGGGTTTCGTCCTCCGATGGCGAGCCTTCCGAATTTGCCAAAGCCATAATACAGACAGATAGCTCACAGGTACTTCGCAACGTACAGGCAGTTGTTAATCATCACGACGGATATGAGGTCTACTCCGAAGTTTATATAACAAACCGTTTTGGCGTCAATGTCGCCCAGACATCGATGACGTCGAATTTCAAGCATGATGACGAGCAGTGGTGGCAGGACGCACGGGCCGATGGCATTGCAGTTGGTGATGTCCAGTTTGATCTCAGTTCCGGGGCGTGGTCTATAGATGTCTGCATGCGACTTGATGATACGGATGGGACGTTTCTGGGCGTACTCAAGGTTGAACTTCGTCTGAGTTATATAGATGAGGTCATTCACGAGATTAAGCGGGATATTTTTGCTCAGGATGAATCCAACTCTCTTCATAGTATCCTGCTGCTCAATAGACAAGGGCGCATACTGTTGACATCTGAAGATGCCGAAGATCAATATTCAGATGATCGCATATACCCGCACGAAATTAAGGGTTTCGGTGAATTTGATGCAGTCACGTTTTCAGCCGAAGACCCTGAAATAGGAGAAATCCTTGTTACATCTGTTTTATCAAAGGGTTGTGATGAGTTTTTAGGCGGAATCTGGATTGTAGTCGTTGAGAATAATGCAGCTAAAATCTTTGCTTCGGCGACAAAGTTGCGCAACGAGATTCTGCTGATAGCGGCCATTGTGACCATTGCAGGCCTGACTGGCGGAATTGGATTGTCCGTATCGCTTTCAAGGAGGTTGGAGCGTCTAAGAAATGCAGCAAATGCTACACGTGACGGTGATTTGTCAGTTCGGACCAATATGTCTCATTCCGACGAGATCGGTCAGTTGGCCCGAGCCTTTGACCGCATGGCAGAGACTTTGCAGGAAAATGATTCGTCCATTCAACGAAATGATTGGCTAAAAACGGGCCAGACCCAATTGAATGATACAGCGCGCGGCCACGAGATTCCGGAATCTCTCGCCGATGCGGTGCTGACCTTCTTGACCGAGTATATGGGTGCTCAGGTTGGCGCGATTTTCCTCGTTGGCAAACACGACATGTCTCTGAAGATGGTGGCATCTTACGCTTATCAGGCTCGCAAGAATGTCTCCACGGAAGTAGGTCTAGGCCAGGGCCTCGTAGGCCAGGCTGCTTTGGAGAAAAAGACAATCCTGCTAACTGAGGTTCCTGAAGATTACGTTCGAATAAGCTCCGGGTTGGGCGAGGTTTCCCCGCGAAACATCGTTGTAATGCCGATCCTGCACAACGGCCAGGTTAAGGGTGTAATCGAGCTAGGTACGCTTAATAAGTTCGAAGATATCCAGTTGGATTTCCTCGAGCAGATTGGACCCGGATTAGGTGTGACATTTAATTCCGTCCAGTCTCGCCAGGAAGTTCAGGAGCTTCTTGAGCGAACCCAGGTACAGGCTGAGGAATTAGAGGCCCAGCAGGAAGAGTTGCGTCAGTCGAACGAGGAGCTGGAGGAGCAAACCACTTCGCTTCAGATTTCAGAAGAGCGGCTGAAAACCCAACAGGAAGAACTCGAAGTTACCAACCAGGAACTCGAAGAGCGAACCGAGGCTATGGAGGTTCAGCGCGACAAGGCCAGGCAGGCTAACGGACCAACTTAAAAAGACTTGGGAACAGTTAGAGCTCAAAGCACACGAGCTCGAGAATTCGAGTCGCTATAAATCAGAGTTCCTGGCGAACATGTCACATGAACTTCGCACGCCACTGAACAGCCTGATGATTCTCTCGAAATTACTGGCCGAGAACACCGAAGGCAATCTGACGGAAAAGCAGATTGAATTTGCAAAGTCGATCGGCGTTTCAGGTGTCGAATTATTGGATATGATCAACGAAATCCTGGACATGGCGAAGATCGAATCAGGCGAAGTGTATCTGGAACCTGAAGACGTCAAGCTCAAGGATTTCCTGGCTGGGTTGGAACGCCAGTTCACTCAGACGGCTGACCAGAAGGGTTTGGAATTCGTATCCGAGCTTGATGACGACGTTCCTTCAACGATGTGTACAGATCCCCATCGGCTGGGGCAGGTGCTGAAGAATCTCCTTTCAAATGCTTTCAAATTCACTGAGGAAGGAAAGGTTCATCTGCGGGTGTCAAGGACATCTTTGAAGAGGATTTCCGCCAGCTCAACCACCCTTGCCAGCGATGGCCTGAGGTTTGCGGTTTCGGATACAGGGATTGGCATACCACCAGAAAAGCAGGAGGTTATTTTCAAGGCCTTCCAGCAGGCTGACGGTACAACTGATCGCAAGTATGGCGGCACGGGTTTGGGATTATCTATCTGTCGCCAGCTGGCAAATTTGCTTGGCGGGAGTATTGATCTTACCAGTCAGCCCGGGCAGGGCAGTACCTTTGCTCTTAGCATACCCCTGTCGTTTGAAGTCGCTCAGGATCCCCAACAGGATCAATCCGAACAAGCACAGCGCGTCGAGAGTGAGCCAATAGAACCGCCAGTCAGGCCGAGCATTATTAACCCGCTACCCGAGGTCAATTCAGCTCAGTTGGAAGATGATTTTGTGCAAGATGATCGTGATCGGCTTTCCAAAGGGGACAAGTCCATTTTGATCGTTGAAGACGATCTCGGTTGTGCCAACTTTTTGATGGAGACGGTGCGCGATCGAGGCTTTGCAGCGATCGTCACCAGTGATGGGACTACGGGTTTGCAACTGGCAAAGGATTATTTGCCAAGCGCGATTCTTTTGGACATTCGATTGCCAGGTGTTAGCGGCATGGCGGTTATCTCGCGCCTCAAAGAAGACCTCCAGACACGTCACATTCCAGTTCATATCATGTCCGGCGTTGAAAAAAGTGCAGACGCGATGCGGCTGGGTGCGGCAGGCTTCCTCACAAAGCCGATCACGGCCGATTCGATGGCGCGGGTTTTTGCTCGCATCGAGGATATTACCTCTGGCCGAGTGCGAAATCTGTTGATTGTCGAGGACAACGAATCAGAGGCCAACAGCATTAAAGAGCTGCTCGCTAACGATGACGTGAAAATCACATTGGCTCAAAACGGCAGCGAAGTTCTCCATTTAATGGAGAATGAATCCTTCGATTGCATCGTCCTTGATCTGAATCTTCCGGATATAAGTGGCCTGGAAATTCTTAAAAAAATAAGGCAAGACGATGATTTGGAGCGAATTCCGGTGGTCGTGTTTACCGGAAAGGAGTTAACGGATGAGGAAAGGACTCTGCTCGACAAGCATGCCGAACGAGTAATTTCCAAAGATGGCCAGTCGGCTGAGCACCTTGTAGATGAGGTAGCCCTGTTCTTGCATCGAGTGGAGAAGGACCTACCCGAAGCCCAACGAAAAATGATTCATATGCTGTACGATCGGGAAACGATTCTTTACGACAAGACAATAATGATCGTTGATGACGATATGCGAAATGTTTTTGCCCTGGCCAGTGTGCTGGAGAACAAGGGCCTGCATCTGGAGATCGCCCAAAATGGGCTGGAGTGCCTGGATTTGCTCGCCGGAAACGGCCAGGTAGATCTGATTCTAATGGACATAATGATGCCCGAGATGGACGGATACGAAGCGATGAGGCAGATCCGGAGTCAGGACAGATTCAAGGACGTACCTATTATAGCCCTTACCGCAAAGGCGATGAAAGAAGATCGCGCCAAGTGTATCGAGGCTGGCGCTAGTGATTACCTGCCCAAGCCGGTAGACCTCGAAAAGCTTATGTCAATGCTACGGGCGTGGCTTTATAAGTGCCCAAATTCGGTTCAGGTTTAATGGAACAAGTAGAAAACGAAACAATTGAAATTGATCTGTTGCTTGAGGCGATCTATCGTAAGTACGGGCACGATTTTCGTGGCTATGCAAAGCCAACTGTCAAGCGACGTATTAATCGTCGGCTTCAGTCGTCAGGCCTGTCGAGTATTTCGGCGATGCAGCATAAGGTACTGACCGATCGTGAGTTTTTGAACCAGCTCTTGTTGGATCTTTCCATCAATGTAACTGAAATGTTTCGGGATCCGCCTTTTTTCAAGGCTCTCAGGCAGTGCGTACTGCCCGAGTTAGCTAGTCGCCAGATGATCAAGATCTGGCACGCCGGCTGCGCAACGGGTGAGGAAGTTTACTCAATGGCCATCATGTTGGCTGAGGCTGGCCTGACGAACAAGACGCGCATCTACGCAACGGATTTCAACGACGTGGTTCTCGACAAGGCCAAGCAGGGGATATTCCCAGCCGAGCGGATTCCATTGTACACCAGCAATTATCAACAGGCCGGTGGGGTGGGCTCGTTTGCAGATTACTACACAGCGAAATACGATTCGGCGATAGTTTCCAGTTCGCTCAAAAAGAACATTATTTTTACCAACCACAACCTGGTTACAGACTCCAGCTTTGGTGAGATGGACTTGGTAATCTGCCGAAATGTGCTGATATATTTTAGTAAGCCTCTTCAGAGTCAGGTGCTGCGATTGCTGTCGGATTCGCTCTGTGAGGGAGGTTTTTTGTGTTTGGGTAACAGGGAGACGATCAGCAGGGTTGGTTGTGGGGACGAGTACGAGATCGTGGACTCCAAGCAGCGCATCCACAGAAAAAAAGTAAATGCATTTGAGCTCAAGCCGGTAGCTCAAGAGCCCAGATGCGTAACTAATTCGTTCATCAATTAGTTTGGTAGATTAATGGATAATAATATCGACATTCTGGTCGTAGATGACAGGCCTGAGAATTTGCTGCTGTTGCAGCACATCCTGGCTGACCAGGGTTACAACATCATCAATGCCGGTTCAGGCGATGAGGCTCTCGCTTTGTTGCTGGATCATGACATCGCACTGGTTCTGCTTGATGTCCAGATGCCTGGCATGGATGGCTTCGAGACGGCTGAGCTAATGCGCGGCGCTGCCAAGACGCAACATGTCCCGATAGTTTTTGTAACAGCGATCGGCGAAGAAAAGAAGCATATTTCCAAGGGCTACCAGGCGGGGGCAGTCGATTTTCTTTTCAAGCCACTCGACCCGGATATCCTCCGTTGCAAGGTTCGTATCTTTGGGGAACTTTACCGCCAGCGCCGGCTGATAGTAGCCCAGAACAAGCAACTGGAAGAATTGGCAACGACTGATTCATTGACCGGCCTGTGCAATCGGAGAGCTTTCCTTGATGCTATTAAGCGAGAATGCGACCGTTCGGTACGTAACCCCGATCCAATAAGTGTCGCGTTCTTTGATTTGGACCGATTTAAAACCATCAATGATACGCATGGCCACGGATTTGGGGATCGAGTATTGAAAGAACTGGCTAAGGTACTTGGGGATGGCTGCCGGATCAGTGATTTCCCCTGTCGATACGCTGGTGATGAATTTGCTTTGTTGATGCCGAACACATCCTCGCAGGACGCTCTATTAACGGCCGATCGGATTCGCCGACAGTTCTCTGATCTCATCATTGACGCCGATGCCTGGTCTTTCAGAGCAAGCATAACTGGAGGTGTCAGTACCTGTGATGCCGGGGCAGAGATCGAGGCCGAGGAGTTGGTCCGTCGAGCTGATGAGGCGATGTATGCAGCAAAAGTTCAGGGACGAAATCGCGTGCTAGCCTGGAGCCCCGACTGCACGGAACAAACAGAAGTCGATGACACCGAGACGGTTCGTGACCTTAGAGAGAGAATGGACCGAATGGCATCAATGTCGCGAGAGATATTTATTCGAAGTGTAAGAAGCCTCGTTGAAGCTCTCGATGCACGCGACCCGTATACTCGCAGCCACTCACGCAATGTAACTCATTTCGCTACAGGCATTGCACGAAAGATGAACCTGCCTTCTGAACAAATAAGACTTATAAGGCGAGCAGCAATCGTTCATGACATAGGTAAGATTGGGATTCCTGATTCGATTCTGAGGAAGCCCGGCGCTCTCTCGCAATCTGAACGTTCGAGGATGGAAGAGCACGTTATTATCGGTGTACGCATTCTCGAGCAACTGCATACGATGAATGAAGAATTGCCAATCGTCCGAAGCCATCATGAACGTTGGGACGGCAAAGGTTACCCTTACGGCTTGGCCGGTGAGGAAATCCCAATCGGCGGGCGGATATTATGTGCTGCTGACGCTTTCGATGCAATTACGTCCAACCGAGTCTATCGGCCCGCCAGGAGCGTTGCGCTCGCAATAGATGCACTCAATAGCGAGCAGGGAAAGCAATTTGACACCGAAGTGATCGATGCTTTGCTGGAATGGATTCGCCAGTTCGGTGATCCGGATCGGATGACAATTACAGATATGCTTACAGAAAGATCAACTGCTTCAGTTGCCTAGAGTACTCAAGAGCGTATACAATTTCTTTGTAGCGTTTGAGCTGGCGGCGACTTCAGCTGACTTTCGTCAGGCTCCCTCAACAATGCTAAGGCATTTGTTTTGGTCACCTTCCTTGTCAGCCTCGCCGGCGCTGCGCTCAATCCGCTACACGAAACTTGAATACGCTCTAGATAATCCAACTCCGCCAAAACCGATCATTCTTTGGATTGGTTCTTCAGATTCACCCACCTCGGATAGTAAATGTAGTCTAATCTGCCGATGATGTCGGCCAATGGAATCGGCCCGTAATGCCTGCTGTCCCAAGAATAGTTGCGATTATCGCCCAGCATAAAGCAATGTCCATTGGGGATCGTTGTCTTGGGGAAATTCGGGGTGGCTTTGTCTTTTTCTTTGCCTTGGGCTGTTTTATCTATCGGAGCAAGGAGGATGCGGTAACTGGCTGAATCAATAGTCTCTTGGAAGATTTCACCGGAAAGTTTTTTGTTATCAGTGATATCTGAGTTACCAATTTTGCTGCGATGTAGCTTTATGTCATTGATGAAAAGTTTATTATTTTTGATTTCGAATGTGTCGCCTGGCAGCGCAACAATTCTCTTAACATTATTTATGTGTCGCTTGTTCGGATGGATATACACGGCCAAGTCACCCTTGCGAACCGGCTCCCTGCGGTACACTATCTTATTTGCCAGGGCCTTTTCGTTGAAATGAATCGTCGGATACATGCTTATGGATGGCACGTAGAATGCTTCAAGCGTGGTTTCACGAATCACAAGGGCTCCGGAAACACTGATCGGCAATGGCAGAATTGCCAAGAGTAAATATACCCACCACCGGTTGTAGTCTTTCAGGGCGTAATCTTTCCTGCTTTTTTTTGCGGTTCTTCGAGCGTCCAGAATCGAATAGATCCAAACGGCAGTACTTGCTGCGATTGCGATGAATCCTGTAATTCGATATCCCTGTCCCAGCGGAAGCATTCCCAGCATACCCAGGCCGGCAAATATGGCACTGGTTACGAATAGAATCAGACCCTTGCCAAATTTGCCGCAGTATATGTGCCCTAAACCTGCTGCTATAATAGACAGTAGCTCTGCAATAATAGGCCGCCTTAGTTTGATTTGTTCCACTGCCGTCGTTTCCATATCAGAAACCCTTTCCAGGTGTCGCTAACACTGCTGCGATAATCAATATGATTGGTGTGAGCCTTAGTCCCACGGCGATTAAAACAACCGCTGCAATCGCTGCGCGGAAACCCCAAACTTGCCAGGGTCGCAGCGGTTCAGTGGCGGGCTTGGCTGATGACAGAATACGCTCGCGAAGCCCTTCCGGTGGACCTGCCGGGCGATACTGATGCAGAATCTGTTCAATCTCGTTGTCATGTTCAGTCATTTTGATGGCCCTCCATCATGCAGCTCGGCCTCAGGAGCTGACGGAGTTTTTCCGTCGCATAGCGGTATCGGCTGGCGGCGGTGTTGATTGAAATTGCCAGGTCGTCAGCAATCTGTTGAAACGTCATTTGCTCATAAACCTTCATATGAACTACCTCGCGTTGGTCGGCCGGGAGTGAATGCAGGGCCTGCTCAATCTGGCGCTTTTGCTCCTGATGGAGAACTTCCCGGTTAACCGGTTCCAGAATCCCCGCCGGTTCCAGGTCCATGTTGCCGGCTTTGTCGCGGCGTTTGAGGATTCGGTAACACTCATTTCTCACAGCCGTTCGCAAGTAACCATTGCGAGAGATAATTTCAGATATCCTTTTGCCTTGTGCGGCAAGTTTGACGAATGCTTGCTGCACGGCATCTTCTGCCAGGGAATGATCGGCCAAAATCATCAACGCGTAACGATATAAACCTGCCACATATGTGTCGTAGGCGGCGGCTAGAGCACATTACCTTAGCCTGTAGCGTATCCGCAGTTTTGAAAGTACCCTCGGCAGTCCGCGGTGGTGATTGTTCCGAGACCTTCGGCAACGGCATCGCATAAGGCATCGAAGGTTCTG
>SDBT01017037.1_pt1 | contig 11487 bp, 7 predicted proteins | sample 2277101 | NCBI WGS metagenome assembly SDBT01 (sample SAMN10404973, study PRJNA504765) | marine sediment metagenome | isolation source: marine sediment core GS10_PC15, 103 cmbsf | place: Arctic Ocean: Southern Knipovich Ridge | collected 2010
ACTACCTATGTGACATTTATGGTAGCCATGGGTACATCGCTTGCTGACAGGGCCTGGGGGCGTGAGAGTGCCGTGAATAGAATTACAGGAGTTGTTGCAATAATAGGAGGTTGGTTCCTGACAGCTTTCAGTGCATTTACACTGGCCTTTATTGTCGCACTGATCATCCACTTCGGGGGTATGATCGCCATTTCTTTACTGATTGCCCTGGCGATATTCTTTTTATTTAAAACGCATACTTTACACCGCAAAAAAGATGAAGAGGAGAAGATCCTGACAGAAATTGAAAATCTTAAAATTAAAGAAGATGGAATGACGATCATAGAACGCTGTGATATTACTGTCATTACTTCATTATTCACCATATCTAAAATATATAGCAATATTATTTTGGGATTTGTCAATGAGAAACGGAAGAAGTTGAAAAAACAGATCAAAGAAAATGAACATCTGAATGTTGAGATTCAAAGTATGAAAGATGATCTTCATAACGCTATTTTGAGACTGCAGGAAGATGATATTGAAACAGGTCATATTTATGTTCAGGTTCTTGATGCACTAAATGAATTATCCAATAGTATAAACAATATTGCCAGGCCGATTTATAATCACTTAAACAATTACCGCCCTCCTTTGTATCCCAGCCAGAAAAAAGACCTTGTTGAATTTAATGAACAAGTTTCAGTGTTCTTCAATCTGGCTCTGGGTATCCTCAAAGAACAGAGAGATGATGAAATTGAATTATTCATGAAGCAAAGGCGCAGCTTGAATAAACGAATTAAAAGACTGAATAAAGATCAGATTAAAATGATCAGAAACGAGGAGATCGGTATCAAAATATCTGTGCTGTATTTAAATACCACCTCAGAATCGAAGAATTTGTTCCTTCATGTGGTAAACCTGGTAAGAGCACACAGGGATTTCCTGCGTTACAGTAAATAAGTACCTGTTGTAAGTGATATATGTTGAATTCCATACCACTTACAAATGAACAATCCCTGGAAAATAATCGGGTTTCTCTCAGCATTTATACTCACATCCTGTGCAACCCAGGAACCATTTTACAATGACTCAGTCAGTCATTGGCAGGAAGCCGAACCGGATGCATCATTGGATTTGATCTACGAAGTTTATCTGATAGGTGATTCGCGACGTGCCTTTGAAGATTCCGTACTCATGAGCCTGATGGAATCCCGCTTGAGCAGTGCTGGTAAAAACAGCGCAGTTGTATTTCTTGGCGACAATGTTCAACCCGGCGGCTTACCCGATTCTACTCACCATCACTGGGATATGGCACAACAAAGTCTTGAAACGCACATGCATTTGCTCAATAATTTTAAAGGAGAAATAATCTTTATTCCTGGAAACCATGACTGGGCAAGGGGTGGCAAGGATGGGCTGGAACATATAAAGAACCAGCGGAAATACATTGAAAACAACCTGGACAGAAAAAATGTGTTCCTGCCGAAAAAGGGTCGTCCGGGTCCTGAAGAAGTGCACCTGACAAACGATATTGTCCTTATCATCTTCGACTCTCAATGGTGGTTCCATGAAAATGAAAAAAGTTATGATGGCATAGTGGACGAGGCTGATCTTTTTGTCCAGATAGAAGATGCCATCAGCCGGAACAGGGATAAAAAGATCATATTTGCCGCTCATCATCCGCTGTACAGCGTCGGGAACCACGGTGGTCATTTCCCGGGTTCCAGCATACTGTTTCCCCTGCTGGAAGTCAATCCAGCGCTGTACGTTCCCCTACCCGGCTTTCTTTATACAGGGGAAGTACCTCGGAGGCGGCCAGGACCTTGCCAATCCACATTATAAATTTCTGATAGAGGCCCTGCTTGAAACCATTGAAGGGCATGACAACATCATTTATGCAGCCGGACATGAGCATAACCTTCAATATGTAAAAAAAAATTCCTTGCATCATATCGTCAGCGGAGCGGCAGGCATTTCAACTTATGCCGCGCAAAGCAAAAAGACTGATTATTCACAAATGCAGAAAGGCTTTGCCAAACTTGGATTTTATGTCAACGGAGATGTATGGCTTGAATTCTATACCACCAGCGAAGCTCTGGCTTTTCGGACAAGGTTGTACAATAAGCCTTTGTACGAAGAAGAGCGCATTGAACAATATCTGAGTGAGATAGATTACTCCGACAGCACCATTTCGGCTTATCCCAATGGTGAAAAATACCAGGCAGGTAAATTCAAAAGGGTCTTTTTCGGGGACAATTACCGTGACGAGTGGCTCATCCCCGTGGAGGTCCCGGTATTCGACTTCAATAAAGAGAAAGGTGGACTTGAAATTGTGAAGAAAGGTGGCGGGCAACAAACCAAATCCCTCAGGCTGGAAAACAGACAGGGTCAGCAATACGTACTCAGATCCCTCGAAAAAGATCCTTCAAAAGGGGTCCCTGAAATAGTAAAAATGCAGATGGCCGTTGATCTCGTACAGGATCAGATGTCTGCCTATCTGCCCTGGGCAGCGCTGTCTGTACCCCGGCTGGCAGATGCTGCGGAGATTTACCATACCAATCCTAAAATTGTTTACCTGACAAAAGATCCGAGACTGGGGGCCTATAAAGATGATGTATGGGAAGGCTTGTACCTGTTTGAAGAGCGCCCCAACGGAAACAGGAAGGATGTGGAAAGCTTCGGGCGTTCAAAGGATATTATCGGGACACCCGATATGTTCGATGAAATTGTGGATGACCATGATATGCAGGTGGACCAGCAGCATTTTTTGAAGTGCAGGTTGTTTGATGTTTTAATAGGGGACTTTGACAGGCATGAGGACCAGTGGAGATGGGCCGGATTCAAGGATGATGATAAGATGATTTACAAGGCTGTACCGAGGGACCGCGACCAGACGTTTCCGTTGAACCAGGGAGTTTTTCCCTGGATCTCCAGCAGGAAATTTGCACTCTATTTCAACCAGGGATTTGATTATGAGATCAAGGATATGGGAGGCGTGATATCCCAGGCAAGGCGGCTGGACAGGAGATTCCTGAATGAACCTAGCAAAGAGGATTGGATCATTGCAGCTGAAAAGATGCAGGCCAGCATGACCGATGAGATAATCACTGCAGCCGTACATGACATGCCCTCCCGGATCACTGATTTGAAAGGAGATATTACGATTGACAAACTTATGGCGCGCAGGGACCAGCTTCCAGCATTTGCTGAAGAACATTATTCGATCATCTCAAAAAAGGTGGATATCATTGGATCTGATAAACGGGAGCAATTTCTTGTGGAGCGGCTTAATAATAATGAAACAGAAGTAAAGGTCTGGTCCATCAGCAGCAAGGGCAAGAAGAAGGATAAGACCTATGAGCGGATATTCAAACATGATGAAACCAGCGAGATACGCCTGTACGGACTGAAGGGCAAGGATGAATTTGATGTTGAAGGAGATGTGGGAAAAGGGATAAAGGTCCGGATCGTCGGTGGACCCGGAAAAGATGATATAAAAGATAAATCACAGGTCAGGGGACTTTCAAAAAGGACTATCATTTACGATAGCAGGAAAAAGAACGATATTGAATTTGGTACGGAGGCCAGGAACCGGACATCCAACAACCCGGAAAAAAATAAATATAATTACGCTGCCTTCAATTACAACAAATTCATTCCCCTTGCCTATTTTGGTTTCAATGCAGATGAAGCCCTTGTCCTGGGTGCCGGGTTCCTTTATACTACCTATGGTTTCCAGAAATTTCCCTATGCCAGCCATCATGCACTTAGCGCCAGATTTGCATCTGCAACCAGCGCACTCGAACTGCAATACGATGGTATTTTTACCTCGGTGCTGGGCAGATTCGATCTGAACCTGCATTTTATCATCAGGGATCCCCGTTTTACCGAAAATTATTTCGGCCTGGGAAACGAAACTGAAAAAACCACGGATGACAAGGATTATAACCGGGTTCGGATAGGCCAGCTTCATATCCATCCGGAGATCAGCAGGACCTTTAAGAACAGCACCTTTGCTGCCGGCGTATTCTTTCAACAATTCGATGTAGAAAATACTGAGGGAAAATACATCTCAGATATTCCGGCAAACGGATTAAACCCTGAAATCTTTGAACGGCAGCGATTTGCCGGAATAAACATCCGGTATGAGCTGGATTCAAGAGATAATGAGGTACTTCCAACCAGGGGTGTATACTGGAATACAAACACCATATTCAACTACAGCCTGTCGGAATCTGCCAGGACCCACAATCAGCTTGTCTCAGATTTTAGATACTTTCTGAGTTTCCGGAAACCCCACCGGGCAGTATTTGCTTTCAGGCTGGGTGGAGCCATAAATGCAGGCAATTACCAGTTCTATCAGGCAGCCAGCATTGGAGGGAACAGCAATCTCAGGGGACACCGGGCTACCCGGTTTTCGGGTGATGCTTCTGTCTACCAGAATACTGAACTACGATATAAACTGTTCAATTTTTCTACCTATTTTGCAAAGGGTGAGTTCGGGATCATCGGGTTCAATGATTTTGCCCGGGTTTGGCTCGGTGGGGAGGACTCAAGGGTATGGCACCATGGTTACGGGGGAGGCCTATGGATGTCCCCCTTCAGTCTGGCAGCGCTTTCTGCAACCTATGAATGGTCGAAAGACGAATCACCCGGCTTATTTACTTTCAGGTTCAGGTTCCTGTTTTGATCTCTCAGGACTGTTCTTTTATGGATTTTTCAGATTATATGCTAAGTTTGCTTGAGCAAACTCCACTTTACAAGAAATGAAACGTTTCATCCTACCTCTCCTAACCATCCTGTTTGTATTCCCAAATGCAGAGGGACAGTTATTTGACAGCGATGTTTATAATGTTAATCCCTATGTAGATGGAGCCATTACAGTAGGTGCCTGTGTAACAAATTATTGGGGTCTCAGGGTTGTTGACAGGAAAGCCCCCCTGGACTCAATGGAGATCGCCAGTCTTGATGCGAATGACATCAACGCATTCGACAGGTCCGCCACCGAGCAGGATGCTTCCTTTATACACCAGGCTTGGAAAATTTCAGATGTGGGCATGTATGGCAGTTTTTTCCTGCCCGCATTACTGATGCTCGACAGAGATATCAGGCATGACTGGGCACCGGTACTTTTGCTATACTTTGAAACTGAGGCAATTGTAGGAAACCTATTCTCCTGGGGTGCAGCCATACATATTGACAGGATCAGGCCGCTGGTATATCATCCGGATGTTTCTTATGACGACAAAACATATAAACGCAATAAGAATTCCTTCTATAGCGGTCATACTTCCTCTTCAGCAGCAGCCAGTTTTTTCGTGGCCAAGGTGTATTGTGACTACCATCCCGAACTGGGCGCTAAAAAGTTTATCTTTTACGGACTTGCTGTAATACCACCGGTTTTTACAGGTTACTTCAGATACAAGGGCATGAAACATTTCCCCACAGATACCCTTACCGGACTGGCAATCGGAGCTGCTACCGGTATCCTGGTGCCGCATCTGCATAAGAAACGCAAGAATGAAAACCTGACAATTATACCTGTAGCCGGTCGGTATACAGGCTTCGCAATGAGCCTGAAGTTTTGAGGTAATTATACGTTTCAATCTGTGCCCTGATCTTGCCCCCCTCCCCTGCTGGTTTTGGTAAATTATTATGCTCGCTATCGAGTATTCTTGCCTTGGTATTATCTTTCAGCTGCAGGTCCAGGATCTTCAAAACTTCCCTTTTAATCTCCTCATCATATATGGGAAAACCAAGTTCAATCCTCCGGTTCAGGTTCCTGTTCATCCAATCCGCTGAAGCCATATATATCTCAGGATTTCCTCCATTATGAAATACAAAAACCCGGGCATGTTCGAGAAAGCGATCCACAATCCTGGTAACGGTAATGTTCTCACTGAATTTCTTTCCTGGGACCAGGCAGCAGATGCCACGGACCAGCAAATCAATTTTAACCCCTTTCCGGCTCGCTTCATAAAGTTTATCGATCATTTTTTTATGATCCAGTCCGTTCATTTTCAATATCATCCTGGCTTCACAGCCAGCTGCTGCATTGCTGATCTCTCTGTCGATCTTTTTGATAAACTCTTTTTTGATATTGAGCTGTGCAACCAGCAAATGTTTTAGCTTTGGTTTTACGTCCTGTTTCTCCAGGTAACTAAACAGATCTTTCAGCTCGGAGGTAATCTTTTCATTGCTTGTAAACAATCCATGGTCAGCATAAATCCTGGCCGTTTTCTCGTTGAAATTGCCCGTACTTAAAAATGCATATGCAGCCTGTTTATTTTTAACCGGTTTTTTCAATACCAGTGCAACTTTTGCATGGACTTTCAGTCCGGGTATACTATATATTATCTTTATGCCCGCTTTACTCATTATCTTGGCAAACTGCAGATTGGCATATTCATCAAACCGTGCTTTCAGTTCCACGAATACCGTTACCCGCTTACCGTTATTCCTTGCATTCAACAGTGCATTCACTACCGCTGAATGAGATGCAACCCGGTACTGGGTGGTTTTTATCTCTTTCACCTTCGGGTCAATTGCAGCTTCATTCAGAAACCGGATAACCGGATCATATGAGTGGTATGGAAAATGAAGCATCCAGTCCTTATCTCTAATTGCTTCGAACATGGAAGGATAAGATTCAAGATCCTTTTTATAGAGGGGTGGAAGGGATTTAATTTCCAGTTTTGGGGACAAGGGGTTGGGGAAGGAAAAAAGATCGGAGAAATTATGATATTTACCACCGGGGACCAGGTCTTCCCTGGATATTTCAAGGCTTTGGATCAGGAAGTCCAGAAATGGTGCCGGGATTTTATTGTCATAGAGAAATCTGGCCGGAGCCCCCGTTTTTCGCTTCACCAGGGAACTGCTGATCTTTACCGGCAGGTCACCTGTAAATTCATCATCAATTCCCAGATCAGCATCCCGTGAAAGTTTGACACTGTAGGATGATACTATATCATATCCCGGGAAGAGAGTAACCAGGTTCATCCTGACAATATCATCCAGGAACATGATGCAATGCTGTCCATTGGATTCAGGTAATTCAATAAACCTGGGAAGATGGTCGGTGGGAATATTGACAATGGCATAACGTGCCTTGCGCTTCTTTTTAACTTCCTTAACCGGATCAGACTTTTTCACCAGTTTTACGGCCAGGTAGATAGCATTATGCTGAAGGAAAGGAAGCACTTTCCCTTTTAATAGCAATATAGGCTGGAGATAGGGTACTAATTCATGGAAAAAAAATTGCGCAATGAATTCCCTGCGAAATTTGTTCAGTCGCTGATTTTGGTGTAATTGGATCCTGTTTGCCCTGAGCTGAGGGACAAGCTCCTTCCAGAAGATTGATCCAAACTCATTTTGCTGCTTATCAACGATCATCAAAATCTGTTGCAACAGGGCTTTGGAGTCTTCGGACGATCTCCGGTATGCAGCCACCCTTACCTGAAAGAATTCATCAAGGTTGGAAGAATAGATAGCAAGGAATTTCAATCTCTCATACAAGGGTAAACTGCTGTCTTTCGCTTCATCAAGGACACGTCCGTTAAAAGACAGCCAGCTGATGTCGCGGTTGATATATTTTACGCTTTTATTCAGCATGTTCACAGTATTCCTTCAGCTGATCAAAGGATTTTTTCAACCTGGACCGGATGAATGGTCTGAGCAGAAGGATTAACAACCGGGTTAATACAGGTATGGGCTCAAAATGTACTTCGTAATAAACTTTTGTCGCTTTACCGTGATTTTCCAATATGGTATAAGTGTACATCTTCCTGGCTATTGCCACCTTTTTCACAAGTTCACCATATACCAGTTTATGGTCGCCAAAATCATTGGAAATGGTTTCTATCCTGTAATTGCGGTTGCTGATAACACACTCATGAACGTAGCCGACCCTGTTGACCCTATCCTTGTCATATTGAAAATATGAGGCATCTGTGTTTATGCTGGTCCTGTATTCCAGGTTACTGGCTGTTTCATAAACCTTTTCCTTCGGAGCATTTATGATGCCTTCATATCGTACAGGGTTTTTGAATTTATGAGGATGTACCTTTGTCGGAAGTTCTTTTACCCTGTCATGTAAATGGTTCAGGAGGAAATACCTGTATCTGACTTTGCCCAATTCATCGTAATTTGTGGATCCCTCGTTCATCTGTTTCAGATCCTTGATAAAAGAGGGAGCAGCCTCAGTATAAATATCAAATGTGTTTTCAGTCAGCAGCATATATTCGTTTTCCCGGATATTGTTCTTCAGCAGTTTATGTGCCAGGATTACATCCCTTCCATACGGCTTAACGGTTTTATTAATGGTAGTAAAGGTGAATGTCCCGAGATGTACTATGAACTTAAGTCCAAGTCCGGATGCCGTACTGCAGGCTCCACAGTGACAAATTCTGTAATGTTCATAATATTTTAGATGTGCATGGAAATTGAGGAACATTATCCTGACCTGGTCAAGCAGTTCTTCTGCCGACGGGGTGAAATTTTCACGGTAGAAAAAAATGGCATCACCCTCAACCTCAGCCACTTTAAGGTCAAGATTATTTGAGTGAAGGATCACCTCCAGCAATTCAGAAATGATATGTTTGCTATGCGATATTTCTGTTTGCTGGGCAAAATGAGTAAACCCACTGATATCGGGCAGGCAGATGAATGATGAGGTTTTTTCCATCTTATTTATTAAGCGATTGGGACCAAGATAAATATGGCAAACATTATGCTCGAAAGAACCAGGCCAATCATGAAAACAGTGTAGGCCACCCGCAGCAAATTATACTTTCTGCCAATCACCTTCCCCAGGCTGTACTGGTCCCTGATCATACTGGTATAAAGATAATTGTTGTCTTTCATCATCTCCTTTACGGCCCATTCATATTCATTCATGGTCATGTTGTAGAAGTTGCCGAAAAACAACAAATTGACTTTCTTATTATGGATGTCTTCCTCGGTAAACTTGCCGGAAGAAATTTTTGGACGGGTGGACATGATGGCAAAAATAATTGTGATCAGGCAGGTAGAAAGAAACACGATGCCCGGTATAATGAAATTCGGATAATCAGCCACCTTGCCAATCCCCATTGATACCAGGACTGTCAGTATGATGGAATTTATGGATATCAATATGTTGGCCTTATTATCGGCTATGGAACTCAAATTGATCTGGTTCCTTGCGGTCAGACGGAACATCGATTCCACACCCCTTCCAGGCAGTTTTTCCTGTTGTAGTTTTTGATTCAGCTTTTTGTTCTGGAACTTCATTTTTTTCAGGTTTTTGTTGGACTTGTCCGAAATCCCGGACAGTCTTTTCAACAATACCTGGAAGTTTACATATTTGCCCGCCGTCAGGTTATTCCTGGCATATTCTGTGTAAAACTTATGATTGTTGAAGAGCTCAATCGTTTCTAAGTAGTAATTCTTTTTGCTTATTCTTTTCTCTCTCGTAAGGTTCCATTCTGCTCTCAACAGCATGGTGCGTTCTATATAGAAGTCCTCGGACAGATACGACATATCTGCGTCACAAACGACCGACGCGATCAGGTCATCTCCCGGATCCTGGGGCATCCTGGTGGCTTCTATGCATTGATGGACATGATCAATTACCTCTGCTGAGATTCCTTTTGAGGATAAATACTCGCGGGTTATCCTCTGACTTTCACTCTCATGATCTTCCGTTGAAAAAAGAAATCCTATATCATGGAACCATGCTGCTGTTTCCGCAATATCCAGGTCCTTTTCATTCAGTCCGGATTCCTTTCCTATGATCCTTGCCTGGGCCGCCACATATAAAGTATGATCCAGGTCATGATAGCTTATTCCCTCTGGTAATTGCTCCTTGAATAATTTCTCTACATACGATTGTACCGCACTGATATTAATGTCAGCCATTTGGATGGATTATGTTAGAAGTCGTTTTTTTCCGTATTTTAGTTATTTCCAGAATAATCTGAAATGCCACTACAGATAAAAATACAGAAATTTTACTTAACCTGTTATTCAGTACTCAAGAGTCTGCCAGCCCTTGCAATCGTGTTAGCACTTATGTCCTTTTGCCGGTCCCCGGACATTCCCTTTAAAAAAGGCCTGTATGACCTGGGCAGTCCGGATCACAGATACACCATGCCTGCCAACCTTGAAGAAATCTCGGGCATTAGCTGGACCGGAAAAGGAACACTGGCATGTATCCAGGATGAAAATGGAATTATATATTGTTATGATCTTGAGAAAGAGAAAGTCGTCTCTGAGGTTAAGTTTGGTAAAGATGGTGATTATGAGGATATCTCCGTTGTGAAGAACATTGCCTATGTACTGAAAAGTAACGGGCACATATTCCGGGTGAAAAACTTTAAAAAGGATGAGATAAAGGTAAAAAGGTATAAAACCCTGCTATCTAATAAAAATGATGCAGAAGGAATGTTTTATGATTCATCAGAAAACCGGTTGCTGATCGCCTGCAAGGGATCTCCATCCATCGCAAAAGAAAATCATTATAAGGGTTACAGGGCCGTTTATTCTTTTGACCTGGAAACAAAGCAAATACTGGAAGAACCTGCCTACCTGATTGATCTCCGCAGAATTGACAGTTACAAGGACCAGGGTAACTTTACTCAATTTTCAAGCAAGCTGGCAAAGATTCTCGGTATTACAGATCCGTATGCGAGTTTCAGACCATCCGGTATTGCTATTCATCCATTGACCGATGAGATATATATGATCAGCAGTGTAGGGAAATTATTGACCGTACTGGACAGGGAGGGACTCATATTGGGTGTTCAGGCCCTGGATCCAAATCTATTCAGGCAACCGGAGGGGATCTGCTTTTCCCCGGAAGGTGATCTGTATATTTCCAACGAGGGACGTGGAGGAAAGGGTTATGTATTGAAGTTTAAACCAAAGCCTGATGAATAAGTTTTTGAGATTTATCTATATGCTGTCTCTGCCTGGCATCATGTCATGCGCCAGCAACAAACCCTTTTACAATGAAAGGGTTGAAAACTGGAATGAGGAGGTCCCTTCTGTTTCAGCCTCCACATCTTATTCCGTATTTCTGATAGGTGACTCCAGGCGGGCTTATGAAAATCCCTATCTCATGAAAATGATGGAAACCCATCTGGAAGCAGCCGGAGAAAAAAGCGCCGTCGTATTTCTCGGCGACAATGTGCAGCCAGGCGGATTGCCGGATGATTCAACACACAGGCATTGGGAGGTCGCCGAAAAAAGCCTTTCTGCCCATCTCAATATTCTGAAAAATTACCAGGGAGAGATCATATTCCTGCCTGGAAACCATGACTGGGCAAGGGGTGGCAAGGATGGCCTTAAAAATGTTAAGAACCAGCGAAAATACATAGAGAACAATCTCGGCAGGAAAGATGTGTTCCTTCCCAAAAAAGGCCGGCCGGGTCCTGCTGAAATTAAACTGAGTGACGATATTGTTTTGATTGTTTTTGATTCGCAATGGTGGTTCCATGAGAATGATAAAAGCTATGCAGGCATCGT
>SDBT01017038.1_pt1 | contig 11486 bp, 10 predicted proteins | sample 2277101 | NCBI WGS metagenome assembly SDBT01 (sample SAMN10404973, study PRJNA504765) | marine sediment metagenome | isolation source: marine sediment core GS10_PC15, 103 cmbsf | place: Arctic Ocean: Southern Knipovich Ridge | collected 2010
GCGCAGTTGTCGGAGCTGGCTATGCCATCGCTTCTAAGAAGAAGCCTCGCAAGAAGAATCCTCATGGACTCGAGTTCAGCCGGGTAAACGGACGAATGGTCCTGGTTCCCGAGCGCGATAAGCTTGAAAGAATTGAGAGTGAGACAGGCTGGCTATTAAAAGAGGTCGGCACGATTGATACCCACCCTGTTACCGTTTGGCACAAGGATGGGCACAAGATCGCAATCGGAAAAACGATGGAGGGATGGCAGGGATACCTGATCCCAAAAGGTAAGCGTGGTCCTGTTTCAATCAAGGAATTCAAGTCTCCGACGAAGAATTGGGCAACCGCTTACAAGATGATGTTCAAATATTTCGAGCCTCAAATCTCAGGCAAGATAATTGTTCAGGATTTGACAAAGCCTGCAGCCTCAGCTCTGGTCCCCGCATCTTCTAGGGTCTCGGATTCGAAGCGAAAGAAGAACCCTGAGCCGCCATGCAAACTGTCGATAACGATGGGGCACCTACTTCTCGATTACCACAAGGCCGGAGAAGCCGTTGAACACGTTTCCGCATCTGCTCTTCGTGGAGACCGTGTCGAACTTCGCCATGTGAAGAAGGCTCACGCCGAACTCAAGAAGATTCAAAAGATTCAGCCCAAGGCGTCTGAGGAAGAGCAAATCTCCGAACTCATTGATGCGCTCAGCCGCGTCATCGCCAAGTGCGAAGGCAAGCCTGCGCCTGTGACGAACCCCGCCAGAGCCTTCTCCCTTGATACCGAGGTGAAGCGCTCGAGGCAAAAGAAGACGAGGGGCGCAGTAGCCAGCCACTCTCGAGCTAGCTCTGCAGCCTCAGACGCCGCACGGCATAGCCTGAAGAAGCGTATGGCCGCCATCAACCCCGGCACGTACAGAGCGCAGGTGCCAGATCTAAGCGACGCCAGGCTGGACAGCGAACACAAAGCTGTAAGCAGTCTTATTACTCGAGCCAAGCGGCACCCTGAAACCAGTCAAAGAATGGTCGCAGACTTGGTCAAGGTGCGTGGCTATATAACCGCGGAAAAGAGCGCTCGAAGAAAGAGGAAGTCAGGGCGGAGGGTTTCATCTGGCCACGTAGTTCCCGTTGCGAATCCAAAAGTGCAATCTCGGAGGGTTGGTAAATTTCAAGGCTTGACGACACCGCATCATGTCCTCACGCTGAGCGATGGCTTCTCTCCGTCAAGGGATGAGCTTCGTCTGCTTCGTAAGTACAAGATGATGGACAAGCTCGAGGATGTTTCCGCGAGCCAAATCGAACGCATCATCGCCCGCCTGAAGCGTCAGGAGAAGGAGGAGATGAAGGTCGAATATCCGACCATGATGAAGCTCGCTGAGACTTATGGTCGCGCTCGAAGTCGATACCAGATCTTGATCACGTCACCCGGTACCAGTCCTGGTGATATCGCTCGAGCGAAAAAGAAGTTCGATGAGGCAGAAGATGCGCTGGCCCTGTATGCGGAGATCCGCAACATGCATCCCACGCTTCTCAAAGAAATCGTTTGGCACACCAAGAAAAAAGAGCGTCAAGCGAAGTCTCGAGCAAGGACTGCCAGATCGAATCCGCTGAGTCACGTCACCGAGCGTACGTCGGACAAGAAGTTCCGAGATGCTATCAGTCACAATATTGCGACTGAGATGAAGGCTGGCAAGCCGCAAAAGCAAGCCGTCGCCATCGCCTTAAGCCAGGCTCGATCCGACGCGCCCAAGAAGACAACGAAGATCTACGGACCCAAGCCGAATCCATCGGACATCGATCCGAAGACTGCGCGCGTTATCCCTTCTGGTAATCCTCGGAAGAAAACGAGGTCGAAGAAGAAGGCGCGTAAGAAGAAGGCACGTAAGAAGAATCCGATTATCACCAATGAGGCACTCAGGGCTAGGCTCCCAGCCATGAGTGACAGAGAGGTCATTGAGTCCTACGAGAAGTATTCGATGTGGCTCGAAGACAGCGACGACCCGATCGTCGAATTCGGGACGAAGGGGTTGCCCAGCTTAAAGTCGATGATTAAGGACTCTGAGTCCGAGATGTGTAAGCGCGGACTAGAGGCGCCTAAGGATAATCCAGAACCAACCCTTGTGACCAAGGGCAAAATCGGGATCGCCAAGCTCAAGGGGCGAGGTAAGGGATTAACTGAGAAAGACCTAGCACAGCTCGAGGATATAAAGGGAAACCTGGAAATCCATTATGAGCTTGCTGGACTTTACACGAGCGCAAAGTCCAAGACCGAAAGGGCCAGAATTAAGGATGCGCTCAGGGACATAAATGTTCTAATCAAGAGCGCGAGGCGTAGGAGTAATCCTCCCACAAAAACCCAAAAAAAAAATCCATTAGGAAGAAGTAGTGGATTTTCGATAGTATCCACAGACCTAAAGGACTACAGGCTCTCAGCGCACAATATGAGCGACAGGGTCATCAAGACCACTTTCAATAAGCTCAAAATCAGCCGCGATCCAGTCGACCGACAAAAGGCTGACATACTCGGAATGGAAATGGGTGTACGGGATTCTGTGTCCAGGTACAGGAATCCTGGCTCGAAGTCCTCCAAGAAGAAAACGCTCTCGACCAACGCTCGCAAGATCTTGCATGAGCTGAATTACAGGCATCGCGGTGTCAAGCGTCTGTCTTCTCAGAAGGATATTTGGATCTCCGAAGTTGGCAGCTATGCGAAGGTCCGCTCGCCCAAGAAGGCTATGGAGGAGTTGGTCGACAAGAAGTTGGCCAAGTATGAGCACGATGGTGCAGCCATTCGTCTGACCGAGGCAGGTCGGAAAGAAGATGGTGGCATGATTGAGGTAAGCCCTGAGGAGGCCGCTCGTGCAAAGGCTTGGGTAAGCGAGCAGCTCTTTGCCCCGAAGAAGAAGGTCGCCAAGAAGAAGACTGCTAGCAAAACCAAGCCGGGCTGGAAGGCGATTCCCGACCCAGAATTTCCGCGTTACACCTGGTCCCCCTCGAGCGACGTGACCTACACGGTCAAACGAATGTACGGTTCGATGTTCGCCGACACGCATGAGTACGTGTATTCGGTGACGCGCAAGGGTCCGCGTGCCACCGCTGAGATCCATTCACCTGGAGTTGACTCCAAGCACATCAACAAGCTGTCTGATGCTAAGGCGTTCGCCGAAAAGGATTTCAAGAAGAAGCCGAAGAAGAAGGCTGCTAGCAAAACCAAACCAGGCTGGAAGATCCTTACCGACCGATGCGATAAGCTCTGGGACAATTACCACGAAAAACCGACCAAGAAGAATCTCAATCTCGTGCTCGATCACCTCGCCAAGATGAAGGCTTCGACCAAATACAAGACAAGCAAGAAGGTTCGAGATAAGCGGACTATCTGCCTACGCAAAGCCAACAAAGAGACCGCGCGTCTCAAGATGAAGTAATCGATATGGCAATGAGTAAAGAAGAAAAGAAGGTAATGATTACGGCAATGATTGCTTATCCATTCATACACATAGCCATGTCTGACTGGCGCCGGAAAAGAAGATCCAAAACAATTGGGCAGGGCGACGAGGAGCCGGAGATAGAGGTTACGGGAGATCCACAAGGCCAATAGGCCAATTGCCAATAAAGAGGCGCCGAGCCTCGAGTTGGATTAAGGTGTAGTCATGCGGAAATGGAAGAAGAAGACAGACGAAGATGACGATGACGACACCCTTACCTTCGACGATCTGGAAGAGGAAGAAGATGAGGATGACGACCGGTACCGTCGACGGCGCACTTATACTCCACCTCGCCCCATTCGGACGCATTACCATTCCGACTACGACGACGACGACGATGAAAAATCTGGGCCAACCTTTGATGAGCTTGAGCCAAAAATCAGGGCTGGCAAGTACAAGCCGAAGAAGAGCGACCCATGGAACGCGATTCTTCTGTACAACTTTCTAAAAGAATCAGGTGATATCTAGATGATTGTTTCTCGGGCAAGTGCACAGGGGTTTCTCGGTAAGGAACTCAAAGGATTGGGCGGCGGCAAGCGCTCGTACTACGTATTGTCCGAGGATGGGTCGCGCAGCTTTGGCGGACCGTATACCAAAGCTGATGCCAAAAAGAGGCTCGGCCAGGTGGAGTACTTCAAGCATAATCCTTCGTCCTTGAAAAAGGACGTTAAGAAGTTGCTTAAGGATGCCGAATCTCAGGGGTGTATCATTATAAGGGCTAAGCGACACTACAAGGTTCGCTGCCCTTCTGGCCAGCAAATTGTAGTGTCAGCTTCACCGAGCGATCACCGCGTGTTGCATAAAATACGCAGGGATTTCCGCAAGGCTGGCATCGTGCTTAATCCTGGAAGAGCTGCTAAGTCGAATCCTGCATCATTCTCCGAGCGTCCGCACGACTGGGACGAAGTCCTGATTGCGCGGGGAGGAATTCGCAAAACTCGTGGGCAGATACGGGCCTATTACGAGAAGTTCGAGAATAAGATCTGGCCGTTCCTACAAGGGCAAACCGTCATGATTATTCTAGCCCCGAAGCGAAACGAGTTTGTTCGTCGTCGGCATCTCAAAGGCAAGTCCTTCATCAAGCTCACGAAGCTCAAGGGTATGGACGACCCCCAAAGCTTCGAGTACTGGATTAACCGACGCGTCATCGAATTTCACCCGACGCTGATCACGAAGTCGACGCCGTTGCTATGGCTTGACCTCGACATGCACACGACCAAAAGCGAGGCGGGCCGCAAGAAGCTGCTGGGCGTAATGAGGCGCGCTATCCCCAAACTCAAGAAGATATTCAAGGAGATGGGCGTACGTCGCGTCTATGTTTACACGTCAGGTACGGGCGGAGGATTTCACCTCGAGGGTGATTTAGACAAGCCTGAGAATGTCGACGCCCTGCGACGTCGATTCACCAAGGCGCTGAAGGATGCATTCGAGGACGACGATCGATTCACGACGGGGCTAGCGAAGTCAGGTCAGATTCGGCTCGATACGACCACCTTGCATACGATGGGTTCCTTACGCGCGCCATACAGTATGACGGTCACAGGGTCGTACAAAAAGCCGGTCACATGAGGTTGCCGAATCCGCGTCCAACTTCGAAACGGGCCGCTCTCATGCGGCTTCGTCATCTTGCGGATCCGGAAGATCTCCTCAAGAAGTACAAGCCTAGCCAAATAATCGTTGAGCAAAAGCTGGATGGATGGAAGGTGCCGGCGACACGCACGCGTTCAGGCGTGCGGCTGTACTCGCGCAACGGAAATGACCTGACCGCTAATGCATCTCCGATAGTCCATGAGCTGTCCAAAATGCTAGGCATAGGCGACGAGGTATTGGGCGAGCTTGTCTACGTCAAAAATGGCAAGCAGTGTCTGACCTCGCTGCAGAGTATTCTTCGCTCGAGTTCTCCGGCCAGGGCAGCAAGTCAGGCCAAGAAGCTCGGCGGCGAGCTTAGGTACAGGGTGTACGATCAGATTGCTGATGCAGGAAAATGCATCAGCAAAAAGCCGCTCACGTATCGCAAGAAGATTCTAGCAAAGACAATACCGGCGAGGGGTCGCCTTGTGCGCCGGACCAAAGTCTACAAATGGTCCGAGCGTGACAAAGCGATGAAGGATTCTCTCAAGGTTGGCGGCGAGGGTGCGGTTTTCAAGATCAAGGATTCTCCCTATCTGATGAGGGGTGTAGGAAAATCCGAGCCATGGGGCGAATGGTGGAAGCACAAGGTTCCCGGCGAGAAATACCATACCGAAGACGTCATTCTTCTGGGATACGAAAAGAGGGAGAAGCGGCTAGCCTTCAAGATGTACCAGAACGATCGCTCCGGAAAGCGTGTCTTCGTTGGATACATCAGCACTCTCCCTCATCCCATCGAGAAGGATGTCAAGAAGATGAGTGACCGTGGCAAACCAATTGTCGCCGAAATCTCTCATCAGCAACGATTTCCATCGGGAAAGTTCCGCCATCCAGGGTGGATAAGACTGCGCCCCGATAAACCTTTGAAGTCTGCTACTATGTCAAGGAAATCCATGAGTAGAAATCCGACAAGCGAGCGCAGGGAAAAGCCTTATACGGTCTACCTGGTTCAAGAAAAGCCTCGCGGCTTGGTTCTGTATTCGTTTAGTTCGAGAGAGCTAATTTCTCCATCTGCATCGGCATCGCAATACTCCTGGTTGCTTGGCGAATCCGCTCTGGAAAAATCGGCCACGCATATCTTTACCAGTGATGCGAAGCTGACAAAGTTTCTAAGAAGCCACCCCGGCCGTATCACCCGTGGTCGACCTCGGCATCCGAATCCAAGAAATTCAAAGGTGAAGGATGCCCTGGCTGCAGAGGCGACTCGCTACAAGGATTTCAACGAGTTCTCGAGCGCGTACTGGAACGCCTGCTCCCGCGGACTCTATTGGATCGCCACAAACGAAAAGCGCTTCCACATTGGACTCGAGGAGCGCAAGAGGATTAAGAACGGAACCTTCTTCGTCGCTTGCAGCCCATCGCTCGCCTTATCAGGAAAGAATGAAGGAAAGAAATTTGTTGCTGAGCTAGATGTGACGAGACTCCCGAAGGGATCGATAAAGGTCAAGCGGGGAAGTGGCGGCTCGGAAATCAAGATCGTCGATTCTGCCGGCGCAATCAAAGTGACCCGAGTCCTCGAGGGCGTCAAGGCGAAGCGTTCTTTCAAGTGGCAGCTAAGTATCTTGCCTTCGTCGAAGGACGAGCTTCGCGCCATATGGGAGAAGGCCTGGGACAAGAGACACAAGGATGCGGAGAAGAAGCGTATTCGAAAAGAGAAGATGCTCGAGCGCGAGCTAAAGCGTGCTGAGACTCGCGTAAAAGAAGATGCTAAGGCAGTCGGGCGAGCGCAGAAGAAGGTCAGGCGAAAAGCTGCCGAGGCCAAGAGGGAGCGCGAGAGAAAGTCTCGCAAGGCCAAGGCAACCAAGAAGAGGGTGAAGCGCGTAGCCGCGACCAGGGAGGCGACTGCAGCTGTAAAGGCGGCTGCCAAAAAGAAGTCGACCAAGAAGAAACCGACCAAGAAGAAGCCGACCGCCAAGAAGAAGGCCTCGAAGAAGAAGGTTTCGAAGAAGGCTCCAAAGGGGACCAAGTGGGTTCGAATGAAGAATCCCTCAAAGGGAACCCGTCGAGTTCGCTCTTACGTAAATAATCCCGGCAGGTAATCATGAAAGTCCCCAGCTTCAAAACTGAGAAGATCCGCGACGACATTTTCGAGCTGGTCGAGATTGTTCCGACGCGGGCGATGTACGATGTCGTACTCAAAAGTATCGACCATGCAATGGACGATCTCGTGGCTGTTCGTGAGGAGATTCCTTCGACCAGAGCTAACAAGGATGTGTTGAAGGCTTACGACGATCACTTCACGAGGTTTGGAGAGCGCGAGGCTTACTACTACCAAGCATTCCTCGAGGTCGAAGATCGCAGTGTCGTCGATGCTCCGCTTTTCGAAGGGGATTACGACGGATTCGATTTCGAAGGCCCTGATTGGCCGGACATCGAAACGCCTTGGCGGATGGCGAACGAGCTTTCGACGGCAGCTGTCCTTGCTGGCGAGAGCCAGGATTTCTTGGAAGATCTGGAGCGCAGATTCAAGAATGTTATTACCGAGTTCTGGGCCGAGGCGAATAGACTAATCTCTGCTCAAAAAGAACAGGTCGAGCAAGAGGGCGAAGGCGATCCGGTCGGGCAGTCGAACACGGGAGGCGGCCGCCGGTACGGGTTCTGGCCGCTCCTCGCGCTTGGCGCGGCTGCGCTCGCTGGCGCGCTTGGTACGGCCAGCGTCTACACCAAGACCAAGGGTGAGTCGCCTGAGGACTACGTGAGCATGACGTGGTGGGGCAAGCACAAGAAGTCTGCCAAGAACGTCGGGCTCGGCGTAGTCCTGGGTGTGGGGCTCGCCGCGTTGCTCGTGTTGCGCCGCAAGTAGCGCACTAGTTGACGCCGATCTACGGCCGGGTTACATATCCCCCTCGACAACCCATATATGCAAGGGGAACATGAGGGGCTTTCGTCCGTTCAAGCCGTATAGAAATCGTCCACTATGCTTTTTAGATGTTGAGGGCACGGGTTTAAAACCAGGCTGGCATCAAGTATCAGAAATAGGAATGAAGCACTCAGAAAAGGGTGCACTATGTATACAGATAGCGCCGCTCAATATGGAAAGAGCGGATCCAGAATCACTAAGAATCTCAGGCTACAACTCCTCTGACTGGGCGGAGGCGTCAACGTTCAAGGACGCTGTCCCCCGGATTACGGAGTTTATCGAAGATGCTACCATCATCGGCCACAACCTCTTTGGGTACGATGTCCCAATGGTGAAGGGTGACTACGAGGCGCACGGCCTCGATTGCGACCACCTCTTTAGAGATCTCATCGACACGATGTCACTTGCGAGGCAATTCCTCGTACCGATTGGTCTCAATAGAATCGGCATGGGACCATGCATGAAATTTATCGGGCACCCATACGACGATGCGCACAATGCTTATGCAGACGCGGTTTACGCCGAGGCGCTCTACAACTACATCAACGACAGACTGAAATGGCATGGTGAACGAGACGGAAAACGAATCCAAGAAAACCTCTTCTAGACCCAGCGACCCCGAAAGGAATCTTCTAAGAAAGTACTACAAGAGATTAACGGAACTAGGTATCGAAGCCATCGAGCGCGGGACCCGTCTGCAGCACATCAAATGGATGTGCCTGACAGCCCAGGGGCACGAGAGCGACAAGAAGATAAATAAATGGATTGGCTGGATTCAATGCACCTTAGATTACGAGGGTATATTCGGCCTGTCAGAAACAATCGAACATACACGGAAGGAAATGAAAGAATATGAGCAAAGCAAAAATCAAGATAGTAGATGATCAGCACCCCGAAGACCTGGCCATGCTCCAGGCTCTTTACAGCCGGAGCCCAGCCAGTGTTGACGATCATCTCAAGAAGGTAAAGAGAGTTGGTTCTGGAGCATTCGTTCAAAAGTACCTGATCGGATATGGGCATAAGTCAATTGGAGACTGCGGGACAACGACCATATTCATCGAGGGAGTTACCATGCTGACCGCGAAGGCGATTCAGGATTGGCCGCTTTATTCAGGTCAAGAGGCCAGCACACGTTACATGGATTTTTCGAAGGCTGAATTTAGCGATCCACTCGAGAAGACTGGAAGCGTAAAGGGTAGGGAGATTCAGGAGCGATGGCGAGGATTCTATCTGGGGGCCTCATCGAGCGTGCGCGACCACATCCGCAAAAAGTTTCCCATCAATAAAGATGAGGACAAAAAGGTATACGATCGCGCAGTCAATGCTCGATGCTTCGATATTCTTCGCAGCTTCTTGCCAGCCGGCGCGATGACCAACCTTAGTTGGCACACGAATTTGAGGCAGGCATCAGACCAGCTTGCATGGCTCAAGATGCATCCTGACCCAAATGTAGTTGAGGTTGCGAATGAAATATGGGGCGCCCTCATTGAGAGGTATCCTCATAGCTTCAAGGATAGGCCGGAGCACAATGGGTACCGTTCCAAGGTGATGAGAGACCACCACTTCCTCATGCCCAATGAAGATGATTTGAAATACGCAGATGATATGCCCGTAATCTCGTCGACGTTTAATCAAAACGGAATTTCGCGCGAAGACATGGACATGCTAACGGACAGGCCAAGAGGCATAGGCGTGCCGAGATTCTTATCGGAGCTAGGGACTATACAGTCGACATTTTCTCTCGATTTTGGAAGTTACCGAGATCTGCAGAGACATAGAAATGGCACCATTCGAATGCCACTCCTGACCACGGACTTGGGATTCAATAGCTGGTACCTAGATCAGCTTCCGAACGAGCTTAGAAAGAAAGCTAAGGAGCTGATCTATTCACAAACCGATTCCATTGACGAACTCGACTGTGACCCATTTGTCCGCCAAAACTATATTGCCATGGGCTTCAACGTCCCATGCAAAGTGACGCAGAACCTACCCGCGTTCGTGTACCGCATCGAGCTTCGCTCGAGCAAGTCTGTGCACCCGTCTTTGCGCAGGATAGTTCAAGAAGAAATCAAGCAATTCAAAAGCTTGTTCCCTGATGTTACGATTTACGTTGACGAGGACCAGGACTCGTGGAGCATACGTCGTGGCAGCCAGACGATTGAGGAGAAGGCATAGATGAATGATACCGATTCCAACGGTCAAAGTAATTATGGGACATCTTGTTGCGACGGAGATATGAGGTTGACCCCTCGCAACAAGAAACCTCGAGAGGTGCACAATATCCAATTCGCGAATGGACTGGATGACGAAGATGTACTACTCATTCTTCAGCACGAGCTTCTGATCGCCAGAAGTAAGGGGGACGAGTGTCCAGAAGTAGTGTTGCCTGCCTCCTTAGTTCACAATATCAAGTTTCGACTCGGATGGTACATGGATAAGGCAGGTGAAGATGAAAGCAAAAGGCCACCCGTCAAAACCTCTTGGAAAAGGCACGATTAATGCCCGATTACACCACCCTCGAGGTTTTCGACTTCGACTGGAGCATGTTTCGCTCACCGCTTCCGCCGGAGGGTAAGCCTGAGAAGAGCTGGTGGGCTAACGGTGAATCCCTGAGCCCACCACATGTTCCGCTAAGGGCAACGAGGGATTTTTGGATTGAGGAGGTGGTTAGGGAGGCGAAGGCTTCTCAGCGTCGCCCGAGCATCCTTACGATTGTCCTGACCGCGAGGAGGGCGAAGGCTGCTCCTCGAATACATGAGCTTCTCGAGCAACGAGACATTGAGCCTCAGATGTTCATCTGTAGATCTGCCAGCTTCCAAAAGGACAGGTCGGCCACTCTCTTCAAAAGGAAGAGCGTGGTCAAGATTCTTGACGACCATCCAGGCATCAGGAAAGTGGTTGTCTGGGAGGACACACCAGAGCAGCTTGACGGAATCGGTGACCTTGTCAAAAAGCGAAGGCTCAGGTTCGAGGGCAACCTTGTCACAGATCCAGAATACCGGGGAGAAAAACGATGAGAAGTAAAGTAAGATTCAAGGTGAAACTGGAGGTAGAGGTCGAAATGGAGTGCGAGGTCGACCCTCGTTCGATGGAGTCAAATATCATTAGCGCGATTATAGACCCATTGAGAAATCCGCTAACACCGCGCATGGTCTATGCTGCGATGAATCATGGTCAGTACGGGCAATTAGATCAGTCGGCCTCGGCAAGTGCGAAGCTCGCGTTTTTCAAACGTTGCGAACCGTACAAAAATATGGCACATGAAGGTCTTCCCGAGGAGGAGATCCGCTCACTCCCTGAGCATCCAATCGCGTGGAAAAAGACCATGAGTGAGATAAGGGGATCGAATGCGCGTATACCCTGGAATGTGATCGCCGAAGCTGCGATCGGGCTGTCAGCACATATCGAACCTGTGCTATGTAAGACGCCCACGATTTACCTGTGGCCGGCGACGTTAGCCGGCAATCTCGAGAACGTCGAAGTAATCAAGTCGTCAATCAAGGCGGCTAATATTGAGGAAATGAAAGATGGGTCATGGA
>SDBT01017039.1_pt1 | contig 11486 bp, 10 predicted proteins | sample 2277101 | NCBI WGS metagenome assembly SDBT01 (sample SAMN10404973, study PRJNA504765) | marine sediment metagenome | isolation source: marine sediment core GS10_PC15, 103 cmbsf | place: Arctic Ocean: Southern Knipovich Ridge | collected 2010
GCTTCCACCTATATTTAATTTTTTGTTTCATGAGATGTTAATGATAAGTCATTTTCAAGATTGTATTTTAGAAACGGTATAAATACCGGTTTGGCTTTGATTCAATGCACGGAAGCGATAGATTTAATCGAAAATAAATAAATGATAAATATAGATTTTGATGATGGAATATTGTACTGCAAATCGGGAGAGTTTAAATTTCCGCCTTTTCCTGAATTTGTATTAGGTATTATTGAGGACGGTGGACTGATTGCCCATGTTAAAAAAAAATTGGCAAAATAGATAAAAAAACAGCAGAATTTGGAGGTTCTATATGGCAAAGTATAAAATTGCGGTGTTACCCGGAGATGGAGTCGGAGTTGAGGTTGTTGAAGCTGCGATGAATGTACTGGATAAACTTAAGCTGGACGCTGAGTATATTTATGGTGATATCGGCTGGGAGTTTTGGTGTAAGGAAGGAAAACCCCTTCCCGATCGTACCATCAGCTTATTGAATGAAACGGATGTTTGCCTGTTCGGCGCTATCACCTCAAAACCGAAAGAAGAAGCCGAAAAAGAGCTGATTCCCGATCTACACGGAAAAGGTTTGGTTTATAGCAGTCCTATTGTGGGACTCCGACAATTGTTTAACCTCCATACAAATCTGCGCCCCTGCAAGGCATTTTCCGGGAATCCGCTAAACTATAAAGATGATATTGACCTGGTAGTATTTCGGGAAAATACCGAAGGATTGTATGTAGGTATTGAATACCATCCGCTGCCTGAAAAAGTTAGGGAAGTCCTTTTGGAAACTCATCACAAAATGAAGCGATTTGAAAACGTTTCCCCCGAGGATATTGCAATCTCCATTCGCCTAATGACCAGAAAAGGCTGTCAGAGTATTGTCAGACAAGCTTTTAATTATGCCGAACTCCATGGCTATAAAACCGTAACTATTGTAGAAAAACCCAATGTGCTGAGGGAAACAGGGGGACTAATGATCAGAGAAGCCAGAAAAATCGCAGAGCAGTTTTCCGGGATCGACCTGTGGGAAACCAATATTGATGCCATGACCATGTGGTTGATAAAAAATCCCAAAGATTATTCTGTTCTGGTTGCCGAAAATATGTTTGGCGATATCATTTCAGATCTCTGTGCTCAACTGGTTGGAGGATTGGGTTTTGCCAGCAGTGGCAATATTGGCGATAATTATGCAGTTTTTGAACCAACTCACGGTTCAGCACCAAAATATACCGGTATGTATAAGGTTAATCCCATGGCTATGCTGCTGACAGCAAAACTGATGCTCGATTTTCTCGGTGAAAAAGAAATGGCAGTAAGACTTGAAAAAGCTATCGCCAAAGTTATCAGAGACGGAAAAGTAAAAACCTATGATATGGGAGGATCAAATACAACACTGGAAGTCGCCGAAGCTGTAGCTGCAAATCTTGATTAGACAATTTTTTGTTGTAGAAAATAGCATTCGTCTTGATTTATAGTGAAAACACTCAGTTATTTAAACTGATATATAAAATCATAAAATAAATATACGGGAGCAATATGGAATCCATATCAAGAAAATGGGCTAAATTTACCACTTTTTTAAAATATGAAATGTTGCCGGAACCGGTTGTAAACCACGTAAAACGATTTTTATTTGATTCTATCGGCTGTGGCCTCGGTGGTTATAAAGTTGAAGATGCCGAAATTTATCTGAAAGTGCTAAAAGAAATGGGTGGTGTTCCTGAAGCAACGGTAATCGGATCAGGTGATAAAACATCCGCCTCCAATGCAGCAATGGCCAACAGCCTGATGATCAGGGCTATGGATTATAATGATATATATTGGAAACAGGATCCCAGCCATCCCAGTGATCTGATCCCGGCAGCCTTGTCGCCCGGACAGGTTCTTCATAGAAACGGGAAGGATATCATTGTCGCTATTGTGTTGGCTTATGAATTTGAGCAAAGACTCTGCGAATTTGCATTTCCGGGAATCCGGGAGAGAAAGTGGCATCATGCTACCTTAACTCAACTGGCCGCTCCGGCTGTTGCCGGGAAAATATTAGGTCTGAATGAAGATCAGATCGTAAATGCCATCGGAATATCCGGTTGTCATAATTATACCCCCGGCGTGGTTACTGCCGGCCATTTAACTATGATGAAAAACAGTGTTGATCCGTTGGCAGTCCAATCAGGTGTAATCGCTGCACAACTGGCTGCAAAAGGTTATATCGGACCCGAAACAATATTCGAAGGCAAAGAAGGATTTGTTGATACTTTTGGCGGTAAATTTGACTTAAATATTTTGACCGATGGCCTGGGTGACAGCTTTAGAATTATGGAGTGTTCTATGAAAGCATTTCCTGTGGAAGCTTTATCCCATTCCCCTATATCTGCTGTATTAACATTAGTTAAAGAGAATAACATCAAGCATGAAGAGATAAAAAAAATCACGGTCAAAGTAACCTACCGGGCAAAAGATATTTTAGCGGATGCTACCAAATATAATCCGACCACCAAAGAAACCGCTGACCATAGTTTGCCGTATGTAATTTCAGCAGCCGCGGTTGATAGAAAAATTACCCCGGAACAATTCAGTCCTCAAAAAATTAAGGACCCGGCTATCCGTATGATGCTCAATAAAGTTGAAGTTATAGCTGATGATAAAATTGAATCACTGTTTCCAAAATTAAAAGCAGCGGAAGTTGATATTTTCCTGAACTCAGGCAAAAATTTCTCTAAATGGGTGGATTACCCTAAAGGTGATTATCGCGCTCCAATGAGCGAAGAGGAACTGTGGACAAAATTTAACAGTCTGGCCGATCCTGTTGTGACCAGAAACCGGCAAACTGAAATAGGTGAAAGTGTAATGAATCTGGAAAATATTGACGATATCGGAAAGCTAATGACCTTATTAATATCAGATAAAAAATAGCGAATAATCAACTAAATGAAGCGGCAGTTATACCTCAGTAGAGGGATTAATCAGTTTATGGAGTGCAGAATCAGTGATTTTGCAAATTATTGAGTGTGAAATAGTTGGTTCAAAAATGTGCATTAACACTGGTTATGAACTCAAATGTATTAATTTTCAGGAGATTGACCTAATGATTATATTACAAACAGATAATACAATAATTTGAGGACAAATAATGGATAGGGAAAAAACATTTGAACTACTGAAAGATTATACTAATAATCAAAATTTGATCTTTCATGCTCTGGCTGTTGAGGCGGCAATGGGTGAATATGCCCAAAAATTTGGCGAAGATGAAAATAAATGGCGAATTGTCGGTTTGATTCATGATTTTGATTACGAACAATTTCCGGATATGGAAGTTCATTCAAAAAAAGGGGCCGAAATTCTGAAACAGATGGGCTATCCTGAAGATATTGTCTATGCAATTCACGCCCACAATGAATATCATGGTCTGCAGCGGAACTCGTTGTTGGATAAAACCCTTTATGCAGTTGACGAATTGTGTGGATTTGTAGTTGCGGTTACTCTGGTGCGGCCAAACAGATCATTGGCAGAAGTAAAAGTGAAGTCGGTTAAAAAGAAAATGAAGGATAAAGCTTTTGCGCGGCAAGTAAACCGGGATGCCATAATAGACGGGGCTGAGAAGTTAGGCGTCGAACTGGACGAACATATCCAAACAGTTTTAACTGCTATGCAGAAAATAGCGGCCCGACTGGGACTTTAGCCTCAATATTAAGATCCTGGACCCAACCGTTTTTGAGGCCATATTTTTCTAATAGTCCGGCAGCCTCTGAAAATTCCCTGTTTTTTATTTTACGGTAAATTTCATCATGTTTTTTGGCATCCCATACCGGTAAATGGTAATTTGGTCGACTCCTGAGAAAAATGGCCATACACTTATTGTAAATCGGAATTAATTACCGAAAGGGGCGACGAAACGCTCGCCCTACATGATACACGAATGAATTTAATGCTAATTCCTATAATAAAAAATTCCGGACAACTTTCAACGACAACAAAACCAAGTAGTTTACCAGCCAATCCGAAATGTAAGGCGAACGTTTCATCGCCCCTAGGTGAATGATTTTCCTAACAAAAATAATACGCTCAATGAAAAATCCATTATTACAACTAAAAATTGTCAGTGAATTAATATGAACAAAGGTATCCAAAAAATATTTTCCGAAGTTCCCCAAACTTACGAGCTGATAAACCATATATTAACCGGCTATTTTGATGTAATAATGCGCAAAAAAACTGCAAAAATTGTAGCCAAATTTGGTGGAAAAAAATGGCTGGATGTCTGCAGCGGCACTGGTGAATTAGTAAACTACCTGGGCAGCTTAGCCGATAAAAACACCCGAATATTTGCCGCAGATTTTTCCCGGCCGATGTTATACGAATCGATCTCAAAACCGGGACACAAAAAGGTGATATATATTTTATCCGATATTCAAAAGTTACCCTTTGATAACAGTACCTTTGACATTATTACAATTTCCTTTGCCACCCGTAATATAAATCTGAATCGAAAAGTTTTAATTAAAAATTTTGGTGAATTTTACCGGATCCTAAAACCGGGTGGTTATTTTATAAATCTGGAGACCAGTCAACCCGGCTCAAAAATAATAAAAAAACTCTTTCATCTATACATAAAATTGTTGGTAAAACCGGTGGGAACTTTTATCTCAGGATCCTGTGCGGGTTATCTCTATTTATCACACACAATCCCCAAATTTTATTCGGCCGGCGAATTATTAAAACTGCTTCAAATCGCCGGTTTTGATAAAATTCAATATCAGAAGCTGTTTTTCGGTGTCGCTGCTATCCATCAATGTCAAAAAATATAAAATATTACATGAATAGAAGCAGTGTATCTAAATCTTCCACATTAAATTTTGTAATTTTAACAAAGTTTCATATATTTAATTATTAATTTCAGTTTTTTTTGCACGGCGAACATTTCATCGTCCAACGCTGTGAGTTATTATTACTTAATTGGCGTGTTTTGTTAATTATAAAATAATAATTGCGATTACGTAAAATGATCAAACTGGAAGAATTTCCGCGAAAACGTTTATTCAAACACTATTTTATCCCACCGGCCACATCACTAATGACTTCAGTTGAGGAAATAGACCGAAGATATAAATATGGATTCAAACGTGCATTGTTGTTTGGCTTACTTTTTCAGTTATTCTTTTTTCAATTATTTCCAAAGAGCTTTGTAAATGATTCGGACTTTTTAGAAGTCCAACCGGTCGATATTATAATTGAAAATGTTCCCCGAACCGAACAATTAACCAAACCGCCGCCACCTCCCCGGCCATCAGTTCCTATCCCCACTGAAGATCCGGATATACCGGAAGATTTGACCATAGCAACAACGGATATAAATTTTGATGAGTTAGCTCCGCCGCCACCTCCGCCACCATCGGATTCTGAAGATGACGGATATGTTTTCATGGCATACGATAGTCCACCCCAACCAATTGGTGGTTTTGCAAGTATTTTAAAACTAATAAAGTATCCGGAAATAGCGAGAAGAGCTAATATAGAGAGGACGGTTATGGTTGGAGCACTCGTTGATACGCAGGGTAATTGTATCAAAACTCAGATACTAAACAATACCGGTGACAAACTTGGCTTTGAACAAGCCGCTCAGGAAGCAGTTATGAAAGTGAAATGGATACCAGCCCGCCAAAGAGATAAACCGATAAAGGTTTGGGTTGCTGTGCCTGTTGTTTTTAAATTATCTAAAACTTATAAGTAATTGTCTGAACCAGTTAATTTTGGCTGTATTTATGACGGATCTTTATTTTATAAACACCTCATAATATATTTTATCTGTTCTTAAATTATTATCACAGGAAAGGAAATTAAATGGACAGAAGGACATTTATCCGGGATATTGGGGGAATCATGTCTGGAAAACCGGCCAAACATCAAGCCTGGCTGCAGTTTAGATATGACCTGGTGTCAAACCTGGTAAATAATAAACTTATCCCTATTGCCCGTAAAAACGGCAAAATAATAAGTGCCGCCCTGTTCCCGAATTGGAAGAATGTCAGACAGGAATGGAGCAACTGGAAACTTGATGCGGCTCTGCCTATGCTTTACAATCGATTTTACTTACAAGACGCTCAGTGGATAAAAGATTCCTGTGAACAGGAGATCAAATCTCTAAAACATAATACAAAAATTTATAGCGGTCTAATGCTGGACAAACCGGACAAATTCAGAGAGTATGTGATTAAATCTTTTGAAGGCGGGGCCAGCGGAATCTCCGTATTTTCATCCGGCGGACTAAAATACGAACATTTGGAAATGTTGACTCAGGTATTAAAACGGTTTTAAACAGGATAAAGCGAACCTCCTGCAGGTTATCTAAATTATTTTGTTCAAATGGTTCATTTCAGTTGATTTTATAAATAAAATTTTTAAATTGATTTGTAACTATTCAGGTTGTTTAGGCTGTAGGCTATTAGCTTTTGTGCAGAGCTCGAATCCATACATTTTATCTGCCGGGTGAGCTAAATAAAAAAAACCGTCTTTTTTACATTAGTGCAGACGGTTTCTTAAGTGCCGAGGGTGGGACTCGAACCCACACGAGCATAAGCTCACTGGATTTTGAATCCAGCGCGTCTACCAGTTTCACCACCCCGGCAACTGAACAAAAAAATAAAACATTTTAGTTCAAAAGTCAAGCGAAAAACAGGGAAAAAAGTAATAGGTTACTAACCGGGGGGGGAAACGATGGTCACAGAGATTAGCGGAGCGGTCTCTGTGACACTACCCCCAGCATAACTGAGGTATTACGGAAAAGAGATAATATCTCAGTCAGTTGTGAATATCACAGAAACCGTTAAGCTAATTTCTTGGGATCGTTTCACACTTTCGTTAGTGACAAGTGGCCGAAAAAAGGTAAACCGTTAGGAGTTATAAAAAATTTGGGCATATTAAAAATTCCATTGCCGGTAAAATTGATATGTGGAATAACATATTCAGAAAAAATAAATATTAAAGATATCTATGATATATTACATTATGATTATGGAGATATCGACTCATTTTCAAAGGTATATAATTTTAAATATACAAAATATTATGAAAAAGAGATGCCAGGGGAATTAAAAAAGGTATATATCAGCTTTAAAAACTTAGTCACGGCTGAAACACTTCCGGAAATAAAGACCAGGACCAATTTATTTGAGAAAATATTTGCTGTTAAGGGCAAAAGAGTAGTAAATTTAGATCCCGGATACATTGAGAAAGCAAAATTAATTCTGGTTACTACCAAGGATTTTAGCCATAGAATTTATATCGGTTCAGGAATTTTTGGCGATCTCCAATACCGGATGAAAGACGGACGTTATCAAATAAATGAATGGACCTATCCTGATTATAGAAAAAAAGAGGTCTTAGAATTTTTTCTTACTGTTCGCAATAAATACTGCAGAGATCTGGTAAATGCAAAATAAAAAAATGACATACAAAGATGCCGGTGTTGATATAAACGCCGGAAACCGGTCAGTTGAAAAAATTAAAGGACTTGTATCAACAACCTTTAATCCTAACGTTCTCAAAGGAATCGGCCATTTTGGGGCAATGTATAAGATTCCCTTATCAGGTTACGATGAACCTGTCTTGATATCCAGTATTGATGGTGTGGGGACAAAGCTTAAAGTTGCGATAAAAATGCAAAAACATGACACAATTGGTGAAGATTTAGTGAATCATTGTGTTAACGATATACTTACATCCGGGGCCAGGCCACTGTTTTTTTTAGATTATTTATCCCTGGGCGAAGTAACACCGGAAATTGTCAAAGAGATCGTAAAGGGTATAGTAAGAGGCTGCAAAAGAGCAAATTGTGCATTAATTGGTGGTGAAACCGCTGAAATGACCGATCTCTACCAGCCGGGAGATTTTGATCTGGCCGGCACTATCGTTGGTATCGTAGAAAAATCAAAGATCATCGATGGCAGTAATATTCAAACTGGCGATAAGCTTATCGGCTTGAAATCCAATGGATTACACACAAACGGATACACACTGGCCCGAAAAATATTATTTGAAAAACACAAACTGGATGTTAATTTTTTTCATATTCAATTAAATCAAACTATCGGGGAAGCTCTGCTTGAGGTACACAGAAATTATTTCCATCTGGTAAATCCGATTATAAAAAATTATGACATTCACGGATTAGCTCATATTACCGGTGGAGGAATTTATGGCAATACAAAAAGAGTTGTTTCAAAGAGTCTAAAACTCATAATTGATTGGGAATCATGGGATAGACCATCTGTGTTTAATGTAATACAAGATATGGGAGGTGTTCCCGAACACGATATGAGGCGCACCTTTAACCTTGGTATCGGTTTTGTAATAATTACCTCCGAAAAAAATGTGAAAAATATTCGAAATGATCTTAAAAATGCCGGAGAAGAATCGGTTGTAATAGGCGGGATAATATCAGGGAAGTAGACAAAATTTCAGTATTAAGGGCGAAGCATTCTTAGTATGGAGAAAAAAATTATCCTATTAGCAATTAAGAAGAATGCTCAGCCCGTGCAACCTGTAATCCAGTTCCATCAGCAGATCTCTTGCTCTTTCTGGCCTCTGAAAGCTGATGGCTGATCGCAAATGCAAGGTAAATTATGAATAAAATCGGAGTTTTAGGTGCTGGAAGCTGGGGTACTTCTTTGGCAGTGTTGCTTGCTTCAAAAAATGAAGATATTATCATGTGGGAATTTTTTAAAGATGCAGCGGCTGATCTGAAAAAACTGAGAGAAAATATACCGATGCTGCCCGGCATCAAAATTCCTGATAATGTGACGATCACCACAGATCTGGAAAAAGCGGTAAAGGACAGGGATATTATTGTTTCCGCAGTTCCTTCTCATATCGTGAGAAATCTGGCAAATTTGTTGGAATATTCATGGATAAAGAACAAAATAATTGTGAGTGTGACCAAAGGGATAGAGAATGAGACACAATTAAGAGTATCTCAAATATTTCATGAAATTTTTCCTGAGTATAGCTTAGAGCAGTTTGTGGTACTTTCAGGTCCAAGCCATGCAGAAGAAGTAAGCCGTGGTGTTCCAACTACTATTGTTGCCGCTTCTTCGAATATAGAAACAGCTAAGAAGGTTCAAAATCTGTTTATGACATCAACTTTCAGGGTTTATTCTCATACTGATGTTGTTGGCGTTGAACTGGGCGGGTCCTTAAAAAACGTTATTGCTATTGCAACCGGTATTGGTGACGGGGTAGGATTCGGGGATAATACCAAGGCAGCCCTGATTACCCGAGGATTAGTGGAGATTACCCGGCTGGGTACAGCGATGGGTGCAGATCCATTAACCTTCGCCGGCTTATCCGGAATGGGCGATCTGATCGTTACCTGCATGAGCCGGCATAGCAGAAACCGGCATGTTGGTGAACAGATCGGAAAAGGCAAATCATTATCACAGGTTTTATCCGAAATGGTAATGGTAGCCGAGGGTGTTCGAACCACCCGATCGGCATTTGAATTGGCAGAATTGTTTAAGGTTGAAATGCCGATCACCAGAGAGGTATACCGGACATTATTTGACGGCAAAAATCCTAAAGACGCCGTATCTGATCTAATGACCCGTGATGCAAAACAGGAAAAATTCGGTGAGTAATAAAACCGGGCACCGTCGCTAAAAATTTTGTATAAAATGAAAAGCTGCCCGCGATTTACGGGAATGGACATCCAAGAGGAGACGAAATAAGGAGAGTTAAAATGATTAAATCCATTTTAATTGCTGTTGATGGTGCAGAATATACTGATCCTGTCATGAAGTACGCGATATATATGGCCAAAGCTTTTGAGGCTAAGTTAAATATAGTAACTGTGATAGATGTTAGAATTTTTGAATGGTCAGTTTATCTCAGTGTAGATGGATTTGCACCTGTCATGCCGTCATCTGCATACCTGGAAGAATCAAAGCTTCTATTGCAGGAAAAATCGGAAAAGGTATTGCAAAAATGTATCGAATTGGTAAAAAATGAAAATATCAATTACACCGCTGTAAAACTTGAGGGCAGCCCTGTAGAAATACTATCAAGTCAGGCTAATATCGTTGATTTGATCTTATTAGGTGCAAGAGGTGAATTTGCAAAATGGGGACGAAGCAGGTTGATGGGAGCAACGGTTGAAGCAATTTCCCGGGAGTGTAACCGGCCTATTTTTATTTCACCCCGAAAATTCACTCCGTTTAAAAAAATATTGATCCCCTATGACGGAAGTGTTAATTCAAATCGTGCTTTACCATTTGCCGGTTATTTTTCTTCAAATTTTAACACCGAGGCAAATGTTTTTACCGTTGACAACAACGAAGACAATGCTAAAATAGTTTTAGAAGAAGGTAAAAAATATTTGGAATCCTTCGATATTCAAATTAAAACTAAAGCACGCCGCGGTAATCCGGATGATGAAATATTAAACTTTGCCGGAGAGAAAAGTATGGATTTAATCATTATGGGTGCTTATGGGCATTCCAGAATTAAAAAAGCAATTCTTGGCAGTACCACCGAACAGGTTATGCGGAATGCAATTGTGCCAATTTTATTAGTTAAATAACAAAACAATGACGTGATTTCAGGGAGTAGTATTCATGCGTAAGGAATATAGTTTTATAAAAAATCTTAAAGATAATGCAGGTAAAGAAGTAACATTGGCAGGCTGGTTGTATAATAAACGGTCAAGTGGAAAAATCTGGTTTTTAGTATTACGTGACGGCACCGGGATAGTTCAATGCATAATATCAAAAAAAGAGGTTTCGCCGGAAATATTCGATCTGAAAGATAGCCTGACTCAAGAAAGTTCGATTATAGTAACCGGAATCGTAAATGCTGATGACCGGGCACCAGGTGGTTATGAAATTTGGGTAAACAGTCTAAAAGTCATCCAAATTGCCGAAGAATATCCCATCGCTTTAAAAGAACACGGTACAGACTTTTTAATGGACCATAGGCACCTGTGGCTGCGAAGCACAAGACAAACCGCTATTATCAGGACCAGGCATGAAATAATCAATTCTATTCGTGATTTTTTTAATGACCGCAGTTTTGTTCTGGTCGATGCACCGATCTTTACACCAAATGCCGCTGAAGGAACTACAACACTGTTCGAAACAGAATACTTTGGCAATAAATCATACTTAACTCAAAGCGGACAATTATATATGGAGGCCGGTGCCGCTGCTTTTGGAAAGGTCTACTGTTTTGGCCCGACTTTCAGGGCTGAAAAATCAAAAACCAGAAGACACCTCACAGAATTCTGGATGGTTGAACCTGAAGTCGCCTATGCGGATTTAAATGACAATATGGACCTTGCGGAAGAATTCCTGGAATATATCATTCAGAGAGTGCTGGTGAACAGGGAGGAAGAACTAAAAATTCTGGAACGTGATGTTTCCAGGTTAAAAAATGTAAAACGTCCGTTTCCGAGAATTCATTATGATGAAGCTGTGGAAATATTGAAAAAAAAC
>SDBT01017040.1_pt1 | contig 11486 bp, 12 predicted proteins | sample 2277101 | NCBI WGS metagenome assembly SDBT01 (sample SAMN10404973, study PRJNA504765) | marine sediment metagenome | isolation source: marine sediment core GS10_PC15, 103 cmbsf | place: Arctic Ocean: Southern Knipovich Ridge | collected 2010
ATTATTGATAGAGGGATTATCATTAGAGCTCTGATCGATTCTATAATGGAATCAGGAGTAGACCTATCACACGCAACATCAGAAGACGATGTTAAGGAAGCGTTGTTAGCAGAAAAAGGAAAATAAACGATGAACGACACGATACAGAACAATATTTTACTCATCACAGGAAAAACCTACCCTCATGCTAGAGAGCTAGCTAATAACAAAGCCTTGTTTGATTCAGGTTGTAAGCTGTGGAGGGCTCCTATAGGCGAGCGTGTGGCTATAGAAGAACTTTGCCAAAAGCTAAAGCTAGAAGTACATGAGAGCTACGACGCTGGTTTTAAAGCCCCCACTTCTGATGCTGAATGGGATTTAGCTAAAGCATCTTCGCAGCTCAACGCAAACCGTATTAAACGGCTAGAGGTATTAAAACGGATTGACGAGCTGGCTGACAGTTCGGAAGCTGAAGGTGAGTTAAACGCTACTAAAGAAACGGAGAAAGAGCTGTCCGAAAAGATCACGACACTTGAAGAAAAACTGCAATCTCTCGAGAAGGTTGTTAAGGATGGAGAGTGGGGGCGCCTACAATTCAAGTCTCTTTCTGAGTCGGATGAATATTGGTTTTCAAAAGAGCCTCCTCCTCAACCTATGCTCCTCCGTTATGTTAAAAAAGAGCCTAACGGAAATGTTATAGAAAATAAGAACTGGTTACCTCTATCGCAAGTCGGAATGCTTTGCGGTAGTGGCGGAGTAGGAAAGACTCGTTGGCTTTTAGCGCTGGCGTATTCTGTAGCAACAGGCAAATCATTCTTGGAATGTTTTGAGGTTGTTAATGGACCAAGAAAGGTGTTTGTAGGATTAGGTGAAGAACCAAGAGAAGGGATTTGGAGACGCTTATACGATGTTGGTCTGAGCCAATGTAGTACTCGATATCCCGGATCCCCATCTAAGGAACTTGAGCTTGCTAGAAGCAACCTAGTTGTTGAGTCCTTCCGAGGCATGGACATGCGCTTGATTGATGATCACGGAACGCCAACAGCACAGTACTGGCAATTACTTGAAGGACTTCAGGCTTCAGCAGGCAAAGGATACTCTCTAATAATTTTAGATCCTATAGCTAGACACTTAGCCGGAGACGAAAAAGATAATGTTTTAGCAACTAAGCTTATAGCTTTACTTGAAAGAATGACTATCGAGATTCCTGGAAATCCAACAATTCTTTTTGGTCACCACATGAACAAAAGTTCCAAAGAGGATAAGAGCGACCAGGGGGCGTCTAGAGGAGCATCAGGGCTAACCGATGGGGTGCGTTGGCAGGTTAACCTCTGGACGCCAACTAAGAAAGACAACAAGACTAAGGTAACTCAGCTTCGGGCGTTTCAACATGCAAAGGTAAACGATGTGCCATACATGCCAGCACCAATGATATTAAAATTTAATGAAAGAGGGGTGCTTGTTCCCGCTTTATCTATCGATTGTTCTACTCATGAGTACGAAGGAGATAGTTTCAAAGGATATTCGAACCATAACCAGCAAGCCTCGCCCCAAAAGGCGAAGGCTAACAATCAATATCTTTCATCAATGGCGGGGTGATGGTTGACCGATGGACGATGGAGCATATCGCCTAAATCAACTTAGCCAAAAGCTTTCAGATCTCAAGGCGCAGTGTATAGACTTTCAAGATTGGTCATACGCTCCACCTTCTACAAAGCTACAAAGTAAAATAAAGGCTATTGAGGAGAAAGTCCGAAAGGAGTCCAACAGGCAATGTGCAGAGGTCTGCGAGATACTCAGAAAGATAGACATGGGTGATGTTATAGCAGAGGACAGCCCATTTAATGTAGTGCCTAAAGACATAGGAGTGAGTGTGACACCAGACACTAAAGCCATCCAGTGCACCCCCTATAAAAAGGGGAGGCGAAAGGTTACACCCGCACCAGTGATCAACGAAGCGCTTATCGGCAGAAACCGCAAGAAGTTGATCGACATGTAACGACTTTCGTACCAGCCCATCCTTCCTAGAGCATAAGAGAGGACGATGTATAAAGAACCAAAGGAACCTAAAGTCAAGATCGACCACAAGGTCAGCGGCTACGATTCCCGGAATCCGCTTGCTGTGCTCGATTATCTGGATTGCACGATCTGGGAGGACAAGACGGCGACGTTTATGAGGCTCAAGGAGCTTCTGAAATCCACACCCTGGACCCTCGACGACCTACGCAGCTTTGCCGCCTCAGGAAAACATCCGTACTTCACGGATTCATGGAAAGAGATCGAAGAAAACTTTAGAAATCAACAGCCAGAGACATTAGCCATAAAACTACACTCGCCACCGATAGGGAGACATATGACGAACAAAAAAGCCAAGAAACCCAAAGCCACCAAGTCACTACCTGAGCCGAAGAGGGATTTCACTCTGGAGGAGCAGGCTCGTGTCGAGAAGCTGCGAGAGCGACGATCCGCACGGCCCAAAGGTAGCAGCGACGTGTTTCGCCCTCAAGGAGAGTCGTGCGAGTATGCTGTAGCAGAGGGTTTGTCGTTTAACGATGGCAGGGAAGAGCTAGCGGCTCGCACACTTGAAGCGACGGGCTTAACTGAATTCAGCAACGCGACAACATTTTTATGTAACATGACGACAGCACTGTTGAAGAAGGGTGCATCGACCGAAGACCAAGTAAAGACCGTAAACAGTTTGAGCGCGCTATTAAGGGAGTTTGAGCCAAAGGATGCCGTCGAGGGCATGCTGGCCGCCCAGGCGGTTGTTTCCCAGCAGAAAGCTTTCGATCTCATACACAGTTCTTCGATCCAGCCGCACGTTGAATGGGCGCGTCAACACTCCCAGTTTGCTAACAAGCTGCTAGTCCGGTCGCAGGCTGCTATCGAGGCTCTCATCAAGTATCGGCGTGGAGGTCAGCAGAAGGTCATTGTCGAGCACGTACATGTTCATAGCGGCGGTCGGGCAATCGTCGGGCACGTAGAAAACAACCCCGGGGGTGGTGGGGATAAAAACAATAATATCGGAGGCACCCCATGACTCCAACGTGTGGAGCTCGAGCACGGAGCACAGGCAAACCTTGTCGGCTATATCCCTGCAAGAATGGGCGTTGCTTCTTGCATGGGGGCAAGAGTACAGGGCCGCGGACAGAAGCTGGACGTCGGCGATGCGCAAAGGCTAACACCACGCACGGCCGCTACACCATGGAGGCTACCGGGGAGAGGAAGAAATTGCGAGGTCTTATTAAACAGTGCGACGAGTTTCTGGAAGGGCTTGATGTTTGACGACCCCGGCAAGGAGATGGCTGCCGCGAAGAAGCTGCTCGATGAGGTAGTCACTCGTGACGACATACCATCCGACGTTAAACGATCAATCATCAGCAAGGTTAAGCGTCGGCTTAAAGCCATAGACGGAGACGTAAATATATTGATTGAACTGTCGATGGAAACAGGACTACGCCATGAAGACGCCTTAGATGAGGCGACCGACTACATCTTGGAGCACAGGCCGAGGGGTGATTTTCATGCAGCAAAAACTGTGCTCGAGCGAACTCCTGGAAGTCCATACTTCCGCGACAAGTATAGCGTGGACACTGTCGACTCACCCAAGCTCCCGAAGATCGATCTAGGCTTTAACATTTCGTAGGAATGCATATTGCGTATGGCTTTCTTTTACGTCTCTCATTTCAACCGCGTTTAGAATTTGTCTAGCCTATTTTATATTTGTTTGGCGGATTCAGGGGTTGGCTGATTTTTGATCTTGGCGGAGTGATTTGAAAGTAGCGCAAGCATACGGAACTCGCGAGTAGGAATCTAAGGTTCCGTGTTGCGTATGTCTTTTATCTGTGCTTTGCACCCTCTCGTCTTTGTATCCAATCCCTTTTATTTCCCTGTTGTTTTTGGTGGACTCAGGGCTCGGCTGATCTCAACTAAACATGTCGATTTGCTTGTTCTTTGGCGTTGGATAAGCTGCTTCAACAGCCATGCGTATCGCTTCACTAACGGTAATCTGTCGCCTTTCTTGGTTGGACATCTTGATAGCCATGTGGCGCACCCAGTCCAGTTGTTTTTTGCTGAGTACCAAACTCACTCTTTCGCTTTCTTCGATCGTTTTTGGTCTAGGCATGCGTGTCCTTTATCGCCATTCGTAGTAACAGACTACCTCATAATATCCTTGTTGAAATGTTCAAGGGTGTTTCTAAAAGAACAGGCTAAAACAGAAGAAAAGGTGTCAAAACAACACTAAAGTAGTGTCTAAAATGCGTCATTTTGATATAGTGTAAGGGTCTTTTTTTAAGAGGTTCCCATGAAAAAGTTTAGGAAATATTTCATATTTATAATTACCTGTTTTGCTTCAACAACCCTTTTTGCTCTCGATTACAATAAAGAACTTATCGTTCCGGATGATCCAGTAAAAACATATCATGAGTGGCTTGGGGATGTGCTTGTTTTCGATAATGATATATCAGTTGATAGGAGCGTTCGTCGTTATGGTGAATTTTGTAGAACTGGTTTTCATTTTTACTCTGGACACAACGTGTGGGCTGAAGGGTCTGTTCAGGCTTTATTCGAGAAAGCAAGAGGCAGTGGTGGTCTTGTAGCTGGATGTGGGAATGGGCATTATGAGGTTGAAGTGAAAAAAATGAGGGGATTCGATCAATTTTTTATTGATGGGTCGTACGGTCATTACATAAAACTCAAGGCCAGTGAATCTTCAAAGTTATACACATTATCTCACAGGAGTGGTCGTAAGGCAGCCATATATCTATGGCGCTATAACTGGAGAGCCTCTGATGGGCCCAACCCCCGTCCTAGTGAGAGTGGAATAAAATGTATGGTTATGACGTTTTCAGGTTTCTTGGGAGAAGAGGATGAAAATTTTCATGAAGCTTTGGACATTATGCTAGGGACAATCCATTCTAACGCTGAAATTCACAAGCTTTAAAACCACCAAGAAACCTTAGAGTTAAGCGTCGCCTTAAAGCCTTAGGTGGAGACTAAATATATTGATTGAACTGTCGATGGAAACAGGGCTACGTTACGAAGACGCTTTGGATGAGGCGACAGACTACATTATGGAACACAGGACTAGGGGCAATTTCCACGCAGCAAAGACTGTGCTTGAGCGGACTCCTGGAAGTCCATACTGCCGCGACAAGTATAGCGTGGACACTGTCGACTCACCCAAGCTCCCGAAGATCGATCTAGGATTTAACATTTTGTAGGGAAGTGTTTTGTCACTCTTATATCATAGCTACTATTTCAATGGTGGTAATCATAACCCTTTACATGTAACGTATTTACATTCTAATGTTCAAACGAAAGGAAACGTTATGAAAAACATTATTTATGCTGCATCTTTGGGTTTGTTTTGCATAGGACTTTTGCCTAGCTTCTTGTCCGCTGCCCCATCTTTGGAGCAACAGTATTACATAGACCGAAGCATCGGTACCCAAGAATACATACAGAGACGTGGGTATGTAGCTCCAAATCCACAACAACAGCAACAGTCATATGGCAATAACAGCAACCGCTCACTGGAGCAGCAGTATTACGGAGACCGTAGTATTGGAACGCAAGAGTATATACAAAGGCGTGGGTATGTAGCTCCACAGCCTTACTATGGCGGCAACCGCTAGGTAGTGAAGAGACATTATGACACTGTCACAGTGTCATAATGTAATAAAGTTTTCACCTTTTTAGGTGAGTTTCAAGCACTTATACAAACATCGCTAATTCAGCTTCTATCGTTCGTATCTGAGCTATTATCGGCGATGAATTCCCCTCTTGCCTAATCGTTGTCTCGAGTAGTTTTTGTAGCATCTTCATGCGATGGAGACGACTGTCACGCCTTAGGATCCTAACAAGATCTACGGCGCTTCGAGTAGAAGCAGTAGCCTTCAAACGCTTAACCAAAGCACTTAGACCGGCTCGTTCAAGAATAGAAACTCTATCGGCATTCTTATCGGTGCAGCGAAGCAAAGAGAAAGCTTGCCGAGCATCATCATTAGTAAAATCAGCTTCTTCCAAAGTATGTAGCATCAAAACAAGATCGTTATCACCCTTCTCAGAGTCTAAAATCGTCGACAAGGCCTCTAACTCGGCCTGTACGGCGTTTCTTGTGATAAAACGACTACAGCCCTTGTCTACCCCTGAAATGGCCGCTAGAGAGCTTTCGTCAACTTCTAAGATCACCGATAACTGCTTTTTAGATTCTAGAACCAAAACGGGATCCTTCCAATTATTGACCATTGCAAGAACTTCTTTAGCCGCCCGACTCTTTCCTATCGGAGTGTCCCCGTGGATAGAAATCTTGTGTTTGATAGCCGCTTGCAGAAACTCAGAGCCTCTTTCTAGCAACTGAGTGAATGAAAGAATCCCATATTGAAGCACGTAACTGTCAACGTCCTCACCTTCGGGTAGATAAACAAGAACAGACTCAATGCCCGTTCCCATCATCAAAGCAGCTGATTTGATAGAAGCCTCTCTTCCTGCATCATCGCCATCAAAGACAACATACACTCTTTTAGCGCCTCGATTCCTCAGCTCGAGACAATGGTTCTCTGTAACCGCCGTTCCCATTGTGGCCACAGTGAAATCCATCCCCTCCTGAATCAAACGCATGGCGTCGGTGTAGCCTTCTACTAATATCACATTACCCTCTTTAGCAATCCTGGCTCGAGAGTGATCAAGACCGAAGAGTAAACTGCCTTTTTGAAAGACCTCTGTTCCTGGAGAATTAACATACTTCACACCTTCCTGCACCTCTTTCCATCTCCGACACGAGAAAGCAACCACCCGCCCCATCGAATCACAAATTGGAATCGAAATACGACCTGAAAACTTGCGATGGATTCCAGACTTGTAGGAATCCAGTCCATTCCCTTTCTCCTTCCACAACGTGTCCATTGTGGCTTCGTCTGGAACAAATCCCAAACGGAAACGATTGATCATCTCAAGATCAATGCCGCGAGAGTACAGGTATTGAAGTGCTGTATGACCATCTTCAGTGTGAAGAAGAACGCCTTGAAAGGTGGTGGTGACTTCGCCAAGAGCCTCAATAATTCTTTTCTTGTTAGAGTACTCTGGTTGACTCACATACTCTAAAGGGATTCCATAAGAGTCAGCTAGCAATTGAGCTGCTTCGGTGAAGGTTGTGTGGGTATGCTTCTGAAGAAAACCAATGGCGTCTCCATGGGCACCGCATCCGTAGCAGTGATAGTGCTCGGCCTGAACGGTGAAGCTGGGAGTCTTTTCATTATGGAAGGGACAAAGTCCTTTATGAGTCTGAGAACCAGCAGGCTTAAGATGGATATATTTGCCTATGACTTCTCTAAGATCGATGCGTTGTTTTAGGCTGTTGAGACTTTCTTTTGTGATACTCATAATGTGTTCCTGGTTAACCGATTCGCGGCCGGCCCCTCACAGGGCCGGCCCGCGTAAGCGGCCAATAAACTATACCGTTTCTTATCGTTGATAGGTCGGACGTTGCAAAAAGTTGTTAAGTTGTTGCTCTCTAACGACTTGTCGAAAAGTGATAATCGTGAGCAGGGTACAGTTAACACTGTGCGAGCAGGGTACAGTTAACACTGTGCGAGCAGGGTACAGTTAAACCGGGGCAGGGTACGGTTAAGCATTTTTCGAAACCTTTCTTTTCTTTGTTGTTTTTTTATTTTTAACGGCTCGTTTTGCACGTTCTGATTGAAATTTGCTTCGGTTCCCTTGTTCTGTAAGGAATATGAGCTCATTACCAAATTGCTTCTTGTTGAGGGTGTATAGCTCTCCATCTTTTTCTAACATCCCGTCCTCTCTGGACCAGCGATCAATTACTTTCGGCAAGGTGTGATGGGATAATTGGGCATTTCCTGCGAGTTCTATTAGGCGGGAGTCAGGTAAATGTATCATTCCAGTGGTGGCCAGTTCTCTGGATCTTTTAGCAAACTCTTCTAAAAGAAGTAGTTGGAACATTGCTTGAGGTGCCCAAGAGGCTGTTTCGGAAACAAGGGGAGGTAATTCTGGAACAGGGATCAATTTTCGGTCGTTTGCTGGAAGACCACACACATATGTTGGCAAAAGCATAGTGCCTAAGACTATGTCTATTTCGGTAGGGTGCCCGTTGCGAGCTCTATCCTTAATTTCTAGAGCTATCATGTTACCACTGCTCCCATGCGGCAGTGTGAAGTTGCCATAGGCAAAAGCATAGAGTATAGTTTTTAGTCGTTGCCGATCTGCCGGCTTTGTGCACCCAACAAGTTCCGCAATTCCAGAATACCCACCCGATGTTCTTATTAGCCGAGGATCTTCATTTTCATTTACCCAGTTTTCAAATCCACAGCGAACCAGCCAACGGTATGTTCTGTGACCAGCTAGTGTTGACATATCCTTGAGACCGGAGGCAATTATGTGAAGTAGGCTTGTATCAATAGTTGCAACATCTGCCGTTGCGAGTACTTGTCCTGTTGATCCTTTAATTAACACCCCTGATTCATCAGCGATCAAATTATTATCTTTGCTTAGAAGAGCCTTAATGCAAGGAGAAAAAACAGCACGAGCAATGGCCGGGGTGTTCTTGCGTTGGCGTTCCCATTTAGGCTTAACTAGTTCTTTCCATACGCAGAGGCATAGTATGTTTAGGTAGGGGGGCATTGTTGGGGATGTAGTGGATACCCAAAGGTGCCAGACCTTCGACATCTCTTTGCTTTCGCCCTCTAAAAATTCAATATATTTCTGCTTCCGCTTAGGGCGCCAATTGTTGTTGACGGAGTTGGTACTCCACTTCCCTATTTTTTCTATAAACTTAAGGAAAAGATCATCTAGCCAAAGCATTCCATCTTTGTCTTCTAGTGGCCTCAGGTCCAGTCGTGCATCAGATTCTAATATGAAAATGGGAGAATTGTTATTGTCAGGATATTTATCACTGTGGACAGCTCTTTTAAAATCTTGGCACCTCTTCACAAGTTCTCGAGCAAGCATATCGACTGCTTGGTCATTAAAACCATCGCTCTCTTGAGATTGGAGTGTTTCGCGTGCGACAGTAAAGTGACTGGTGTTAGGGTCTTCTTGGGAAAGATTTTGAATGACATGAAAGGCAAGCTGTATCCATATATCTGGATTTGCAGATTTCGAGTTATCTGTAATAGCTCGTTGTAATGGCGCCAATTTTAACATCTCGGCCACGGCCCACTCTCCATATTGTGCGACATCCTTGATAATTGTTTCTTGGAGTTCCGCGGGATAGGCGTCTATTTTGATGTACTTGAGTTCTTGCGTCATTGGGTTATTTCACCAAGTAGATTTTCTTCGAGATGTTATCGGCCTTGCTACGGCGGTCATATGCAGCTACCATGTCGCTGCTAGCGTGTCCTGTTACTAATCGGATCTCACTATCTGAGTATCCCTGTCCTTTTAGAAATGTGATAGTAGATGCGCGAAGAACGTGTGGGCGGATCAAGAAGTCAAGCCCGGCACGTTTCCCCGAGCAGGCGAATGTATAGGCCACTTGCTTGCGAGTAACAGGCTTCTTTCCAGATGTGATAAAGACCTGCCCTTTTCGTCCCCCTAGGTGATCCTTTAGCTCCCGCATCAGAGTCTCGGGGTAGGATATAATTGTTTTACGTTCGGTACGACTCTTAGACTGAACAAAAGTGATCTCGCCTAGCTCAAAGTCTATTTGGTCTACTTGGAGAGACAGTACCTCCCCGACTCGCTTGCCTCCTTGCAGAATGATCTTAGCGATTAGGGCGTCACGGCTATTCATCTTTTCCAGCTCATCAAGCCATCGTGTCCATTGGCTTTGTGTCATAGCGGGGGTTACGACCTCGTCGCGAATCTTGTAGAACGTTTTGCTTTCACCTTCCTTGGATGGGTGTAGTCGCTTGATGAGCCCATCGGTACGCCTGTTAAGGAAGCGGAAGAAACTAAGCATTGCAGCTGCTCGTGCTTGCTTAGTCGCTTCCGACCATTTTTTGACTTGCTTAACCTGGTCGATCATGGAATTTCTAGCAATTAAGGCAAGCTGTTGTAAAGATAAGGATATATCTATAAATCCAAGTTCAACAAGTCTCTTCATAGCAGAGGTGTAGTTCGCTTGTGTGTGTTTGGATTGAAGTGATTCCAGCCAGAGGAAAATCGACTCTTCAACAGTGATTGAGTCTAAGCGCTCCCAATCAGCCTGCTCTCGCATTTCGAAAGCTTGGATTCTCGTTGGCTTGGTTGGTTTATGTTGAGCTAATGGCATATTCATGTATGAAAAAATCTCGTATGGTCTATAACTAGCCTTATAGATAACACGAACAGCTAATATGTAGCAAACGAGAAAATGAGATATCCAGAAAAGGAAACAATTGATAAGGTGAAGGTATGGAAAAAGATGTAGTAAAGTTATCACTGATAAATTCAAAAGGGGGAGTTGCTAAAACGGCGACAGCTCACAATCTTGCACACGAGTTATCTAATAACGGTAAACGTGTTCTTTTGGTTGATCTCGATCCTCAGGCGAGTCTAACCCTCTCTTGTGGTATTCGCCCAAATGAGTGTACCAATAGTATTGCGGACGTTTTACTTGAAGGGGTACCGGCGATAGAGGTTGTCTGTTCTACAAGCGTTGAAGGCGTCGATATTATTCCCGGATCGATAGCTCTAAGTTCTTTTGATGTTGCGGTTGCTTCGGAAAGTGATAGGGATTCTCTGCTAAAGACCGCACTAGATAAAATTAAGGATTACGACGTCATCCTGTGTGATTGTGCTCCTACTCTTGGACTACTTCCGGTTAACGCACTAGTTGCTTCAGATTATTTCATTGTTCCGGTGGTGCCGGAGTATCTTGCTCTTGAAGGCCTCGCAACCCTTATGTCCGCGGTAGAGCGAATTAGAGAAGGGCTAGGCAGTTGCGCAGAACTGTTAGGCATCGTTCTGACAAAGGTAGACAAGAGGGCTAGGGCGACACGAGAGCTTACTGCCGTAATCAGGAATCATTATGGTGATCTTGTATTCAAGACAGAGGTGCCGATCAACGTTCGTGTATCTGAAGCACCATCTTACGGTAAAACAATCTTTCAACATGACTGGGCAGCATCTGGAGCACAAGCCTATGGAGAGCTAGGCAAAGATGTGCTCAAACGTCTCAAAAAACAAACCTTAGTCAAACAGTAGAGGACACAATGAGTAACAAAAAAGTTGGCGGACAGGTGGGCGACATCTTCTCTAAAGTCTCACCACCTCCTACCAAAAGCAAGACAGAGCCAACGCCCGACAAGCCCCAAAAGGCGGGGAGAGGGCGGCCAAAGATTCACGATGAGGCATTCAAGACAATGGTGACGTTGCGAGAAGAACAAGCACTTTGGTTGGATCGATTAGCACTTGATGTCAGGGCTAATACTAAATCTATTATTGATAGAGGGATTATCATTAGAGCTCTGATCGATTCTATAATGGAATCAGGAGTAGACCTATCACACGCAACATCAGAAGACGATGTTAAGGAAGCGTTGTTAGCAGAAAAAGGAAAA
>SDBT01017041.1_pt1 | contig 11486 bp, 7 predicted proteins | sample 2277101 | NCBI WGS metagenome assembly SDBT01 (sample SAMN10404973, study PRJNA504765) | marine sediment metagenome | isolation source: marine sediment core GS10_PC15, 103 cmbsf | place: Arctic Ocean: Southern Knipovich Ridge | collected 2010
TTGTCATATTCAACCTCAGCTTCTGCCAGCAGGACATTCATATGGCCGGGCATTCTACCCGCCACTTCATGGATGCCGAACTTAACTTCAATGCCCTTGCTCTCGAGCAGTACGGAAAGTTCCTTCACTGCATGCTGGGCCTGGGCAACGGCCATGCCGTAACCGGGAACGATTATGACAAGCTGTGATTGCTCGAGTGTCATCGCCGCATCTTCCGGCGTCCAACTGGTAACTCGCTTCGGCTCGCCATCGCCGCTGTCGCCGGCTGGGCCGGCAATAATTGCACCTACACCACCGAACAGTACGTTAGCCAATGATCGGTTCATAGCTACGCACATGATGCGAGTTAGAACAATGCCCGAAGAACCGACCAGCGAACCGGCGATGATCAGACCTGGATTTTGCAGCACGAAACCTGTCGCACAGGCGGCCAGGCCGGAATAGCTGTTCAGCAGCGAGATAACGACCGGCATATCGGCACCGCCGATGGGGATGGTAAACAGGACGCCGATAATGGCGGAAATAATGGCGATAGGAACGATCAACAACTTAGCAGATTCGCTATCGGCATTGAAGCCCCATAAAGTTACAAGGACAATGATCGAAGCCAAAGCGACGAAGTTTATAACCTTCTGCATTTTGAACAAGGTAGGCCGGCCTGAAAGGACGAATTCATGCAATCTGGCGAATGCGATAAGTGAGCCGGTAAAGGTTACCCAGCCGATAAACGTACTGACGCCGATCGACACAGCCATCTCGCCATGTGAACCATCATCCCAGCCTTTGAAGCACTCGGATAATACAACCATCGCCGAGGCCAGGCCGCCGAGGCCGTTGAAGATGGCGACCATCTGGGGCATGCCGGTCATCTTAACGGTAAGTGCCAAGAACGCCCCAACGCCCGTACCGACGGCACCGGCAATGATTACTGCCCACCAACCGCCGCCAATACCGAGGAAGTCCCTGCTCAGTAGCGTAACGACAATAGCGATGGCCATGCCAATTGCGCCAATAGCGTTTCCGCGGCGAGCGGTCTTCGCCGATGACATCGCCTTGAGCGCGAATACAAAAAGTACCGCCGCAACGAGGTATGCGAATGTGACTATGTTATTACTCATTGGAGATTACCTTTTCTTCTTCGAGAACATGCGGAGCATCCGATCAGTTACCAAATAGCCGCCTGCGACGTTAATCATTGCCGCGATAACTGCGATCACGCCAAATGTCCAGCCCAGACCGCCGCCAGAACCGGCCGCAATCAATGCGCCGATGATGGTAATACCACTGATGGCATTGGAGCCGCTCATCAGGGGCGTGTGAAGCTGGGTGGGTACCTTGGTGATAATCTCCAGGCCCAACAGCATAGACAGCACGAATATCGTAATTGCTATGATCAGTGCCGATCCCATAACTTACTCTCCGCTCTTTTCAAGTGCCGCCACGGCCAACGGGTGCAATACCTCGCCGTCGCGGGTGACCATCGTGCCAGAGACACACTCGTTTTCCATATCGAGGTTCAACTGACCTTCTTCGGTCACGAATTCTTTAATAAACGTAACTACGTTCCGTGAGAACATCTGTGAGGCGTGCAGGGGCACCTCGGCCGGGAGGTTCGTCGGGCCGAAGATCTTCACGCCATTATGAACTACCGGCTCATCAGCCTTGGTCAGCGTGCAGTTGCCGCCGGCGATGGCTGCAAGGTCGACGATAACCGAACCGCTGGCCATCGACTCAACCATTTCCTTGGTAATCAGCACAGGTGCCGACCTACCCGGAATGAGGGCCGTGGTAATGATGATGTCAGCCTTGGCGGCGTAAGGAGCGATGATGTCCTGCTCGGACTTGTAGAAGTCCTCGCCGAGGTCGGCTGCGTAGCCGCCTGCATCCTGAGCCGAGTGATCGACTTCCATGGGGATGAACTTAGCCCCGAGGCTTTCGACCTGCTCCTGGACTGCCGGGCGGACGTCGATGGCGGTGACGATTGCACCGACCTTCTTAGCCGAAGCAATTGCCTGGAGGCCAGCAACGCCTGCGCCGATGATCAGAGCCTTGGCGGGTTTGATTGTCCCGGCCGCAGTCATCATCATTGGGCACATCTTGGCAAGCGAGTCGGCTGCAAGCAGCACGGCCTTGTAGCCCGAGATCGTCGACATGCTCGAAAGCACATCCATCGACTGGGCACGAGTGATTCGCGGCATAAGCTCCATAGCCAAGGACGTAACCTTGCCGTCAGCAAGCTTGGTGACAAGCTTGGGATTCATGGTCGGCTGGACCATGGAAACCAGAATCGAACCTTCTTTCAGCAGTTCGGTTTCGCACCTGCCGGAAGAGGCGTCGATTGTGGGCGGTGCTACCTTGATGACGATCTCGCAGCCAAACAATTCAGCCGTATCGGCTGTGACTGTTGCTCCGGCCTTTTCATAATCGGCATCAGGGAACATTGACTTTTTACCGGCGCCGGACTCGACCAAAACTTCGAGTCCCAATTTAATCATTACCCGAACAGTCTCGGGGACCGCCGCTACCCGCGTCTCGCCGGGCGTGATCTCTTTCAGTATCGCAAGCTTCATCTGATCCTCTCAGTCAAACCTTACCGGCAGGGTCCGTTTCCCGGCCGATTAGTTATCCAATTAATGATCTGGTTTAAATATTTACTTACTTTGGTCTGAGCTTTGCGGCCGGATCGGCTGCAAAAATGAAGGACAGATAGTACCTGCCTGAGAAAATATCCACAAGCAAAACTACCCGCAAAGTGTCCTTCGGCTTATCGATTCGGCGGGCTAGTCTACCTGCCCTGTCTCGAGGATAAGTGACATAACCTTTTCGCTGGGCAAGCTCAACACGCCGAGCGCCTGAGCCGCAGCTTCACGAATTTCCATGGATGCCTCTGAATCGCCAACGACGGCGATAATCGCCTCGATGGGCTCATCGGTCAACAGGTTGCCGAATCTCCGGCCTGAACCGCTCAACGCTCCATATGCCTTAATTTGGGTTGCTTCATCTACATCCTGGGCTAAAGCCAGGCCCGCAATGGTTGCCTGAGCCTGGGGATTACCCATTACCTCAAGTGCACCGACCGCCGGCATGAGGGCCTGACTCCGCTGGGCTACGACATCGATCAAAGCCCCTCTGGCCCTTGAGATATCATAGACATTGCTATCGGAGCGGCCCAGCATTTGAATCGTCTTGCACGCCTGGATGATCCAGTTATCTACATCCTGGCCGGTGAGGCCTTTGCCGATGCCGAGCTTCATAGCCTCGGAAATGGCCGACTCCATCCGCTCAAGGGCTCCGGCCTGATCTATGGCCATTGCACGCTCATCGGCATCTACTACCGAACGAGCCTTCATGCTATCGGAGACTACCAGAACCGGCAGGGTCGCCAAAACCGACTCTGCCCGAAGCAAAGCGATCAGCGACAGCGATACCAGCGGCCGGCCTGTCACAACAGCGACGTCTACTCCAACAGCTTCCCTGGCCGCCGAGATCGCTTCCAGAGGAACTGCAAAATCAATCACATCGTAGCCGGCGCTGCGGATTGCGTCCTTGTAGCTATTGCGGATGTCCAAATCCTCGCCAACCAGCAAAACTGTCTTTTTGCCGGTCTGGCGCAAAATCTCAGTCAGTACGGAAATCACTTGATCCGAACCGGTGAATGGGCTGGTGGCCTGGGCGTTGGCGAGGGAAAGTGCCGCGAGGTATCGGACCTGCTTATCGGGGAAGCTCATCGCTTCGACCAGAGGCATCGAGCCTCCTTCTATGGGCTTTACGAGACTCATAGCCCCAGCGGTCTTTGCGAGGGCTTCAATTGCACCTAAAGCCACGGCTGAGTTGCGGTCTTTCATCGCTCGGGCGAGAACATCCTGCAAATATCTTGCCGGGCTTGCCAGTGCAAAGAACCGCGGGCTGGGGGTCGTTTCCTGCAATAGCGGGTCAACCTTACCTTCAGGCAAATTGGCCTGCCGCCTTAGATACGAAGCCAGCCAAAGCGAAACGCCCTGATAGTAAGTCGGGTCGGATTCCAGGGCCAGCCTGGACATCCGCATGGCGTAAACGTCATTGAAAATTTCAACTGGCACTGGCCTGAATATCAGCCCCAAACCTTCTTCCCAGTACCAGACATTGGCTGTGTCGTACCTGGAATCCGGAAGGATCGAATCGGCCCCATAGTAATAGCTCAAAGCGCTGCCGTAGAAAACCTCTGCCAGTGACTTATCCAGTATCGCCCTGCCGGACCTACCGCTGCATGACAGCAGTGCCGACTCTCCGAGGCGACGTGTCCGGTCGAGAAGATCTTTCCCGACTATCAACTGCTTGATACGAGGTGCTGCATGGGGATAGCTGATCTCGGCAAGGGCCGTCAGGAGTAGTTCCTTAAGCTTGGGGTCAGTCGTCTGAAGTGCCACAGAAAGCCCGCGGACGGCGTCTTTGCCGATCCTGGGGAAAATAAGCGATACTTTGTGCTTAATGCTGATCGGTGTTTCCGGATTACGGAGAGTCTGGATCAGTTGCGGGAGGGCATATTCGCCGCTATTTTCCAGCCTGTCGCTGGCGTCCTTGATCGCTCGCAACGTCCCGCCGAGCATCTGGATCGAATGCGAGATCTGCTCGGGGTTCGACCGATCCGACTCATATCCCTTGGAAATCAACTGGCCGATCTGCTCGACGATATCGGACATACCTTCCAGGCGAGCGCCCTTAGCAAGGGTAGCCATAGACCCAGGCGTCTTGACCGACAGGAGATAAATCTCTTGAGGGGCGACATCCGAATCGAGGATTGCCTGTCCATAGCTCTGAGCGGCAATGGGTCTTGCTACTTTCACATAGTGAAGCAGATCCGACCAGAGTTGTTCAATGCTCGCACCTTCCTTTGGGCTCTGGGCGTCCTGGGCCAAAGCCGGGGCGATACAAACTAACAACATCGCCAATGCCAGTAGAGCAGATTGATTTCGGATGATCTTAACAGCCATGACTTCTCCTGGTTACTGATGCACCTTGCCAATCGAGTCCGTCTCTTGGGGGCCACCTCTAACAGGTGGAATCGGGGACCAAATTCGCGGTAATCTTCGTCGACTTCAGCATAAGCCGTCAGTGTTTGTGATTATAGATAGATGCCAATGCCTGTCAATAAAATACGGGCGACATAATGTGCTATCAGGGCTTAAGAGTACTGATCTTCCTGGGCGGGGTACTTCGGGGCTTTGCCTGAAAGGACAGCAATAATATCATAAACCACGTCGCACATCCGCTCCATTGCCTCAGGTACACGGGCAGCCACATGAGGAGTGAGTATCACTTTTTCCGGGTCTACAGCAAACAATGGATACTCCGGCGGCATCGGTTCGGGGTCGTGGCAGTCGATAACAGCGGTAGAAACCTTGCCGCTATTGATCGCATCGGCCAGGGCCTGGTAATCGACACATGGACCCCGTGCAGCATTGATAAACTGGGCTCCGGTTTTGAATTTCGCCAGCGATTCGGCGCAAATGAGCCGGCGAGTACTCTTGGTAAGCGGAGTGTGGATCGTCACGATATCGCTATTGGCATAGAGCGTATCTTTATCAACGGCCTCGGCCGGGTAATCGATGTCGATATCTTTAATATCGTTGTAGAGGACCTTCATCCCCATCCCCACCGCTGCCCTGCCTACGCGAGATCCGATTCGCCCGCATCCGATAATCCCCAGCGTCAGGCCTGAAATAAATCGCCCGAACTTATTTTTGCGGATTGCATGAAATTCTTCCTCGGTGACGTATCCACCAAGCGGCCAGAACTTCCGATTCATCTCTACGATCATCCGCATGACATAGTCGACCACCGCCAAAGTATTCGCCGCCGGGGTATGTACGACTTCTACGCCACGACTCCGGGCGGCTGGGACGTCGATATTTTCCAGCGCTACCCCAGCCCTGCCGACAACCTTCAGCCGGCCGGCCTTAGATAGCAACTCCTCGTTAACCTGGGTATAAGTCCGCACCACCAAAGCGTCGGCGGCGGCGATAACCTCGCCGACATGCTGGGGATCAGACTGAACGACCTTGCCGTTTTCTCGCAGGTATTGAAGCGATCGCTCAGACATCGGTTCGCTTACAACAATAACAGGCTCTTGAGATGACATTTTTTCTCCTGGTTTTTTTATAGTGGCCAGCCATCGACGGCAAGAAACTAATTCAAATCTGAGTGGACAATATCCCAAGTTTTTGTCGTCGTTTTTTGGGATGCCTCAGCCTACACCAATGAGGAGCGGTGTATAGCTGCCATAGGAATTTACCCCACAACATGTGTCACTTGCAAGAGATGCTGGTTCGATTGAGCGGTAACAAGACCTTTTTTCACATGCGTAACCATGTGGACATCGAGAACGAGTCACAGACAACAAGGTCTGGATTTTTACAAGCGCAGGTCATGTCGCCGCTGGGGCGGTGCCAAGCGAAGCTGAATCTTCGACAGCAAACCAATCTCGCCCAACTGACGCGAGAGATCCCTGACCTCTTCGTCTGAAGGAGCCGCCATCAGCGCCTGAGATGCATATCGGCGTGCACGGGGTAAGAGCCCCTTCTGCAAGAACGCCAGAGCCATGTTGTAAAGGGCCAGAGAATAATCAGGCTTGATCTTGATCGCCTTTCGGCAGTGGTTGATACCTTCGTCCATCTTATCCAGCATGAAGAAACTGACGGCCAGGTTATGCTGGGCCTTCGAATCGTCAGGCTGAAGCGAAACCAGCCGCTTGAATGCGATATTCGCCTGCGAAAGCTGGCCGGCTTCGATCAGAAGCTCACCCAATTCCGAAAGCAGCTCAGCGTCGCCGGCGCAATTATCCAGTTCAGCCAACAAGTGGGTAACCGCTGCGTCGGTGGTATCGCGACGAAGAAGTATCCTCGCCAGCTTGGTATGGGCGCCGGGATATTTAGGATCCAGCTCAATCGCCTGACGGAAACGAAATTCAGCTTCGGTGTATTTTTGCTGCTTGGCCGCGAGTTCACCGAGTAGAAAATGCGCTTCGGCACTGTCGGGTTCGAGGGCAAGGGCCTTTTCAAACTGCTCAAGGGCTCGTTCGTATTCGCCCATCTCCGTCAGCAAATCGCCATAATCAAGCATCACATCGACGTCGTCGCCATCAACAAGCACTAACTCCGATTGATAATGATGGCCCGCACCTTCAAGGTCTCCGTCCATCCAGAGCGCTTCGGCGATTCGTGCATGTCCGTGGCGGTGCGTGGGGTCGATCCTGACTGATTCCTGCCAGCATGAGATAGCCTTTTTATTTTGCCGGCGAGCAAAGAAACTGTTGCCCATGTTGTAATAACACAGTGGACATTCTTCGCGAATTTCCCGAGCGAGATAGAACATCAACTCTGCCGAATCGTGATCTCCCATCTCCGTATAAGTGACGATCCGGTTGCAATAGGCCGGTTCGTAATTTGGATCATGCTTCTGGGCCTTGTCGAACTTCTCGATAGCCTCTTCATATCTGCCTATCCGAGTTAGGTTGACGCCAAGGCAGTTGAGCGTCTCGACATCATTGCCTTCAAGGTCGAGCGCCCGCTCATAAGACAGACATGCCGCGTCGTACTGCTCGAGAGACTCCAGCGTAAGCGCGAGATTAAAATGCCAGGCGGCATTGTAGGGATTGATATCAAGGGCAGCCTTTAATTCCACAGCTGCCTCAGTCCATTTTCCCTGCTCGTACAGATCATACGCTCGCTCTGCACGTGACTCTGCATCTACCCAATCATTCATAAACAGCGACCTCTTTAAATGGGCTCTCGTTGCCGACTCCTCCGGCCCCGGCCGAATAAACGACCGAAATAACACCGGTTCATCTTTGCCACTTCAGGTGTGAACAGGCATCTTGTAAGCTCACTCCATTGTAATTGCAGATGGCTGTTTTCGACAAGGGGGCAAATTCCCTTCATACGATAAAAACAGTAGTTTTTCTGAAGTTTTTCTGAAGTTATTTTTAAGCAATTGCCGATGGCCCGCAGAAAATTATTCCCCGCTTGTGGCCCACAGACAGCTAAATAAGGTATGATCAGCCAGACATGAACACCGATGAAAACTATCTGAACATGGACCAGGCAAAGCTTCTAAGCCAATGCGAGGTCCACATCTACCGCTCATCAGGGCCAGGCGGCCAGCACCGAAACAAGGTCTCCACGGCCGTCAGGCTCAAACACAGGCCGACAGGAATTACCGTCACTGCAACCGAATCCAGATCGCAGCTCGATAACAAGCGAAACGCTGTTACCAGATTGCGAATGAAAATCGCCTGCACCTTAAGAAACCAGGTGGGTACCAAGGAAATTGCTATTCCCACCACTGTCCGCGAATGCATGTTTACGCCCAAAAAACCAACGCGAGAGGGTATCCTGCGGCTGGAAGTCAGCCGAAAAAACGAGCGATTCTGGCCAGTAGCAGCTTTTTTGCTCGATCTACTTCACGCCCGCTCAGGGCGTTTAGGCCAGGCCGCCGATCTGATCAATATATCCACCGGTAATTTGACTTCAGTCCTGAAGTCTGAACGCCATCTCCTGGCCGCAGCGCAGCAGATCCGCAGGGAATGCGGGCTTGGAAAAATGTCCTAAGGCGATCCGCCAACTCCAGCCCCCAAAGAAAAAGCTGGCTTGGAAAAATGCCCTGAAAAACCCCCGCTAATTCCAACCTCCAAAGAAAACTACCCCTGATTGACGGAAACTCGGGTTGACCAGAACGCACATGTGGCCTTATTATATATGGACGGGCCTAAGTGAGAGAGGTCGGGGAAAGAACGCGGCGTTTGTAATGACCTACTGTCGTAACCTACCAGCTTGCCCCCTCTCACTGCTTGAGTGGATAGCCAGCTCGAACGCTTGCAAAGAAGTTGAGGGAATGCTCAATAGACCGCCCGCCTTGGCTGCAGCGCCAAATAGCCCGCCGAAAGGGCCCGCAATAGACTAACAGACCTTGTAGACTCAATGCGTTTTGACAGCGCCACACAATAGGAACTTACTAGAATCCCATGGCAAAAAAACAGGGAAAACGACTCGGTGAGATTCTGGTTGGCTGGGGTGTAGTGTCCCAGGCTGCCGTTGACGAAGGACTCCAACACGCCACAACGGAGGGCCTGAGAATTGGCGAAGCACTCGTCAGCCTGGGCATGGCCGACGAGGAAGACGTAACAAAGGCCCTGGCAAGCCAGTTCGATATGGAATATATCGACCTGGACTCCAATGCGGTCGAGTCTGCCGAACTAAGTCTCATCCCCGAAGATCTTATCCGCAAGCATCTGGTCCTGCCCCTTTCACAGGATGACGGCCGGCTCAAGGTCATTATTACCGACCCGCTTGACCTGGAAACACTGGATATGCTTCGGTTCAGGCTTGGCTGTGAACTCGAGCCATCACTTGCTTCTAAGACAAACATGCGAAGCTACATCGACCACTTCGTCCGTTCGGACGTCAGTATCGACCAGGCCGTGATGGACCTCGAACGCAGCGCCGAACAACTTGCAATGGAACAGATGGTCGGCGGGGGCGACGAACTGGACGAAGATGCCGCTCCGGTAATCCGTCTGGTAACAATGCTGATATCAGAAGCTGTGAACTTACGATCCTCGGATATCCATATCGAACCCATGTCCGACAGGGTCCGCGTCCGCTACCGAATCGACGGCGTCTGCATCGAACGGGACAATATCCCAAAGCAGATGCAAGGGCCTGTAATTAACAGATTGAAGATCATGGCCGGGATCGACCTCGCCGAAAGACGCCTGCCGCAGGATGGCAGAATTAAGATGGAAATCGGCGGCTCCCGAATCGACTTCCGTGTATCTGCCCTGCCTGCCTATCACGGCGAATCGATGGTACTGCGAATTCTAAGGCCTGAAAGCGCACGTATCGGCTTGGAAGCGCTTGGTTTTGAAAAGGAAGACAACGATACATTCATGCGAATCATCAAGAGACCCAACGGTATCTTTTTGGTCACTGGCCCAACCGGCTCTGGTAAGACGACGACTCTCTACACCGCATTAAACGAACTGAACCGCCCCGACCGCAAAATTATCACAGCCGAAGATCCAGTCGAGTACAACTTCCCCGGCATTAATCAGTGCCAGGTAAACGAGGGGATAGGCCTGACCTTTGGTAACATCCTCAGATCAATGCTTCGACAAGCCCCAAACGTGATTCTGGTGGGTGAAATCCGTGACCTAGAAGTCGCAGAAGTCGCAATTCAGGCCGCATTAACTGGACACTTGGTTTTCAGTACACTCCACACCAACGATGCACCCTCTGCAATCACTCGCTTGATTGACATGGGCGTCAAGCCCTTCCTGGTCGCCAGTAGTATCCAGGCTGTGCTTGCCCAGAGACTCGTTCGAGTCATCTGCCCGAACTGCAAAGAGGTCTATCCTGACCCCGATCCGACAATCTTAAGGCTCGTCGGGTTTACCCCTGACGAGATTGAATCCACAACCTTCTATAGAGGCAAGGGTTGCAACGCTTGTGATGGCTCGGGATACCGCGGGCGACAGGCGATTTTCGAGCTGATGCAGATGAACCAGACCATCAGAGAACTTGCCTTTACCAGAGCTCCCGTCACCGAGATACGCAAGGCAGCGAACTCAATGGGTATGAAAAACCTCGCCGCAGACGGAAGAATGAAGATCAAAAAAGGCATTACTACCCCGGATGAACTCGTCCGCATCACACAGGCAATGGAGGTTGGCGCAGAATAGTTAATAGCCCCTACGTCTGCTTCAACAAAGGCTTAGAGTACTTCCCCTTGAATTCAAACCTACCTACAGTTGGCCGAGACCCCCGCTGAGGCAAATAATAACAGCTGAGAGGAACGCTAAAAATGGCGATGCTTCACATTGACAGACTACTGGAGACCTGCATCAAGCGAGGCGCCAGCGATTTGCACTTACACGTGGGAATCCCGCCGACACTCCGGCTTCATGGCCGGCTTCGACAGTTGGAGACCAAGGTCCTCGAACCGGAAGACACAGTGGCTTTGATGAAGGCCATCACTCCCGAACGCTGCCAGCAAGAACTCCAGGAGCAGGGAACAACGGACTTCGGTTTCGAGTTCGGCAGTGCCGGCCGGTTCCGTACTGCTGTCTTCCAGCAAAAAGGGAACATCTCTCTGGTGCTGCGTCTCATCCCGACCAAGATTTTTACTTTCGACGAGATTGGTCTTCCTGGCGTGGTTCGCAACCTCTGCAAAAGACCTCGTGGGCTCTTCCTGGTAACCGGGCCGACCGGATCGGGTAAAACGACCACACTGGCGACAATGATCGATTACATCAATGAAACCCAGGACAAACACATTATCACCGTTGAAGATCCGATTGAATACTACCACCAAAGTAAAAAATCGATGCTCAACCAGCGAGAGGTCGGCGTTGACGTGCCCAGCTTTTCTGAAGCACTCCGCCGCGCACTGCGTCAGGACCCGGATGTAATCCTAGTCGGCGAGTTGCGTGACCTCGAAACAATGGAAGCGGC
>SDBT01017042.1_pt1 | contig 11486 bp, 12 predicted proteins | sample 2277101 | NCBI WGS metagenome assembly SDBT01 (sample SAMN10404973, study PRJNA504765) | marine sediment metagenome | isolation source: marine sediment core GS10_PC15, 103 cmbsf | place: Arctic Ocean: Southern Knipovich Ridge | collected 2010
GGCGCCTTTTTCGCGGTCGTTATTGGGGCATATTTCGGCAGCGCATGGGTGGGTCTCCTAGCCGCAATGCTATTCGCCTTGTTATTTGCACTGATCTTCGGCTTTTTCATCATCGACCTGAAAGCAAATCTGATCGTCGCCGGGTTGGCTCTCAATATCCTGGCTATAGGCATTACCTCGTATTTGTTGGTCATTTGGTTTAATGCACGCGGCGTGTACTCGCCTGGCAATTTCGAGAAGTTACCGACTTTAACACTGCCGTTGATTGAAAAGATCCCTTTCCTGGGAGATGTGCTCTCCGGGCAAGGAGTATTGGTATATGTCTCCTGGTTGGCAGTTTTATTCACCAGTTTATTGTTATATCGAACGCCACTAGGTGTACACATGCGAGCTGTTGGCGAACATAAAGAATCAGCCGAAACCGCCGGCATCCCGGTAAAACGCGTACAATATATTGCTATTCTTATCGGAGGCATCATGTGCGGCATTGCCGGTGCCCAGCTTGCTATCGGTGATCTGACATTGTTTTCAGACAACATGACCAACGGGCGTGGGTTCATCGCACTGGCGGCGGTCTTCTTCGGGGGCGCACGCCCGGGTTTGACAGCTTTAGGCTGCTTATTATTCGGTTTGTTTGAAGCGCTGCAGATCCGGCTCCAAATCGGCACAGGATTGCCGCCCCAGTTGGTGCAGATGCTGCCTTATATCATGGTAGTTTTATTGCTGATATTTATCTCCGTGCGCAATAAGTACAGGGGTAAATCGGCATGAGCGTCGATCTAATCGTTTCGGGCTACCCCGGTCTAGATCATATATTGCCTGTGAATCGCGCTCCCCAACCAGGCGAAACCGGAGTGATCCTGCGCGCCCCACGCCTTGACACAGCCACCCCCGGCGGATGCGCACCCAATATTGCGGTAGCCTGCGCACGCCTGGGTATAGAGACCGCAGTCGTGATCGTCATCGGCGATGACCAGGACGGAAAACGCCTGGTGGAAGCGCTCGAGCAGGAAGGGGTCAACATCCAATATGGCATCCACGTAATTCCCGGAGGACATACCGCCCACACATTCCTTTTCCTGGACCCCGAAAACCGCCACCAGACGTTCTATTTCCCAGGAGTGAGCGGGTCCAAGGATCTGTCTATTCACCTGGAGCAGGGTGCATTAGGCAGCGCAAAATGGGGCGTGATCACGGTCGGCAGCCCAATTCACAACCTGGCAGTCCTGGATTTGATGGTCACAAGTAACATCCCCATCCTGTGGAGCCACAAGAACGACAAAACAGCTTTTCCCAAAGAGCTCGTGGAGCGCCTGGCGCAGTTCAGTGCAATCATGGTGCTCAACAAACACGAGGCGGATGCGGTGCAGAAGACCCTGGAATTAACTGGGATCAGCGATCTGCTCCAGCGCGGCCCGAATGCAGTGATCCTGACCAGAGGCGAAGACGGCTGCCGGATTATTACTACCGAAGGCACAAGTGACGTTCCCGCTGTCGCACCAGATGATCTGGTCGATCCGACCGGGGCAGGAGACGGATTCTGCGCTGGTCTGTTATTTGGACTGCACCACGAACTCCCTCTCGTGGATTGCTGCCGTATTGGCGCTGTGGTCGCTTCCTTCGTTTTAGAAGACTGGGGTTGCCAGACCAGTCTCCCCAACCTGCCATCTCTTCAAGCGCGCTACCGGGGGGCATTCGGTGAGGAGATTCAATTGAGTGGAGCATCGCTATCATGAAAACAGCTTTGATCGTTGTAGATGCGATAAACGATTTCTTTCATCCCGATGGCTCAAACTACCATCCCGAGTATGATCCAATTTTAAAAAAGGTCAAAAAAATGCTGGAGCTGGCACGCCAGCACAAAATCATGATCGTCCACACCATGGAAAGCCATATCCCGGACGGACATCCCGATTTTGAATGGCGCAAACTGCCCCAGCATAATATCGCCGGGACGTTCGCCGCACAACCCGCACCTGGAGTTGAAATTTTGCCGGGTGAATATACAGTCCTCAAGCGGCGCTACAGCGCATTTTTCGCCACAGATCTGGATTTGATCCTGCGTGAAGCTGGTATCAAGCGGCTGCTCATCGTTGGAGTCAAGACCCACGTCTGTGTGCGCGCTACTGTACAGGATGCCTTCGGGTACGGCTATGATGTGAATATCGTCAAAGATGCCGTCGGCTCTAACCATACCCACCTGCACGCAGCCAGCCTGGAGGACATCGAACGTTATATGGGAAGCTTACTGACGATGGAAGAAGCTGCCCAAATGATGACTGCCGCGGGCAGCGAAGCACCCGGGTAATAAGCTAAATTATCGAAAGAGAGGTCAACTTGAACGTTAAAAATTCCTGGTATCTGAAATGCAGCCCAAAAGACATGGCCGAAGCGGTCATTTTAGTGGGCGACCCTGCCCGAGTGCAGGTATTCGCCGGACAGATGAGCTCTGCGCAGATTGTCGCTGAGGATCGCGAATTCACTACCCTGACTGGCGAATATGAAGGGGCGAGGGTATCAGTGGTTTCGGTTGGGATTGGTGCGCCCTCAGTCGCGATCGTACTGGAGGAATTGTGGGAATTAGGCGCCCGTGTTGTCGTGCGAGCCGGTACCGCTCTGGCACTGAACGTTCCCGCCGGTCATTTTATCCTTGCAAACGGAGCCGTCCGCTACGAGGGTGTTTCTTCCACATATCTGCCTCTCGAGTACCCGGCAGTCTGCGACCCGGACCTGTTGTATTCCTTCCAGGATACGCTCAGAAACGAAAACGCATCTTTTGCGACAGGAATTTTGGCCACTTCGGACGGTTTTTATACCCACTTGTTTGAACACACCATACCCGGTCGGGTACCACAGATACGTCCAGTCAATCTACTGAAACAACTCAGCCAGAACGGCGTGTTGGGCGCAGATATGGAAACCTCTGCTGTATACGTTGTCGGGCATTATCTGGGATTGAAGACATTAAGCCTGCTCGTCACCACCGTGGATGGCAGGACCAGCCAGATGATTGATCCTTCCCAGCGGAGCGCCGGGGAAGAACAATTAGTGCATCTGGTCCTGCAGGGGATGTGTGACTATGTATCTGGTCAGCGTGAAGAACTCTGAAAATTATTATCCTAAAAGGAATACCCCGTAGCTTACTACGTGGGTTCCAAGTTTAAGCAAAATCTGTACCCGAATGGACAAATTGCCGAAATACGCCGTCCGCTTCCGAGGCGGTGATAGGAATTTTGAAGATTTTGGTAGTTTTTTGGAGGAAAAATGGTACCTAAATATGACCTTTTAATCAATGGCGAATGGCAGCCCGGTGAGTCGGGCGATTATTTTGACGTGATCAACCCGGCGAGGCGCGAAGTCATCGCCCAATGCCCAAAAGCGACGGTCGCTGAGACAATTCTTGCTCTGGAAGCCGCCCAAAATGCGTTTGATGCCTGGCGTTACACGCCTGCCCGCCAGAGAAGTGATCTCATGCATAAGGCAGCCGTCATTTTCCGGGAGCGAATCGATCACATCGCCGAACTGCTGACCCTGGAACACGGCAAACCTCTGCAGGACTCCTACAAAGAACTTAATTTTTCAGCCGATGTCATCGACTACTACGCCGAAGAAGCGCGCCGCCTCTTTGGCACCCATTTCGAAGGCGACGCTGGACCGACGCACAGCTTTGTGCTGAAACAGCCAGTCGGTGTGGTGGCAGCTATAACACCCTGGAATTTTCCTGTTGATCTGCTGAGCTGGAAGGTAGGTCCCGCATTAGCCGTGGGATGCACAATAGTGGTTAAACCACCCAGCCAGGCGCCGCTGGCAGCGAGCGAATTCCTGCGCTGTTTCGTAGATGCGGGACTCCCGCCTGGAGTTGTAAACATCGTCACCGGTGCGGGCAGCACGGTCGGCGCCGCTATGGTAACCAACCCGATCAGCAGGAAGATTGCTTTTACCGGCTCAACCCCCACCGGTTTATGGATCGCTCAGGAAGCCGCCAAACAACTGAAACACGTCACCCTGGAACTGGGGGGCAGCGCACCCTTTTTGGTTTTTAGAGATGCCGATTTAGATCTGGCTGTTCCCCAGGCACTGCGGCGCACCTTCTCCCACACCGGGCAGATCTGCATCAGCGTCAACAGGATATTCGTCCACGAAGATGTTTCCGAGGAATTCACCCGGCGTTTTGTGGAGAGCGCCAGCAAGCTGCGGGTTGCTGATGGCATGAAGGTTCCGGATGCCGATATGGGTCCCATGATCGATGAAGCAGGGCTGGATACAGTCGTCGAACACCTGCAGGACGCGGTAGAAAAGGGTGCCTCAGTCTTGACCGGCGGGGATAAGCCGGATGGCGAAGAGTTCTCCAGGGGATATTTTTTCTTGCCAACCGTGTTGACAGACATCACACCTGATATGAAGGTGATGTGCGAGGAGACCTTCGGACCATTAGCGCCTATTGGGGTTTTCAAGACAACCGACGAGGCAATCCTAATGGCGAACGATACACCCTACGGTCTGGCGGCTTATATCTTCACACGCGACCTGGACACAGCCATGTATGCCGCTGAGCGGATCGATGTCGGTGGGATCGGCGTCAACGTGAACGACATCACCGACATGCGGGGACCATTTGGCGGTCGCAAGATGAGCGGGATGGGTCGCGAATTGGGACAGCCGGGCATGGACAGTTACATGGAATGGAAGCATGTCCGTGTGCTGCGCCAGGCGCCGCGCCAGTAGTAAAACTCCATATCCAACCAAACCTCCCGCAGGTTATACAGGACTGATAAGCATTGGTTTTGCATGTCTTTAAGTTGGTGGTATGCCGGCTTAATTTTGAAACCTGCGGGAGGTTTCGGTTTCAGATCGGGGGAGGGGCCGCGGGTTAGGGTCACCAGTTGTATAGTAAAATTATTCAATATAATTAATACATCAGGCTCTCTATGTGAAAAAACACCCGGATTCCCTGCATTCATTTGCAAACCTTCCCCCAGAAGTGGAGACCGAGCTGCGCAACTTATTAAAGGTGCGCACATTTTCGTCTGGCGAGACCATTTTTATGCAAGACGAGCCTCCAGATGCGGTGTATCTGGTTGCCAGCGGACGCGTGAAAGTTGTACGGGTTACACAGGAGGGATATGAAAGCATCCTATGCGTGGGCGGTTCAGGGGACTATTTCTGCCCGGTGCCCCTCTTAGACAAAGGCAACCATTTAGGCAGCGCGGTCGCAATGACTGCCATCACCTTGTTTTCCATTGACAGAGACCGGTTTTTTAACCTGTGCAAATCCAGTCCAGAACTGCTAGCGTCCGTACAAAGCGACTGCCTGTCTGAGGTACGCAATCTATTGAACCGCTTAGAAAGTTTTGCGTTCCGGCGGGTCAGGGAACACCTGGCTTTCACACTAGTTAATGAAATCCGCCGCCAGGAGAATCTCAACGCAAAGACAAAAGAGCTTCACCTCACCCAACAGGAACTGGCTAGTTTAGTGGGCGCTACACGAGAAAGTGTATCTCGGAACCTGACCAAGCTGGAACAGGAAGGTATTCTCGGGATGGGACGCGGCCGCATTACAATCCTAGAGTGGAGACAACTGGTGAAATTGGCTGGCGAAGATTAGACTATCTGCGGCTAACGCTTATTCACTTAGTGTTACTTTGCCAGTTTATTCTTTCACAGTCTCGGAGCATCTTAACCAGGGTGGGCGGAGGAGTATCGCAAACAGGATGAATGCGTCACAACCGTTAACTGATGAAATTAGACACTACTGATTCAAAAGGAGTTGAGTTTATACAGAATGATTACGTGTTGGGTGTAGACGGCGGAAAGTCAAAAACGGTCTGTCTCCTAGCGGATACAGAAGGTCGCCTGGTTGGTTGGGGACGGGCAGGAAACTCGGATAAATACACGGTTCCTATCGAACAAGCTCTGGATGAGGTAGCTCTATGTGTCGAACAGGCTTTGGAGCAAGGTGGTATCAAAGCCGAGCAGGTCGCTGCTGGTTGCTTCGGACTGGCTGGCGCAGATTGGAAAGAGGATTTTCAGGAATTAGAAGCGGGTTTGATCCATAAGGGTCTGGCTCATAAAGTTCTTGTGAAGAATGATGCCCAAATCGCCCTGCGAGCCAATACAGAATCTGGGACGGGTGTTGTGGTCTCTGCCGGTACACACCTGGCGGCTGCCATACGGACACCCGAGGGTAAAGAATGGTTTTCCGCCTGGTTCAGTGTTGAGGGAGCCGGGGGTTCAGACATTGGACATAGAGCGTTGTGGGCGGTTTTACAGGCTCACGATGGAAGAGGGGAAGCCACCATTCTGACAGAGTTATTACTGGCTAACAAAAACATATCACATCCGCCGGATTTTCTGCGTGCACTTTCAGCAGGTGAAATCGACGAGGATTACCTGGCATCGCTGGCACCATTGGTTTTCGCTGCGCACTATCATCACGCAGATCCTGTTACAGCTCAAATCATCATCGCTTGTGGCAAGGACATCAGCCGGTGGATTACCGGGCTGCTCAAACGGTTCGAGTTGTCAGGAAAATCTATCCCCGCCATTCTCACGGGTGGATTGTTCAAGAGTGAAGGGGACTTGCTGATGGATGTGATCAATATGGAAACACATATCAAGGAGCCAAAACTTGAATTGAGGTTAGCGAGGGTCGAACCTGTGATCGGGGCTCTTTATTACGCCTATGAGATGATAGGCATGCCAATCACATCCGAGCTCAAAGAACAAGTTGAACGCAATTGTCCAGATTCAGATTTTTTCAATACTGCATCACACCAAAAAACGAGTAACATCTAATTTGATTGGCGCTTCTAATCTAGTATGTGACATTCATCACAGAAAAACCCGTTATAATGTGTAATAATCCACAAAGGGAACGTGGGTATATTTAAATCATTTTTATTCTATAAAGAGAAAAAACCATGGGTATATTTGATCAGATCGTCCTATTGTTGACCGGCCTGGTAGCAATCTACCTGACCTGGCGGTTCTACACCCGCTATAAAAGCGAGAAGAACCTGTACGATATTTTTTACATGTTAGGCTTCATCGTCCTGCTCGTCTCCGGGCTATTGTTAATCTTCCTGGGATGGGGCATTCTGGCTTCTCCCTACGTGCTGACTGTGGCTTCGCTGATCCCATTGGGCATCTCACTCGGAATCGTATACCAATACTACCCCCAATATAAGACCATTTACACCTGGTTCGCGGTAATTGGCATCCTGGCAATCGCCTTTACCAGCTTCAGCGGGTCGGATCTAAAGAAATTCGCTGTGCCGATATTCCACGGCGTCGCCGGGTTGATCATATTCCTCGGTCCCATAAAAGCTCAAATGGACGGCAAAGCGCCCAAAGGATTCTTCTGGGTCGGCATTGGCGGATTGTTGATCGGGATTGGCGGCATTGCCCTGGCATTCCTGACCTCCGGTTCCCAACTGCTGTTCTTCAGCCTGGACGTCGTCTTAGCCATCCTGGCGCCCCTCCTTCTACTGATGTCCCTGGCGTTCGCCTTGGGTTTCGTTAAAGACGTGAAAGGGTCAGAAGCAAAATAATTCTTTTTACGCAACCGGTTAGATAACCGAACCGACCAATGGCCCGCTCTGTCGCTGTTAATAAATAAATCTATACCTTGAGCGGGCCAGTTTTTTCAAACCCAATACAGATCTTGCCCTGGTCGCACTTTTCCATTTGCGCTACATGCGTGGAGGCAGCAAGGCGGATTTATAAATACAACCTGCGAACGTGGATGCCCAACTGCACCGGTTCGGATTATTTTAGTTCCGATGTAGGCACCCGCTGCGTTCAGGATATATCACAATGAAGAGAACATCCCAGACAAGATTCAAGAATAAAATAAAGATCCACTGGTCGCTGATCAAAAGCCTGCAGACCTTACTGCTCCTGACGACAGGTCTGGCGGGATTCATGAGTTCGCGCTGTCCCTGGATTAATTTCCCCACCATACTGGGTGTCGCCGGGAGCCTGTTCCTGGCTATCAGCGGCAGCACGGTGCTAAATATGTGGTACGACCGCGATATCGATTCCCTCATGAAGCGCACCTGCTGGCGACCGCTGCCGTCCGGGAAAATATCTCCCAATGAAGCCCTGGTGTTTGGCATAACGCTCTCGATTCTCGGAGTGGGCTGGGCGCTGGTGATTGATTTGCTCTTCGGCGTCATCGTTTTCGCTGGCTTGTTCTTCAATGTCATGATCTATACCATCTGGTTGAAGCGCCGCACAGCCTGGTCGGTAGTGTGGGGTGGTCTGGCAGGCGCCATGCCCGTGCTGGCGGGACGCGCCCTGGGAACCGGCAGGATCGAATGGGTGGGCATTTTACTGGCTCTGGCTGTCCTATTCTGGATTCCAACCCACATCTTGACATTCAGCATCCGCAATCAAGAGGATTATGAGCGGGCTGGTGTACCGACCTTCCCGTCCAACTTCGGCGTTCCTACAACCCTGCGCGTCATTTCTGTATCCAGCGTTATAGCAGCTATAGCAATGATCATGGCAGCGGTGGGAATCGATATCACGGCGGGTCAGATGCGCTTGCTGGCTGTGCTCTCCGGGGGTCTGCTCTTCCTGGCTGCAGCGAGCATGCTAAGACCATCAGACAAAATTAATTTCGGGCTCTTTAAATACGCCTCTCTCTACATGTTAAGCGCCATGCTGCTGCTGGCTGCCGTCGTATTCTGATGTTGAAGATTACGGTCCTCGACCGCATCCTGCTCTTGCTTACAGTTCTGTTAGCAGCCTATCAGATCGTGTTTGGCATCGAGGGATCAACCCCATTAGCTGTCGCCAGCTATACAGTCGCTTTCGGAGTATTGCTGGTTGCCGCGCTGCTGCTGATCATCTTAGGGTTTGAAGTGCTGGATAACCCCGCGGTCGTTATTATTTCAACGATCATTCCCTTGTGTCTCTCACTCGGACTGATTGCCGAGTTTTTTCCCCAATACGCTCCAGCGTACCTGATATTTGTTGTGGCGGGTTTCTTAGCAGTTGCGTTTTCACGATACACAGCCCCCCATAAAACAGCTACGATAATCCTGATCGTCGTGCATGGAATATCTGGATTATTGATCTTCGGTCTGCCGATCTACCTGAGTGTTGTTGGGACTACGAATAAAGGATTTGTGCTGGTTGGGATTGGCGGCGGCTTATTCGGAATTGGAGGCATGCTGCTCTCTTTCCTAAAAACGGGCAGACCCATCCTGCCACGGGAGAGGATCTTATCCATCCTGCCTGTGCTGATGCTGCTGACGACCGCCGCATTTGTAGCAGGGTTCGCTTTGGTTTAATGATATGTAAACTAGATGCAAAATTTTTAAGAAAAGGTGACCGTTACGTGTAACAACCGTCTAAATTTGGGAAATTTTTACACTTCTTTGGAATCGTCTTGATGGGGTTAACAGCAGTTTTGATCCTGCTGGGTGGGATTGGGACCACCTGTGTTGCCCTGGGTGCAGAGAATTACGAACCCTTCGCCAGTATTGCGCCCTACAAATGGCTGTATCAGATATTTGTGGTTGCTACCATCCTGGTAGGAGTGCTTGCCATCCGGGCGACGGTAAACTTAGTGCGCGGAAAGAATAACGCTTACCGGGATTCCGTAATTGCCCTGGGTCTCGGTCTGGTGATCGGCGGAATCCATATGGTCGCCTCGCAGGCGCTGCGTGGATCATCCATGCCGGGGAATTACATCGTATATGTCAACGCTTTCACGCTGCTGGTCTTCCTGCTGTTTCGTATCCCTGGTGTATGGGAAAAGGTCGATTTCAACAATTCGAATGGGAAAACAGATGGCGGCAGCGCGGCAGGCGCAGCGATGATCGTCGCAGGGGTTCTAACCCTGACCGTACATATATGGGTGGGACCAACCCACACCCTGGGAGGCGTTAATTATGCCGACGTCTGGCACACTCAACTGACAATAGTCGGATGGCTGTTGATCCTGGTTGGCAGCGTGCTTGCCGTGGCTTCCTTGCTGGAGATCAAATTACCGTACCTGTCCACCTCCAACCAACGCGCATAATCAGAGAGGATGTCGTAAATCCTTCTCCTTGAAAGGGGGGAAGGGTTAGGAGTGGGAATTTCCCTTCTGTTTATAATCCTGTCAATAAGCCTTGCGATGTTACCACGATGTCATTCCTCACAGTGAGACGCAGAGCGTAATACCTCCAGGTTGTGATGCTCCTCGTCGTAAACCGGTTAATCGTTGTAACCCGGTGATAATGCGGAGGAGCCAAATACATGACAAGAATATTCTTTACCCTGGGTTCGATCTTTGGCGGGCTGGCGGTTGGACTGGGAGCGTTCGGCGCCCACGGATTGGCAAACATATTATCCCCCGAGCACCTGATAACCTACGAAACTGCTGTCCGCTACCAGATGTATCACGCCATTGCGCTGCTGGTTTGGCTTTAGCGCTGGCACACTGGCCTGCTGCGACTAAACCGCTGCAAACCGGAGGCTGGTTGTTCGTGGCGGGCATTATCCTCTTTTCAGGCAGCCTTTACCTGTTGTCTGTGGCCGGGATAAGGTGGCTGGGTGCAGTAACGCCGTTGGGCGGAGTTGCGTTTGTCGGCGGTTGGCTGTTCCTGGTCCTAGCGGGGTGGCGGGAATTTAAATAACAAAGATTCGCATAAATCCGCGGATAACTGTCTCTTCTCCCCGCAACAAAACCACAATTTGTCTATCCATCAAGCTAGTTTCTTCAAACCCCCAATAATATCCCCCAAATCCGAAAACTCTCGCGCCTGGATTCCGTGATCCTTAGTGTAATCCAACAGCACATCGCGGGCATAAACGATATCCGCCACCTGTGCGGCCTCGAAATCGCTGACACCATCGCCGATGAAAACCACCTTGTACCCCCTCGACTGGTAATCGCGCACGATTGTGGACTTAGAAACGCTGCGCATGGGAGTGGTGGAATCGAACCAGGGATATGAAAAGCGATAACCGCCCCGTTCGAAATGAATTTCACATGCATATACTGCCACTTCTTGAATTCCATGATGGCGCATAATGTATTCAATGTACCAGCGCAACCCATCGCTGACTATTACGAACTTGATCCCCGCTTCGCGGCAGTATATCAATAAATTGGGCAAGCCTAGATCCAGCTCGAAAGTATCAAGGAAGGATTCCATCTCAGCACGGCTCGCACTCACTTTAGCGAACACGGTTTCGATCTCCTCCATCGTGCTGATCTCGCCCCGGTTCCAACGTTCAAGAGCTTCCCGGTAGGAAGGAGCAGCAAATTTTTCGTACAGAGAGTTCAGCACATTACAGATTGTGATAGTGCCGTCAAAATCGGATAGCACAGCTATTTTTGAATTATGCAATTATGTATGCTCCAGAAAAATATTTATCACATTGCAACTTACACTTGCAAACGCTTTCAATTAAAGCCAGGTATCTTATTCTTTCTACCTACTCTTCATCCTCTCAAATCTTCTTTTGGTTGCGTCGCTCGTCAGATC
>SDBT01017043.1_pt1 | contig 11485 bp, 6 predicted proteins | sample 2277101 | NCBI WGS metagenome assembly SDBT01 (sample SAMN10404973, study PRJNA504765) | marine sediment metagenome | isolation source: marine sediment core GS10_PC15, 103 cmbsf | place: Arctic Ocean: Southern Knipovich Ridge | collected 2010
TGCTCTATGTCCGTGTCAGGGTCCGTGTCAGGCTGATCCTGCCCTGCTTCATCTTGAAGCTTTTGATCAATCTCTTCCCTTTCGGTCTCTTCATGATCTAGGACAGGATTGTCAGGGCTGTCATCGCTATCATCATCCTTTAAAGACCGGCTGACACCCTCATCGCTTCCCGACACCTCCTGACCGTCCTCCTCATGCCCTTGACCGTCCTGGGTCTTGTGATTGGCATCTTCCTGTTCAACATCCTCATCATGCCCTTGACCGTCTTTGTCGCCCTGAAAAACATCATCCTGATCCTCATCCTCATGGCCGCTGCCATCCTGTGCCTCATGACCATTATCCTGATCGCTATCCTCCGGCGATTCAGCCGATGACCCATTACCTGCTTCATTTTCAATTTCAGGGCCACCTTGATTTTCATTACCGTTATCCTCCTGGATATCCCCTGTTTCAGGCGATTCATGGTCCGCACCTGTTTCGGGTTTATTTACCTTTTGCGGTTTGGACATCATATGCCTGTGCCAATTATTGACAAGAGACATCCAGTGCTTGTACCCGGCTCCCTGTATGGGTATGAAAACCTGTTCCTTCAATATTTTTAAAAGGGCATCACTGTCCTTGTATATTGCGCCGTGAGCGTCCTCCAGGCAATTAAAGCCGTTTTCATAATAATTAAAATAATCCCAATCGATGTCGCTGTGCCTTGCAGTCAAGAGCAGCTCAACCGGCTTTTTGTAATACCTTTCAGGGAGCGTTGAAGGGACGTGCCTCCTTGCAATGGCGTTTATGTAAGCGTCCTCGCCGAAATTAAAAAGATGCATGGGGTAATTCACGCCGGGCATCACGTCCGGGTACAGCTTCCTTAAAATAAGGTGATTCCTTTCATGAATCAGGATGAACAAAAGGTCCTCGGGGCCGTCTATGTAATTCAGGAAAAAGCCTGACCCTATGCAAAGGTCGCCCTTATTAAAATTAATGACAGCCGTGGTAAGATTAGGGTCAAAGGATATGTGTCTTATGAATTTTAGTATCTTGGGCACACGCTCTGAACCTTGACAGCATTCGGACCAATACCTGAACATGTCGTCACTGGCCACGGTGCTGATCAAAAGGGATGCCGCCCTGTCATGCTCATCCTGTTTTAGCGCCTGCTTTATCCTTTGTATCCTTTTTTGCAGCAGGTTCATTACCGCCTCCTTCCATAAAATCCCTAAGCTCAATAACCCTTTTTATAATAGGTTTCACCACCTTGAACTTCTCCAACGTCTTTATCTTAGGGTTGATGACAGCCGCCTCAAGGTCGTACTTCAGGCAATGCTTCTTTACGGCCCACAGACCCCAACGGTTGTAATCATCCCATTCGATTATAGCATCCACGCTTCCCATGACATACACGTGGTTCAGGTTGCCGTGCACAATCACCAGGACCTTTTTGTCCTTTTGCGACAGGATCATGGTGCAGGTGTCTTTGCCCGTGCACTGCCTGGTCTCTTCCGTCTCAAATGTATCTTCATCCCATACAATCGGGATGCCGCGCTTGTCCAATGTGTAACGCTTTTGATACGCCTGTGAAGTGTCGAACCACCATGTCTTTGCGCTTGCTATTGCACTCCAGCCGTTTGATAATGCCTCGCTCTTGTAAATTCTTTCCTTGTTCTCCATGACAATCTCCTTTCCTTAAATGGACGCCGCTATCTGCCTGGCCCTTTCAGCCAATTTTATGACGGGGACGTCCTCCTTGATTAATGTTTTTAATGTGATCAATGCTGCCAAGTGATGGGCCAATTTTTGAGCCAATTCCCTTTCAATCACCCCCTTTCCATTAAGTGCCCTGATTTTGGAGACAACCTGTTTTAATGTCTTTGTATCCTCCTCCTGTTCGGCCATCTGCTTCATGGCCGTCACCCAGGCCAGGCTGTCTGTTATCTCCACATCGCATAACTCCTTGATGTTTGTTGCAATGGTGATGGGGTCGCCAAGTGCGAACCCGCTTACTATGCTCCTTATTGTGCCAAGGATCATGCCATGATTTGCATTTGACCTTACTATGCCATGCACCTCCGGTATCACCGAGGCTGCATAGGATGTTATGGCGTCGGTGTCGGAGAACCTGTCCAATCCTGTGGCGGATTTTAGGGCAAGGCCGGACCTTATGAGCCTTGCCATCATTTTTAATTGCCTGGCGTTTACTATGATCTCCTTGGTTGCCAGCTCCATGACTATCCTCTTGCACATACTCCTTATGCTGTCTTGTTGATCGCTCCTTAATTGACACATCATACCCTTTTGAATGGCGGCCTTAAGATCGTATGTTTTAGTCCTGTGGCTTTCGCCTTTCAGGATATTATCGATATGGGCGTCCTTCATTGAGGTAATGCCCGGCACCTGCACGCATGCAAACCTGGAGGCAAGGGCCATGTCCATGTAACCGCTTTGATAACGCTCCGGAGGGTTGACGGCTGAAAACACAATTTTCAATCCTGTGGGCAGGCCCATTAAGGTGCGGGTGCGGATCAATTCATGCAGCTTGGATTGAATAAATGGGTTGGCCCGGTTGATTTCATCAAAAAGGGCTGCATCGGCGTTCCATATGGAGATGGGTGTAGGGACAAATTCCAGGGTACCCTCGGCCAGGTTCCTTGGATTGACAAAGCCGATAAGGTCGTCAAAATTTAATGTGGGCACCTCATAATTGCGGAATTCAATGTCAGGATTCAAGATGGCCTTTGCTATCAACCTGGAGCCCTCGGTCTTGTTGCTGCCTATGTCGCCTATCAAGAGTATGGACAGGTCCGACAGGACAGCCGATAGGATCAATGGTTCTATGTCGTCCCACCCGTAAATGCCAATGTGATCAAACAACATTTTCAACACCTCCTCTGACTTGAAAAAGTGCAACCTTGGTAAGTAAAAAAGGAGGCCGATTGGCCCCCTTTGGATTGTCCGTGAATAGTATTATAACCTACTATTATTGTTCTATATATTGTTCATATTATATCACAAATTTATGCATTTGTCAATAGATTAACATATTGATATTATTGTATATATTATGCATGATGGGATGTTGTGTGGAGGGTGAATGATAAAATATATCGTGAAATCAGTTGGTTGGAGGGTGATAGTGGGGTGTGTCATGGATAGTCGCGTGTGACGTATAGTGGTTAGATATGTGATAGCTGTCTGAATGCAGCGGATCCTTTGGTTTTTAACCGAAAACTATCCATTAGTTATCATTCCGTATCTGTCCAATACCAAAACCTTTTGACATTATTTCCTTTTTGAATCATAATCTCGCTAAACAAAAAAGTTGTAATATCCATAAACCATATCTCAGGAACTGTATTCAAAATTAAATGAGACCTGAAGAACAAGCCCGACAGGATATTGATCAGCTTCTTATGAAAGCCGGTTGGATTATCCAAGATGTCCAGGAGATCAACATGGGTGCTGGACTTGGGATTGCTGTTCGGGAATTTCAAACTAAAGCTGGTCCCGTTGATTATGCATTATTTGTAGACAGAAAAGCTGTTGGGGTCATTGAAGCCAAACCTGTTGGCACCACATTGAGCGGAGTTTCGGAACAATCTGGTAAATATAGTCGCAGGTTTCCAGATAATATTCTCCATTTCATATTACCACTACCGTTTGTATATGAGAGCACAGGTGTCGTAACATTTTTCAGGGATGAACGTGACCCTGAATCGCGATCTAGACGAGTGTTTACATTTCACAAACCTGAAACCCTTTTGGAATGGATCAAGCAGGATGATACATTAAGGGCCAGGTTACAAGAACTCCCTTCCCTAATTACTTCCGGCCTGCGTGACTGTCAGATCGAAGCCATTAACAACCTCGATATATCTTTCAAGGAGGCCAGGCCCAGGGCGCTAATCCAAATGGCCACTGGTAGCGGAAAGACTTATACTGCCGTCAGTTTTGTATATCGTTTAATTAAATTTGCAAAGGCTAAACGTGTGCTGTTCCTGGTGGACCGTAGAACTTTGGGGCGACAGACAAGAGGAGAATTTGCGCAATACATCACTCCTGATGATGGACGAAAATTTACTGAACTATACAATGTGCAGCTTCTGTCAACAAATGTCATTGATCCTGTGAGCAAGGTGTGTATCACTACTATTCAACGTCTGTATTCGATGCTTAAGGGGAAAGAGTTTGATGCAGAGCTGGACGAATTATCGCTGCATGATGTAACCGATGTCCAGATAAAGGAAGTGGCGTATAACCCTGACATTCCCATCGAAACCTTTGACTTCATTATCACCGATGAGTGCCATCGTTCTATCTATAATCAATGGCGGCAGGTGCTGGAATACTTTGACGGCTTCATTATAGGCTTAACCGCTACTCCTTCAAAGCAAACCTTTGGCTTCTTCAACCAGAACCTGGTGATGGAATACAACCATGAGAGAGCCGTGGCAGACAGGGTGAATGTAGGTTATGAAGTCTATCGTATCCGTACAAAGATTACTGAAGAAGGTAGCAAGGTAGATGCAGGATATCACATTGACAAAAGGGATCGTCATACTCGTGAAATCCGCTGGGAGCAACTGGATGAAGACCTGGAATACACTGAAAAGCAACTGGATCGTGATGTGGTGGCTGTTGACCAAATCAGGACAGTAATAAAAACCTTTAAACAGAAGTTAATGACGGAAATTTTTCCTGAAAGGGAGGAAGTCCCCAAGACTTTGGTATTTACAAAGGATGACTCTCACGCTGAAGATATCGTCAAGATCATTCGGGAGGAGTTCGGTAAGGGTAATGAATTTTGCAAGAAGATCACTTATCGTACCGTAGGGGATACACCCGAAAATCTTATAGCCAGCTTTCGAAATTCATATAATCCTCGCATTGCCGTGACGGTAGATATGATCTCTACTGGCACCGATATTCGTCCTCTGGAATGCCTGCTATTTATGCGAGATGTGAAGTCAAGAGTATATTTTGAGCAGATGAAGGGTCGTGGTACTCGTGTCATTTCCTCCACGGATTTGAAAGCAGTAACGCCAGATGTAGACCATAAAACCCATTTTGTCATCGTGGATGCCGTGGGTGTCACTGAAAGTGACAAGACTGATTCCAGACCGCTTGAACGAAAAAAATCCGTCCCCTTTGAAAAATTAGTACAATCCATCGCAATGGGACAACGGGATGAAGATACCCTGATGACTATGGCAGGACGATTAGCGAAACTCAATGTGCAACTGGATGAGGAACAGCAAAAGGAACTGGAGACAGTATCAGGTGGTAAATCCTTAACAGAGATCACTAACGATCTTCTGGATGCCGTAGATCCTGATATACAGATTGAGAAAGCCAGAGAGCTGTTTGCTGTTGAAACACCATCAGACGAGCAGATAGTCGAAGCAACCGATGAACTGATCAATGAAGCCTGCAAGGTGTTTGATGATCCCGAGTTCAGGAATAAGCTGATTGAGATCAGAAAGCAGCTATACCAGATCATTGATATAGTAAGCCAGGATGCTATTATTTCCGCTGAATTTGAGACAGGGAAAGCGGAAGAAATAGTACAATCATTCCGTGATTTTATGGAAGAAAATAAAGATGAGATCCTGGCATTGCAGATCATTTACAACCAGCCTTATGACAAAAGGTATTTAACCTATGAGATGATCAAGAACCTTGCCAATGCGATGAAAAAACCTAAATACAACCTGTCCCCTGAACTGGTATGGATGGCGTATGAGCAACTGGAAAAGGATAAGGTAAAAAAACGCAGACCAGAGCATCTGTTGGCGGACATTATTTCTCTGGTGCGTTTTGGACTGGAGAAAATCGATTTGTTGGTGCCACATCAAGATATCATTGAGCAGCGGTTTGGGGATTGGGTGGAAGATCAGGAAAAAGCAGGGAATACCTACACGCCTGAACAGCTGGAATGGCTCAAGATGATCAAGGACCACATAGCCACCAGCATGGAGATCACGGTGGACGACTTTGATAATGTTCCTTTCTATGAGAAAGGCGGTGTGATGAAGGTCTACAACCTGTTTGGCGACAGATTTAATACTATCCTGGATGAAATGAATGAGGTGTTGGCAGCGTGAGCGAGAAAATTAGACAGATTCCTTCTGGCTGGAAATATACCTACATTAAAAATGTTGCAGAATTATTGCGAGGAGTAACCTATACAAAATCTGTAGCGTCTAAAGTACCCAAGACTGATTATTTGCCTGTCCTTCGTGCTAATAATATCAATGATGAAATCAACTTTGAGAAACTTGTTTATGTTCCGCAAAAAAATATTAAGTCAGTCCAACTTATTAGAACAGGCGATGTGATTATCGCCATGTCAAGTGGTAGTAAACACCTGGTGGGAAAAGCAGCACAGGCAAGAATAGATATCGAGGGCGGTTTTGGTGCATTCTGTGGCTTGATTAGACCATCAAAAATTCTTAATAATAAATACTTTGGTTACTTCTTCCAAAGCCCTGCTTACCGTAAAAGCATCCAAAGACATTCAAGTGGTATAAATATTAACAATTTAAGGAGATCACATATAGAAGATTTATCCATTCCTATTTCACCCCTCTCTGAACAACACCGTATCGTAACCAAGATTGAGGAGTTATTAACCCGATTAGCCGCTGGTGTTGAAGCCCTGAAGCAGGTGCAGGCACAACTGAGGCGCTATCGCCAGTCTGTGTTGAAAGCTGCAGTAGAAGGCAGACTCACAGCGGAGTGGCGAGAACAGCATAAGGACGAACTGGAACCTGCTGACAAACTGTTGGAACGCATCCTGAAAGAAAGACGTGAGAATTGGGAAGCAGAGCAGTTGGCCACCTATAGGGCCAAGGGGAAGGAGCCACCCAAGAACTGGCAGAGCAAATATAAAGAACCCACGCCACCTGATACAACCGATTTGCCTGAATTGTCAGAGGGGTGGATTTGGGTTACTTTCGGACACATTGGTGAATTGAATAGAGGGAAGTCCAAACATAGGCCACGAAATGATCCTAAACTTTATGGAGGAAAGTATCCATTTGTGCAAACCGGTGATATTAGACAAGCAAACAAATTTATCAGAGATTATTCGCAGACTTACAATGAAGTAGGCTTAAAGCAAAGTCGTTTATGGCCTAAAGGAACATTATGTATAACAATTGCCGCCAACATTGCAGACACGGCCATTTTAGATATTGATGCCTGTTTCCCTGATAGTGTTGTTGGTTTTATGCCAAAACTGTTCTGCAATGTTTTTTTTATTGAATATTATTTGAGAACTGCGAAGGAAAATTTGGAACGCTATGCACCTGCAACAGCCCAAAAAAATATTAATCTAAAAATATTGAACGAATTGGCGGTTCCGTTACCAACAGAAAGTGAGCAAAAGCAAATAGTTAACGATGTTGATCGCTTATTTTCCATTGCTGATGAGGTGGAAAAAATAATGAAAGATGAACTTGTTCGTTCAAATAATCTTCACCGGTCCATACTAAAGCGTGCTTTTGAGGGGAAGTTGGTGCCACAAGATCCGAGTGATGAACCTGCATCGGTATTACTGGAGAGAATTAAAGTTAAAAAAAACAAAGTGAAACAATTTTAATGCTGGAGATATTATAAATGGCAAATGATTCATCTGCATTAGTACAGAAACTTTGGAATTACTGTAATGTTCTGCGTGACGATGGCGTTAGTTATGGTGATTATGTGGAACAGCTTACCTACCTGCTTTCCCTGAAAATGGATGATGAGCAGACCAAACAGCCCTTTAATAGGAAATCCAGAATCCCTGCCAAATACAACTGGAACAGTCTACTGGATAAGGACGGAGATGAGCTGGAAGTTCAATACCGACACATTCTTGAAAGTTTGGGTAAAGAGCCAGGAGTCATTGGGGTCATCTTCCGCAAGTCCCAGAACAGGATACAGGACCCAGCCAAACTGAAACGCCTATTGAAACTCATTGATGACGAAACTTGGTTAGGTTTGAGCGTAGATGTAAAAAGCGATACCTATGAAGGACTGTTGCAAAAAAACGCTGAAGACGTGAAAAGCGGTGCTGGACAGTACTTTACACCCAGACCCCTTATTAATGCTATCGTGGAGGTAATGAAACCTGAACCTGGGATGGAGATTATGGACCCGGCCAGTGGAACAGGTGGATTTCTCATTTCCGCTCATAATTACATTGCTAACAATTATCAACTGGATAAAGAGCAGAAGAATCACTTACGATACAATGCCTTTAAAGGGGTTGAAATTGCCGATAGTGTTGCCAGGCTCTGTGTGATGAACCTTTATCTGCATGGTATTGGCGGTGAAGAGAGTCTAATTGATGTGGACGATTCGTTAGAATCTGACAAAGGGCAGCGATATGACCAAGTGCTCACAAATCCTCCATTTGGAAAGAAAAGCAGCATTACGATAATCAATGCGGATGGAAAAGCGAGTAGAGAAGCCATAACATATGAGCGTAATGATTTTTGGGCAACGACATCCAATAAGCAGCTAAACTTTGTCCAACATATAAAAACCCTGCTCAAGATCAATGGCAGCGCTGCAATGGTTGTCCCTGACAATGTATTGTTTGAGGGTGGTGCAGGGGAAACGATCCGCAGGAAACTGCTTCACGAATGTGATGTGCATACGCTGTTAAGGCTACCTACAGGTGTATTCTATGCCCAGGGTGTAAAGGCAAACGTGATCTTCTTTGACCGCAAACCCGCAAGTGAAACCCCTTGGACAAGGGAGTTGTGGATATATGACCTGCGAACCAATATGCATTTTACCCTGAAAACGAATCCTCTCAAGTATGAAGATCTAAAAGATTTCATTCAGTGTTACAATCCAAAAAACCGGCATAAGCGTCTGGAGGCAGATCGGTTCAAGAGCTTTACCTGTGATGAATTAATGCAACGAGATAAGGTAAGCCTGGATATCTTTTGGCTGAAAGATGAGAGCCTGGAAGATTCTGAAAATCTACCAGATCCTGAATTGCTGGCTCAAGAGATCGTGGAGAACCTTGGAGTTGCACTGGAGCAGTTTGAAAGTATAGTTAATGAATTAGAAAATCATTACCCCGCGAAGAAATAGAATGAAAAGACCAAACAATTTTTTCCAACACCTACTGCTATTAATTGAACCTGAACACTTCATGTAAGGATACTATAATGCAGCCCAAATACTCAAAAGGCGATAAGGTTAGGATAAAATCATTAGGGAATAAGATTGGCATCATAGATGGTGAACCCCAAGAAACAAAGAACAAATTGTTTTATCCTGTTTCCATTGATCCAAGCCAAGAGAGTCCTTATTACCCCGAAGAAGCGCTTGAGAAGTTTGTTCCACCAAAAACAGTAGATCAATTACTTAGAGCAAAACGATTTTCAAATGTTGCGGATTTCATCCAGGTATTGATCTATAAAAAATTGGAAAGACCGCTGGCTGATAATCTCTATACATTTTACGCTTCACGGACAGAGTTTCAGGTTCATCAGTTCAAACCTGTTCTTAAATTCTTGAATACATATAAACAAAGACTCTTGTTGGCAGATGAAGTTGGTTTAGGAAAGACCATTGAAACAGGTATTATTATAACTGAAGTATCTGCAAGACTCGGAGAACTGTCAAGAGTTCTTATTGTCTGCCCATCTATGCTGACCAGCAAATGGGAGAGTGAATTACAAAAAAGGTTTGGCCTGGATTTTACCATAATGAGGAGAGACGATTTTGCAAAATTTATTCGGCGATATACTGAATATGGTGAAGCAGAAAAATTGAAAGGTATTGTTTCTATTCAAACTCTTAGATCAAGTAAAATGTTAGAAAAACTAAGAGAGATAGCTCCGCACTTTGATATTGCTGTTGTGGATGAGGCGCATTATATGAAGAATCCTGACACCTTAAGTAGTGAACTCGGTGAGGTCCTGTCTGAATTGTCTGATGCAATGCTTTTTCTCTCTGCTACTCCTTTACAATTGGGAACACCGGACCTTTTTAATCTTCTTGGCTTGCTTATTCCGGAAGAATTCTCTGATTTTGCCTTATTTCACCGTATGATAGAGCCCAATGAATATATTAACAATGCCCTCCGGAGACTATATGATCCGAACGCTGCACTTGAAATGCTTCAAAAGGTCGAAAAAACATCACAAAAAGAACGATTTCTTAATAACTCTTTTTATCGTGAGGCAATAGACTTGTTGAGTACGAATGACAAACTGTCACGAGAACAGGCAATTCATCTTCAGAAACTCCTGATTGAATTAAACTGCCTATCATACGTTTTTACAAGAACAAAAAAGAGAGATGTTGAGATTCAGTTCCCAATTAGAGAAGCAAGAGTAATCCGTGTCCAGTTTACGCCAGAAGAAATGGAGTTTTACAATGCTGTTACCGAATTTGTTATAGAACAATTCACTGCTATGTATGGGACTTCAAAGGGCATTTCATTTGCTATAATAATGCCTCAGAGGCAAGTGGCAAGCTGTATTCAAGCAATGAAAGAAAAGATTGATAATATAACCCAAAAAGGCGTTATCCAGGCTGCATCTGCGGATAATGGAGATATAATTGACCCATCCCTTGATCTTGATAAACCTTGGAAGCTGGACAACCACCAGGTCTCTTTGATTTCCAGGCTTGGTAAGATTGCAAAAAAAGTAGGCAACGTTGATACAAAATTCGATCAGTTTTTAGAAGCGTTGCGTAGTCTGGAGAGAGAGGATCCAAACTCAAAAATAATGGTTTTCGCATTTTTCAAAAAAACTTTAGAGTATTTAAAGAGAAAATTAGATGGCACAGAGTATTGCAAGAAAGTCGCTCTTATTCACGGTGACATACACAAAAAAAACAGGCATAAAATCATAAAGAAGTTCCGAGAAACAGATAAAATAAAAATCCTGTTATCTTCTGAAGTTGGCAGTGAAGGTTTGGACTTTGAATTCTGCAACGTGATATTCAATTACGATCTGCCTTGGAATCCTATGAGGGTTGAACAGCGCATTGGTAGACTTGACCGTTATGGCCAAAAGCATGAAAAAATCCTTATTTATAATTTTTCAATGACCGGTACGATTGATGATGCAATTTTAAGGCGTTTGTACAGTAGGATAAATGTTTTTGAGAGATATATAGGAGACCTGGAGGCTATCCTGGGAGAACAGATAACGGAATTAACAAAAGATATGTTCAATACACAACTGACATATGAACAGAAGATCCAGCATATTGAAAAAGTAGCTGAAAACTTAGAAAGAAGGCAAAAAGAATTAGAAGCATTTGAGGCAGAGTGTAAAAAGTTTATCGGTCAGGATGAGTATTTCAATCAGGAAATCACCACGATTTTAGATACAAAGCGATTCATCACTTCTGATGAAGTTAAATTTTATCTTAAGGTTTTTCTTGAACGAAACTATCCTAAGACAACATTGCTTCCACCAACTGCCCTGGTATAAATGCTGAGTTCACAAGAACCCAAGATTAAAAATACTGTGAA
>SDBT01017044.1_pt1 | contig 11485 bp, 10 predicted proteins | sample 2277101 | NCBI WGS metagenome assembly SDBT01 (sample SAMN10404973, study PRJNA504765) | marine sediment metagenome | isolation source: marine sediment core GS10_PC15, 103 cmbsf | place: Arctic Ocean: Southern Knipovich Ridge | collected 2010
GGCTGTCCCGTGATCCGCTCGATGAATTGCGGCGCGAGGACGATCGCCATCTGAATGCGTCCATCGGCGATTGCGGTGCCGACCCCCTCTTCTCGAAGGTCTGAAACTAACGCGTAACCCCCGCCGGCCAAATCGAGCACACCGATCCCAGCGAGAAGCTCGAACTCATATCCACCCGTGAAGGTCTTGCCGGTCGCGGTAAACGTCCACGTCCATCGGATCTCATAGAGCCCGACCTTGGAGGTCGGATCGAACGTATGCCTTGCGAAGTAGTGACCCAAGTCCACACGATCGGTCACCAAATCCACGCTGCCGGTCGCGAGCGACGTCGGAAGCGTCCGCTCCTTCTTCGAGACCTTCGTGAAGATCTCCCAGTCGAGTGAGTCGAGGTCGACGAGTCGTCCCTCGAGCTGCGCGATGAAGAACAACGCCGGATTGTTCTCGTCGACGACCGTTTCCTGCTTGAGCGAGATCATGCTCTCAGGATGCCAGCCCGATGGCTGTGCGGCTAGGAAAAGGGATCCGGTTGCGTGCCTTCGGAGGAAGCAGAACTGGTGTCGCCTTCATCGCCAGCGCTCTCTTCACCGGGGTTTTCGTCGCCCGCTGCGCTGGGCTCTTCTTGGTCCTCCGAATTGCTCGCTTCGAGCTGTGCTTCTAGCTCGGCAATCCGTTCGTCCTTCTCGACGTCCTCTTCGCTTGGCTCTTCTTCGTCCTCCGAAGTGCCCGCTGCGAGCTGTGCTTCTAGCTCGGCAATCCGCTCGTCCTTCTCGACGGACACTGCTTCCAGCTCGTCGGTTCGTACCTTCGATGCTCTCGCTGCAGCCTTCGCTCGACGACCCGCTGGGGTCGCGTCGCTGGTCAGCACGGTTCGATCCGGATCCGCAGCGGCTCGCTTGGCCCCTTCGTCCGTCGCTTCGATCTCGTCGATCTTCCGAGCCTCTGCAGCAGTCACAACGTCGAACGCCATCGGCGAATGCTCGTCGTTGTCGACCTGCTGAATGTCCGCGAGGACCACCGACATCGCAGTCGGCACCTCGTACCAACCACGCGCAGAGGTGAATCTCCGCCCCTGGATTGTGTACGACCGAAGACGGTGACCGCGCCGCTTGTTGTACGGCTTGATCCGGACGTGCATCGTTGCTGGGGGAGTCTTCGCCTTCTTCGGTCGAGCCATTCTACACCTTGACGTTCTTCAGAGCGGCAGGCGTCAGCGTCGACTCATAGTTGACATCGTTGATGCCAACGTCCGCGTCGAGCTTGACGAGCAACGCGATGAGCTGCGTGTGCAGCTCTGTCGTGTCGTCGATGCCGTCCCGAAGAACTGTTGCTAGGCCCGGGGTTCCAGCTGAATCGTTCGGCGTCAGGCCCGAGCCGCCTGAACCGAAGGAGCTTTTTACGTTCGCCATCCCGTGGAGTTCTTTCCCGCTCTCTTACTTTGAGATGCACAGAGCGTTGTAGGTGAGCCCAGACTGGTCCGAGACGGCTGACTCGACGCCGGTTGCGTGAACGCGAACGAACAGCTTGTCGTTTGCGTGATCGTACTCCAACAAGTTGATCTCCGTGTCGTGGTCGGGAAGGACCGCAACGAGGGTACGACCCGAACCAATCGCGGCCTGCGCGAGAGCTTCGAAGCCCGGCGAACCACCCGCTGGGTAGTTGTCGTCTCCAACGATGGAGACGCGGTCGTGGAAGAGTGGGCCCTGCGCTGCAGCGGCCTCCAAGAGGGTGATCGTTCCTAGCGTCATCGTTGCTCCTTGCGTAAACCTTCGTTGTGGGTGTGGTGGCCGACCGCTCGCCTAGCTGACGAGCACCTCCGTGCCCTTCACGACGGCCGTCTCTTCCGCGAACTTCATGTCGAGACGCATGGTCGCGACGATGATGATGACGCCTTCAGAGACGAGCTTGTCCGTCTCGAGACGAATCTGACGCCACCAACCGATGTTGATGTTCTTCGGGTCGACCAGGATGACATTCGTCTTGTCGCCCGAGCCCAGGTTCTCCGGGAGGACCGGAACGTCGTCGACGCGGATTCCGGAGTAACCAACCGGAGCCTCTTGCTCCAGCATCCGGTCGCCCAGCGCCGTGCCGCGATCCGCCAGCGAGTCGCGGTAGTCGATCTCCGCGTTCGCGCTGGTGAGGAATTTCAGCGCACGCTTGTTCTTCCGGAACTCCGTCGGCATCGCACGAATCAGATCGCGCAACACGCTCTTGGTGAGCGTCACGCCACCAGCGTTCACGACGTTCGACACGGCCTGCTTCAGGATGCCATCGAACTGCGCGAAGAATGTGTCGCCGCTGGCCGTGTCCCCGTTGACCACGATGTCGTCGAGGTCGACCGCGATGCGCTCGGCCATCAACTGCATGATGGTCTGCCGGAGCTGCCCGCGCTCGATCGAGTCTTCGAGCACCTCGTTGCTCAGCCGCACCTCGGCTTTGAACAACTTCGTGTCCAACTCGACGTCGGAGAGATCCGGCTTCGAGCGCTCGGCCTGCGAGAGCGCCACTGCTTCCGCACCGGCCCGAAGGATGCGCGACCCGAACCTGATCTTCTCGATCAGCTCCTTCTGCGCTTTCATCGGCTTCACGGTCGCCATCTTCGTGACTACCGCTTCGTCGATCGCGATGCGCATGAAGCGCTTGGCCTGTGCTGGCTGAAGGATACCGCCATCCGTAACCAGATCTGAGATTGCCAGGTCGGCTTTCGCCAGCAGGCTACGGTTTGAGAGCATTCCGGTCATGTCTTTTTCCTCGTTGGATGGGTGGTTCTTCAGGCCCCGGTAACGTTCAGTGTACTCCGACTAACCGTAGAAGGACACGCCCCGCTTTTCAGCGGACGCCTTGGAGATTTTGTCGTCGCCGGCCATGTCGAGTGGCCATGCTTCGGCGTCGGCAGCCGTTCCGCCGTTGCCCTTCTCGACGATGCCGTTTCCTTCGCCAGGCTCGTCCTTGAGCTTGCGAATTTCATCGGCCTGCTTCGTGACGGTCTCGCCGATTTCTTCGAGCTTCGTCAGGAGCGCTTTCTCGGTCTTGGACGGCTTGGCGTTCTTGGCGTCTTCCTCTTCCTTCGCCTTGGCCTTCTTGGCCTTCTCGTCGTCGTCGTCGGCTTCGCCGGCCTTGAGCTTCGCCAGCTCCTTGGTCAGCTCGTCGATCTTTGCTTTGGCCTTGGCATCCTTGTCGCCGCCGCCAGCGATCTTCCCGAGGTTCGAAGCCATGTCGGTGAAGAAGGTTTCGGGAAGCTCTCCGCCCTTGTTGAGAACCTCGGCGACCTTGGTGAACGCCTCGGCGGTGGTGACGAGCATCGCGAGCTGACGCTTCTTGGTCTTGTCAGCGTCGTCGTCCTTGTCTTCGTCGTCGTCTTCCTCGTCGCCTTCAGCTTTCGCCTTCGCCTTCTTGGCGTCTTCCTCTTTTTCCTTCGCGTCGGCTTTGGCCTTCTTGGCCTCTTCCTCTTTTTCGTCGGCGTCGGCTTTCGCCTTCTTGGCGTCTTCCTCTTTTTCCTTCGCGTCGGCCTTCGCCTTCTTGGTCTCTTCCTCTTTTTCCTCGGCGGCCTTCGCCTTCTTGGCGTCGTCGTCGTCCTTGGTGTCGTCGGCCTTCTCGATGTAGCCGCCCTTGCCGTCCGGGATGAGCTTCAGTTTCATGTCTTCGTTCCTCTTCGTGACTAGGAACCGACGCTGGTTTGCAGCTCGGTCGACCAAGGAGACTTCTTGTACGACGATGTTGTGCAGACGGGTAAGACCCTTCTCGTCTTCATCTTTCGCTTTCCGCATCGCGTCCAGGAAAAATTGTTGCAGTGGGCGGGTTTACTGTCAAGAGCCACTCATTTCTCAGGGGTGCGAACGGCGGACCCGCCGATCGAAAATCCAGTCAGCTCACCGCTCTTTACGCTCTTCCAGAGAGCGTCGTCGATGATCCGAACGGTGATCAGCCAGGTGCCCTTCTTGACGCTCTGCCCACCCTCTTTGAAGGCTGAGCGCGCGATGAAGGACTCAACCAACTTCACCTTTCCGTTGACGAGCTTCTTGTGCATCAAGCCCATGTTCTGGAACTCCTCCATGAATCCCAGAGCGGCTTTGCGAACCTCGTCTTCGGAGTAGATGTCTTTCTGTGAGTCGGTCGTCTCGGGTTCGAGAACGATCCCGGTGACCAAACGTTGAGCTTCGTCCTTCTTCCAGAAGACGGTGATCTCGGCGGAGAGCCTCTTGGTTAGATCGACGGTTGGCTCCTCATCGTCGTCGTCACGCTTCTCGGTCTCCGACTGCAGCGCGCCACAGATTCGTGCCGCCGCATCGGCATCGACACCGTCGCGCGTCATGATGCTCGACACGCAATCGTCGAAGTCGTCGAAGCCACCGAACGGCTTCTCGACATCCGCCTTGTCCAACCACTCGACGTCGTCGGTCCGGGTCAGCGGAAACGACGCGACGAAAATCCGCTTGCACACCTCCGCGGCATGCGCGGGATGATCCGGAACGAAACGGAACGGGCGGCCGTGCTTTGAGAGCGACTCGCGCAGATCCGCAGAGTCCAAACAGGAGATGGCGAACTCGTTGTCGCTCGCCTTGAACACATCAAGCTGCGTCAGCGCCTCTTCCTCGGTCGAAGCGGACAGATCATAGAACGCAACGTTGCTCTTGCTCTTGACGACGTCGCCCGTGCTGAAGTGTTCCTCGAGCGGGGATGTGTGGTGGTCGTCGATCTTCTTCAGATGCCACTCGGCATCCAGCTCGTCCGGCTCGGTCGGCTCGTACAATTCGATCGAGCGCTCGACCTTTCGAATCTCCCCGTTGACCAGCGCGAGGTTTTCAATCGTTGCGAATCGAGACGCAACAAGCATGTCCCGCGCATCGCTCGCAACGGATCCCTTGGCTGTCCAGAAACGCAGCTCCTTCGGAATCTGATCCGCAAGCGACGCTGGCATCGCGGAGATCCCGGCCGGCGGCATTCCGGTGTGTGACTTCAACACGCGAGGAACCAGATCTGTCTTCGAGATCCACGCGCGCCATCCGCCCTGCGTCTTCATGATCCGAAGCACGCCGAACAGCTCACGCCCCTTGGACAGGAAGTACTCGCGCTCAAATTCGGTGTGCAAACCGTGCTCGACGTAGCAAGCATCGACCTGCGTGATCTTCCCGCCCTCGACCTCGCCGTCGACCTTGTGGATCCCGTTGTCGAGTACTCCGATCTGCTTGGCAGCAACACCGCGAGTCAGAGGCATGACCCCTCGGCTTCCGTCGACCGAGAACGATTCCATCGCACCGGACTTCGCAACCGCGCTCTCCTGCAGAAGCAGCGACCAGCCGATCGCGTGGTTCCCGGTATCGATCCAGAGGTCGCCGAACACCTGATCGTCCACGAACCTCGCCTTGAGCGTCGCGATCCGTTTCTCACTGTCCGTCGGGGCTTCGAAGTACGGATCCGCGTTCTTCATCGTCGCGGCTTCGACCTCGCCTGGCGTCAACGACGTGAGCTTCGTTCCGGCGGGTAGCTTCAGATCGTGAACATGGATCCCCCCAAGAGATGTCCGTCCGCGCGCCATGATCTCGTGGTCGTGACCCTTGGACTCTTCCGTCTCGAGAACGTTCCCGTCGAACAATCGGACCTTGTGTTTGTGTCCGCCGTCGGCCTCGGTCTTGTTCGCGTCCGTTTCTTTCAGCTTGTGCTGGTGCGGACCATCGCTGAGCGTGAACAAGATCTCACCACCGTCGAGTCGGTAGAGATGGGAGTGCGCGCCGTCGTTCGCGGTCTCCTTCTTCTTCCGATCGACGAAGTGCATGTGCGATCCGCCTTCGCCGGAAAAGCCGAACCCGAACTTCGCCATGTCGACGACGAGCTTCGGCGACTCGACTTCGATCTCGTCTCCAAACGCTTTGTATGTCGAGCCGTCGTAATTGGTGATGATCAGCGTGCCGAGAACCTTGTCGCGGTTGACTCCGCGCATCGTCGAGATGCTCCGATACTGCGCGACGCGCTGCACCTTGAACTTCGAAAAGTCCGCCTTCCCCTTCACACCGTACGTGACGATGAAGCGCCCCTTGATGCCCTTGAGCACGTCGATGAACTTCTTCTCGTCGAACGTCTTCTCTCCGATCGCGACGTTATAGCCGGCATACGGAGGGTCGAAGAAAAAGAATGTGTCCTTCGCGTCGAACTCTTTGACCACCGCAGCATAGTCGGTGCTTCGAAACGTCACGCCCTTGAGACGATCGATCTCCCCGATTGCGCGCTTCGCGATCCCGGTCTTGTGCCCCTGGTTGCTCGGGCTCCACGAGCGACGCATGAGACCGTAGGAATGCGACGCGATGTAGAGGAACCGATGCAGCTTAGCGAGCTTCCCGCCGGGCTTGGACGCGAGGATCGACTTGAACGTTCGTCGGTCTCCGATCCAGTTCATCTTCAGAAGCTGAGCCGCTTCCCTTTTCGAGAGGCTCTGGATTGCTTTGAAGGCGTCCATCACCTCCGCGTTCGTGTCGTTGAGCACCTCACGGCCGCTCTTCTCTTTGCCGAAGAACACCGCGGCGCTGCCAGCGAACGGTTCAACATAGGTCTTGTGCGGACTGATCATCCGCACGAGCCCTTTCTTCATCCGGCTCTTCCCTGCCGGGTAACCGAAGACGTATTTTTCGACGTCGTCCGTCCCGCCGCCAGCGGTGTCCTCAACAGACCAGAGCCCGCCGAACAGCAACAACAGATCGTCCATAACGGATTCCGGTTCAGCTCAATGCAGGATCGGTGTCGTATCCCCAGTGCGGACCGTCGGACCCACCCTTCTTGACGAAGTCTGGATCGTTGAGGTCGTCCGGGAACCCCTCGTCGTCCAGTCCGTGCAACTGAACCGAGCTGCTCTTCTTGAGCTTCGCGAGTCGACCGTTGAGATCTTCGAGGTTCGACGCGAAGTGTCCCTTGCCATCCGAATCAACGGCGGCCTTCTGCGGGTTGACGTTGGCAGTCGGTGTCGGCTCGGTGAACACCGGAATCGTAGCTCGCCCCGAAGACGTGAACGACTGCTTCGCGATGTCGGCAGATTCGTGGAGAGCCTCCAGACGTTTCTGCGAGTCGGTTTCGGACTCCGTCTTCGCCTTCGCGAGTTGATTCCTCGCGTAGTCGACGAACTCCTCGGGGCTCATGGTCTTCTTCATTTGGGTCGTCTCCCTGAGAGTGCTGGACAAATCATCGCACAGCTTCCTGGTTTCGTCACTGATCCCTCGGAAGCCACATCGTTCTCGTGTCCGGAGTCCACGGGATCCCGTCCAGCTCGCACCGTAAATATTCGGGAAGCTTGTCCAGGATACGGTCGACGCCCCAGTTCAAATCACCTCGCAGCTCTCTGAACAGCTTCACGCAGATCTCGAACCGGCGCTTGATCTCCGAGTGCGTCGACCTCGACTTGTCCTCGTCGAAGCTAGCACCGATCGTGCTGGTGAAACTGAGCGTGATCTTCGCGAGGTCTTTCGCTTCGATCAACCCGGCGAAGGTCTCGGTCGTGAGCACGCAGCAGATGCTATCCCGCGAACCGTCTCTTAGCTAGAGCCCTGCTGAAACCTTGTTCCGTTCTATGGCATCAAGCTGATCTCGGATCTGTTCGAACGGCTCCAAAACCTCACCGAAACCTTTCGCCGCCTTCTCTGCTTTTTTCTCCAGCTCGTCGAGCTTCTCGACGGTCAGAGTGTGCGCTTCAAGCAGTCGCTGCGCTTCCCTTGCGTTCTTGTAGACCTCGTCCCAGTCAGGTTCTGCCATTTCAATCCCTGTTTAAAACGAACGGTTTCGTCGGACCCAGCTTACGCAATTCCCGAACCTTCTCAACCATCGCAAACGCGCCAGGATCACGGGCCTTCAACGATACCGGATCGCGAACGTGCAATGCGAACGACTCTGCGAAGTATTCATTCTTATTCTCCATCGCGTATTGCGTGACTTTATTGAAGCTGGCTTTCTTTCTTTTTCGATACGCAGTTTTGACAACGTTGTCGACCTGCTTAAAATCTTTCGTCTTCAAATGGTCGAACGCGGAGCTGCCGGACAGATGCACGTGATGCCCGACCTCGTGGATGGTCGTCGTCTTCATTTGGTCCAAGCCTGAAGTCTGAGCACTCGACGTTGACCAGACACGAAAGTTTTTCGGGCCGATCGTGGACTGCGCAAACTGTTTCTTTCGATTGCTCTTGATCTTGATGAGTCCATTCTCGAGCGGCTTGCCGACCGCCTTCGTTCTGTACTCGTGATAGTAGACGCCGTTGTGATTCGTCTTGAGCACGTTGTTGAACTTCGCTGCCTTGCCCTCAGTGTTCGAGCTGAACGTGATCCGGTGGAGTGGCTTCTTTTCGAGATACGGAAGAACGCCGGCCTCGTCGAGCGCTTCAAGAACAATCTCGGTGTCTCGATTGTTCATATCTGATTCGAAAGATTTGATGTGCTTCTTCGTCGGAAGAGTTCTTCCGTTCGGTCCAGTCTTGACCGCTTTCTTTCCTCGCTTCGGTGGAGGCTTTTGCGCTGCTGGCGGACGCTTCGCGCGTTGCTTCTTCGGTGGCGGAGGAGGCGCAGGCTGTGTCGGAAGCACGGTCACCTTCGGCGACGACGACAGATCTGGAACCGTCGAGCTACGACACAAACCGTGGATCGGTGGCATCGACAAACCGGAGTCGAGCAGTTGCTTCTCGCTCATCCCCGAACGGAACGAACCGATCACATCTGGTTTTCCAACCGCCGACGAAACGATCTGTGCGACCTCGCGCTTGTTGCCGCCGGAGTCGCGATAGAACATTGACGGATCCCCTGCGGCATTGACGCCACGCGAGATCCACGGCTGCAGCTGCTTCACTTCCTCTGGCGTCTTCGCCTGCTCGACTTTGCCAACGAGACCGACCGCGTCTGAAACAGGGAACGTCTTGTTGTGTAGGAACCGACACGTCTCCGTCGTGACCTCGTCGAGCACACTCTCCCAGACGTATCGTGAGATCCCGGCCTCTTGATACGACGAGATCTGCCCGAACGTTCGCGCGCGATTTGTAAAGCTGGTCGCGACCACTTCCCAGTAGAAGTCGCCGCGACCAATCGACGACATGTCGAGCTGCTTGATCTCCGAAACGATCTCCTTCGGTCCCGCTCCGCGCTCGACACCCTTCCCGACAATGTTTCGGACGCGCTTGCTAAACGCCTCGCTTCTCTTCCCGTATTCGTTCGTGATGAAGTTGGCCTGACTGTTCACAAGGAACTTGGCGGACTGCGCGTCGAGGTCGCTGAACGACGTCCCGATCTGCAATCGATGCGTTTCAATCGAACTCTTCTTGCTCGACTTGATCAGCTTGTTCGCGTCGATCCTCATCCGCTGCTCGACCTTCGGGATCACGTTCTTGACCGCGAGCTGCTTCACACGGTTGCGCGCTGCGCTGATGATCCGGTCCCGACGCTCCACGCTGAGCGTTGTCCAATCAACATCGAGCATGTCGATCGCGCTGCGCAATGCCTTGGCCTCCTCGCCGGCCGAAGCCGTCTTGAGGGCCTTCGCGAACCGACGCGAGATCTTGACCTGGTCGTTTGCCTTGAGCGGATCGAGCGCCTTCTGAATCTCGACGCCGTGGAACTCTAAAATGTGATCGATCGCGTCGACCGATTCACCAAAGAGATGCCAGTCCTCAATCAGAGATTGCGTTCGCGAAGCATGTCCTTCCACGCTTCCTCCTCCGCCTTCGACAGCTCCTCGCGGAGACGAATCACACGGCGGGCCTTCGAACGCTTGCGAGCCTTCGCAATCTTCTCGGCTTCGGTATCATCGTCCGGCGGTGTCTTGTCGTCGTCGTCATCGTCGGGCGGTTCTTCTGTAGCGACACCGCTCGGCGACTCGGCACGCGTCGCGGGTATGCTGGCGAGCGTCATCGGCATCGGTTGCTTCGACCACTGCGTGTCGAGCTTTCGGAATTCGCGGTTGAACACATCCTCCGCCAGCTCACGCCCCTCCTCGGGGACCAGCACGTTCGCGTTGGAGAGGTTCCGGATGATCTCCGCCATCGCAACCGGGTCGCGTGTCATCGGCGCACGCGAGACGAACTTCCAAAACTTCACACCCATCTCGCGGAAGATCACGTTGTTCATGATCCAGTCGAAGTCTTCGCGCTCCGGTTGGAACACCTGCATCTCGGCGAAGTTGAGCGCGGCCATCGCGGTCGAACGGTTGAAGTCTCGGATGTCGCCACGAAGCAAGCGGGGAAGCCGGAAGCTTCCACCGATCTTGTCCATGTTCCGCTCGTCGTACTTTTGAAACAGCGCATCGCTCTGCTGCGCTCCAGTGAGCGGCTGGATCTGAATCTTCATCCTCGTCGACGTCTCGTTCGTCTGTCCGCCGGCCGCGGGCTCCGCCTCGAGCACCAAGATCTTGTGGAAGTTGTGCTTCCCCTTGATGTTCACATCGACGTGATCCTCGATGCGAGATACCGATTCGTCCGAGAGGCGACCACCGGAAACCAAAACTGCGAGCGGAGGCACGCTCTTGTTTTCGAAGTACAGGAAGTTGACCTCTTCGCTCTGCCTCGAACCCATGACCGCAAGCAGCGTCCCGACCCAACGCGGCACACCGTATGCGCTCATCGGGCTCTCGATCTGAAAGTGAAGCAGCTCGGTTGCGGCCCGAACATCCGCGCCTTCTGTTGTGGTTAGCTCCGAAGTGTTCGAAAAGATCCTGCCGGTCTTCGCGGAGATGATTCTCGGGTCGCCGAACTCTTTGAAGAAGACCGTCTCGGCATCGATGATCTGAACGAAGCGACGGAACCGCCTGCGCCGTTTCACCTTTTCGAACTCCAGATCGTCAATACGAATCCGAACGTCGACTTCGATCGGAGGATCGAACGGAAGCAACCGGACCGAGAAGCCAGGCAGGTAAACAAACTGCGCGACGTCGCCTCCGCGGTTGCGCAACACCTCCCAATAGGCGTTGCCCATGATCTCCATGTCCTGCCGAGTCATCCGGCGCGTCTTCACGAAGCTGCGCTCGAGACAACAGTTCTCCATGAACCGATCCAGCTTCGTGCGCTCCGTAAGCATCTCGTCAGCGAGCCCGCCAAGAGCCTCCTGGATCTGCTCGTCTGAAACGTTCGGCGCACCTTCCTCGGCGAAGTTGTCCGAGCCCGGCTTCGGGTGTGCCTTAGCGAGCGCTGTCTTCTTCGCGCGCACCGCAACCGCAAGTCGACGCCGACCGTCGTCTGATTCGAGATTGAAGACCGGCTCCAACCGATGACCAAAGCCGTCGATGTTCGTGGCGTACGAATCGACATTGGGACGGAGCGCTGCGCTGTGCTCGAACAGCAGACAGAGCATCTCCGGATCGTAGGGAGGCTCGATCGCACCGCGCTCCAGAAACTGCGCGTCGAGCCGGTCGTCGATCTGCAGCTGGTTTGATCCCTCGGTCGGACCAGCACCGATATCTTTCGCGACAGGCTTGGCACCGCCGAGTAGACGTGCACGGATCATCGGTCTCAGATCCGTCGTCGGACGCATATCC
>SDBT01017045.1_pt1 | contig 11485 bp, 9 predicted proteins | sample 2277101 | NCBI WGS metagenome assembly SDBT01 (sample SAMN10404973, study PRJNA504765) | marine sediment metagenome | isolation source: marine sediment core GS10_PC15, 103 cmbsf | place: Arctic Ocean: Southern Knipovich Ridge | collected 2010
CCTTGGGCAAACAAAGGCTGTCGTGAAAGAGCGCATACTCAATCGCCTCCAATACGAGATGAATATTATCAAAAAGCTGCCAGGCGCTGTCAAACGATGCGTAAAAGCAAAAGGGCAATGTTCCGATGAAGATCGACGTGAAATTAGTGCAGGAATGACGCGAATTTCATTTGTGATCACGCTTCTTGCAGTTTTGGTGCCGGCTACCTATGGGATTTATAAAAAATATAAAAAAAGGGGTGCTATGGATTTATCACCTCAGAAAATTGATGTTTATTATTTACAGGATGGAAAAAAGGTAGAATTAACGGAAGAAGCAAGGGGAAAGGCTTTGGGTTCTTTTACGATCGCTATTACTAAAAAAAATGAGAATAATTTACATAAACTTTTTTCATATTACGAATTATCTTTAGAACTTCTTAATGATTTGCTCATTTATGCAGTCAAATCTTCAACTGATAAGATAGTTAAAGTGTTGCTTTCAAAGAATGCAAATCCTAACCAAAAGGATCAAAAAGATGAAACTCTTCTTTCAGCTGCTATAACTCGTGCGGTAACTATTCCAAATGATTTTCAAGAATCAGAGCAGATTGTACAAACGTTACTAAATAATGGAGTACATGTTGATGAACCCAGTGGTGATGCACAATACACCCCCCTTATGCAGGCTGCTGGAGCTGATTTTCAAAATATTGTACAAATGCTTTTAGGTAAAGGCGCAAATAAATTAATAAAAAATAAAACTGGACAAACTGCACATGATGTTGCCATCGAAAATAACGCTTCTCCAGCAGTTATAAATCTTGTTAAGCCCTAGTTTTAGCCTAATAGTTTTACAAGCTGATCTCGAAAAAGAAAAAAGAAAAAGACGGCGAACATAATGCCATCAAATCGATCAAGAAAACCGCCATGGCCGGGGAGGATCGTACCAGAATGTTTAATATGAGCACGTCTTTTAAGCCACGATTCAAACAAATCACCAAGAAAAGATAATGCGCAAATAATAAAACTAAAACCAAGCATAAATCCCCATGACAAAAGCTTTGCTTGCTCATAGCGAATAAGCAAGATTAAACCGATCGTTGCAAACAAATAACCGCCAAAAACTCCTTCCCAGGTTTTACCCGGGGAGATGGTTGGTGCAATCTTATTTTTGCCACAGAGGGTGCCCACGATATATGAACCGGTATCAAAGCCGGCAACTAAAATAAACAGTTCAAAAAGAAGTTCATGGTAGAGCGGATGTTGGTTCATGTAAATGAGCAGTGCAAACGGCAATATCGGATAAAATGGGAGGATGATCCAATAGGAAAGATCAGTAATTGTGAAAAATCGACGCCATTCAAAAAAGAGAATTATTGCTAGAATGGCGCATAAAATAAGAGAAAAATAAAGTGGTGGTAGAAAGATAAAGGCGCCCCAAAATGCAGATCCCATGATCAGCGTGGTGCCAAGCCTTTGTACAAACTCTTTCATTTAATAACTTTCTGTAAATGCATTTTCAATAATGGTGACTTCAAGCTGATTTTTAGTGTTGCTTGTTACCAAAGCTACGTCAAATCGACAAGTTAAATTAACAATTTTATTCCGGGCACAATAGTACTTAGCAGTTGCAATTATTTTTTTTTGTTTTGAATACGAAATAAGCTCTGTCATATCAAAGAGCGGATTATGCCTTGTTTTTACTTCGATAAAAGAGAGCAAATCCCCTTTTTGCGCAATGATATCTATTTCACCAAAATACTGCGTATAATTTTGAGCAACGATAGAAAAACCGGCTTTCAGTAAGTTATCAACAACCAATTTTTCACCGAAGATACCAAGTTGTTTTTTAGCCGAATTTTTTTTCATGTGTTAAAACCGCTTGGTCATATCATTTTTTTTAATTGGTTTTGGTGTTTGAGCTAATTTTACTGCCTCTTCAGGAGCTTTAAAATCACTAAACTGTGCTGCTAATTCCACCTCAAGGCTGGTAAGCTGTGGGCCAATTTCTGGCACCTTATCAAGCCATTCATTTCGAATTGTTTTCAAGCGCCGCTCTGCAGCTTGATAGCTTCCATATTTAAGATAAAATGCCGCAATGTGGCAATCGCTTTGTGCAAGCACTTGATAGCATTCTTTCTGTATTGTTTCTACCTGTTTTTTATAGGTGGTAAAGACGTCTGCGCGTTTTAAAAAGGCGCTCGCAAGTTCAAGCGTTTTTTCTGTGAGTGATTGATCTCGATCAACGCTCAATATTCGTTTTGAACAACAGACAATTGCTTTATATGACGCATGTTCCATCTGTTTATTGCCCGGATAAAGATGCGTAAATTCAGTATACCATTTGGCTGCATCATCAAGTTTTTGTTGGGCAAATAAAATATCAGCAAGTTCGATGATCAAAGCGGCTTTTTCGTTAATGTTATCGCACAGTATAATCATCTGTTCTAGGTATTTGGTGATATCCCAACTTTTAGAAATTCTTGCTTTTTCTTTAGCAGCGTACAATTCGTCATACGTCATATCACTTAAAGTATGGTATTTCTTATACCCCTGTAGTCCCTTTCGTTTTGGTTTGGAACGAGGGGGGAGCGATTCGAGTTTTACCTTGGGCTTTTTATGAGAATTATACCCTTTATCAGCGGTTAATCCTTGGGGCATCTGGGGTCTGCGAAAATCGGCCAGCGAGCACATAGGCATAAGAGCTAGACCGATGAGGGTGATGATTTTTCTCTTTTTCATAGATTCTCTCTTGAAAAAATGATGCTTAAATGCAGCTTTTCATATTAAAAACTAGTATAATACATACAAATATATACACAATGCTCGAATCTGTATGGTATGATAAGATGGATATATCAAGCAGATACTTGGAGATTATATGGCCAAAAAATCAATTGACGAAATTCTTGTAGCAACCGGCATCATTAATACTCAACAACTGAGCGAATGTGAAAAGGAGAAAGAAAAGACGGGCATTGCTATCGCTGAATGTTTAATTGCAAAAGAATTTATTACGCGGGAACAATTAGCAAAAGCGTATGCCGAATATGCTTCATTTGAGTATATTGATCAAATCACTGAAAAAATGGCCGATCTTGAACTTCTTGGCAAGATTCCTCTCCAGTTTTTACGCGATAATTTCGTTATTCCTATCAAAAAAGATGGCAAAGTAACGGTAGTTACGGCAAATCCATTAAATTTTCAACCACTTGATGAACTGGCACTCCTGCTTGGGGGCGAAGTGCTCTATGCGGTGGCCCCATCAAATATTATTTTAGAAGGTATCAATCGATACTATCCGCTTGAAGGAGGCAAGCAGATGTTACAAGAGCTTGAGCAAGAGCCGTTGGAAGAAGCGGTGCTTGAGGGAATTGAAGAAAAAGATATTTTAACGATGGCCACTGAGGCTCCTATTATTAAGCTTGTTAATCAGATTTTGTTTCAGGCGGTTAAAAAAGATGCTTCTGATATTCACATTGAACCATTCGAAAAAGAAGTTCGTGTACGGTTTAGAATTGATGGGATTATGTATAACGAGATGACGATACCAAGGCGAGCGCTTGGTGCGATAGTTTCTCGTATTAAAATTATGTCCAATTTAGATATCGCTGAAAAACGAATTCCACAAGACGGCCGTATTAATATTAAAATTGCCGATAAAGTAATTGATATTCGTGTTTCAATATTACCCGTTGCTCATGGTGAGCGTATTGTAATGCGTTTACTTCCTACAACTCGTGCATTTCTAGAGCTTGATAAAATGGGTTTTTCAGAACGAGATTTTAAAATTGTTAAATTAGCTATTGAGCAACCAAACGGCATTATCTACATTACCGGGCCCACCGGCTCGGGTAAAACAACAACGCTCTATTCGATTTTATCAGAGTTAAATAAACCTGATACCAATATTATTACGGTCGAAGATCCGGTTGAATATCAGCTTATGGGTATTGGCCAAGTGCAAGTCAAAGAAAAAGTTGGTCTCACATTTGCCGCTGCTTTGCGTTCGATTTTGCGTCAAGATCCTGATGTTGTGATGATCGGTGAAACGCGTGATGCAGAAACGGCCCAGATTGCAATTCAAGCTGCACTTACTGGCCATATCGTTTTAAGTACGTTGCATACAAATGATGCTCCTGCTTCAATAACCCGTCTGATTGATATGGGGGTTGAACCGTTTTTAATTTCTTCCTCAATCGTTATTGTGGTTGCACAACGATTGGTGCGTAAATTGTGTGACAAATGTAAGGTTAAATATAATCCGCCAGAAGAAATGTTGAAACGCTTGCGTATAACGCCTGAGGAAGCTAAATCAATTACTTTCTATGAAGCAAAAGGCTGTGATGAATGCGGCAATACCGGTTATAAAGGACGATTACCGATCTTTGAGGTAATGGAAATGACAGATGATATTGCAAAATTAACGATGGAACGGGCCAATACATCTGTATTGAAAAAGCAAGCAATTGCTGATGGGATGACGCTCTTGGTTCAAGATGGGGTGCGACGTATTAAAGAAGGATTAACCACCATTGAAGAAGTGCTTGCTGTGGCAACAGAAGATTAACAAGCCTGGATTTTCACTCGTCGAACTTTCAATTGTTATTATGCTGTTTACTATTCTTGCATTGCTGTCAGGTGCGCATATTGCTTTTTTACAACGTATAGTTACTCGGTCCGAGCTTGAGCAATTATATACTACGTGCTATATGTTGCAGCGATCGGCGATGATGCTTCATAAGCCACAAACATTAATCTTTGATATCCAAAACAATTCCTATCGCTATAAAAAAACAGATTACCGCTTGCCATCCCAGGTTAAATTTGGTGTAGCTACTGGCGTTAAAGGGCCGCCAAGTTCGCCAGATTATGTGATTACTAAACCAGTAACTTTCAAAGAAAATACCATTACCTTTCATCCAGATGGTATTATGCAAGCAGGTGCTGTTTATTTAACTGATCGACATCAAAGATATACGTATGCATTAAGTTGTGCAGTTGGGCACGTTTCATATCTACGGAAATATCAATACACTCATAAGTGGTGTGCGGTGTAATTTATAAAAATGATCAAACAAATAATTCTTGGCCTTTTTATAGGTCTTCTTTCAACCTTATTTATGGCGCAATTTGATCCTTGGGCCCATCAATTGCTTGGCAATATTTTTTTCTCAGTGATGGCCGATACGTTTGATTGCAATGTATCAGGGTCCGTTGAATCATTTTCTATTGTTGCGCCGGCCATGCATATCAAGAATTTATCGCTTTCATCCCGAGATAAAGAGAGGGAATGGTCATGGTGTGCCGCAACATACACAACCGGCTTTTCCTGGTTTTATCTTATTTTTGGGGGTGCAATTGATATGTGGGTGGTAATGGAAGGTTTACGTTCATATAGTGGAACGGCAGATGGAAAATTAGCAATATTACCCCATATTCGGGATTTAATGAAAGGGCCGCAATTACCAATCCCGCTGTTTTTAAAATCAGTGCAGATGCATAATGCTTTCGGTGTGATTGATAATGGGCTGCATAATGAATTTTTTTGGAATGGTGAATCTAAGCGCATTGACCATCAATTTCGATCTCAATTTTATGTACATGATGGCTCAATTTCAGGGGAACAAACTCGCTTTGTGAAAAACATCTCTGGTACAATCGGGCTTGATGCAACAGAGAAAGAGGATGAAGTATTAATTGCAATTCGGATAGATGGCCGCGGTGAGATGCCGCAATTGGGCGAATACCCAACGATTTTTTTAACCGGCAGATGGTTTAATGATCGTGGCAGGTTTCAGATAAACAGTATAGATAGAGCGTTGCGGGTCTATCCGCTTATCGTTACAGAAAAAAAAGATAGTTTTTATATTGATGCTACCATTTGGGCCCCGCTACCCTATCTGAACAAATTGATCAGCGATTTTGATCCAAAGGTAAATGGAAATGCACTTTTGCAAATACGTGGCTCATTGCATCCTGAGGGTAAAGGGGAGGGCCATCTTATATGCGAAGAAACAACGCATCCTTGGTGCAAATCACCGGGCGTTTTGCGAAGTTCATTTGTAAAAAATGGATTGCAGATTGATGGCACTTGGAATGTGCGCAGTGGTGTGAACTATGGATGGGAAGGTTCCTTTTGCTGGGATGGCACTACGTATAAAACAGTGGGTGATGCAATAAATATAATGCCTCTGCAGGTACCTCGCTATCCGTTATGGACTATTGAACCAAATGATATTCGATTGCAAGTTGCTTATGATAAACCAAACGATGAATTAACTGGCGATTTTTCTTGTATCGCCTCAAATAAAACAAAAGATTCAATTTTTTGTGTTTCAGGAAATGGGACACTTGATAAAGAACAACATATAGTTTGCCAGGCCTTGGTTGGGGATTATAGATTTGCGCTTGATGCGTGGAATTATGATATACCCCGTATTGATTATGTTGGTCTTTTTGATGAGCATGAAAACCAATTGATTCATTGTACGTATAGTAAGAAAAAAGACCAATATACTGGGCTCATTGATCTTGCATTGCTTCGTTTTTTGAGTAATGCACTGATGCAATATGATGTGCAAGGGGAAGGGAAGCTTGTTTTTACGGGTCGTCTTACTGATAAGTATCTGAAAGCAGATGTGCGTTTGAAAGATGGGACCGTACGTTTACCGCAAACATTAAATTTTATGCATGGCTGCACTGCTTTGTGTGAGATTGATTTTGCAACCAAGCACCTGAAACTTCAGGATGTGCATTGTGATTTGCATTCAGGTTCGTTAACGATACCGCAAGCTTTGGTTTGGCTCGGTGCGCAGGGAGAGCTGCAATTTATGCATATGCCGCTTATTATTGATCATTGCTTATTTACGATTAAACATGATTTATTTGCGATGGTCTCCGGTTCACTGCTTTTAGAAAAGAAACCAATGCAAGATCCAAAGGTAAGTGGTTCTCTTATTCTTGATCGCTCGCAATTAAAAGAAAATCTTTTTTCTGAATCAGTACAAAAAAAATTATTACACTCTTCAGATATGGGGCGCCAGATTCCAGATTTATCACTTTCCTGTGATGTGACAATAGAAACAAAAGAGCCAATTCGCGTGGATACAAATTTTTTGCAAGCGAATGCACATGTTGGGCTGCGGATTAAAGATCATATTTTGCACCCATCAATTTCAGGGACCATTTCAGTCCCTTCCGGCTCTATTGGATTTCCCTATAAACCACTTCATATAACGAAAGGAGAAATTACATTTTTACCTGAGCAGCCTTTTAATCCACTTGTTGAAATTGTGGCAAAAAATACTATTAAAAATCACAATGTTTCATTACATGTAACTGGCTCATTGCAAGATCATATAGTTATGCTTGAATCAACGCCGCCGCTTACGGAAGAACAAATTGTTGGTTTATTAATTGCAGGGGCTCATGAGGAGTCATTACAAGCGGTTCTTCCCTCTCTATTGATGCAAAACGTGACGAATTATATTTTTAGTTCTCATAAATCAAATTTTTTTAATCAATACATTAAGCCATGGATGAAGCAGATTAATGTACACCTTATGCCTAATTTTAATGAACAAACAGGGCGCGGTGGCTTGCGCGGTGCCCTTGAAATAACGGTAAATGAGCGATGGCGCGCTTTGATAGAGAAAAACTTTACCTTAACGGAAGATACCCGTTTTGAACTTGAATATATCCTTTCTGATGATGTAACGTTTCGAGTAATTCGTGATGAACGATGCGATATTGGCGCAGAAGTTGAAATGAAATGGAAATTCTAAAAAAGGAAATCACGTAATGAAGAATAAGATGTTTATTTTATTGTTTATCGGGTTAAGTTGCTCTGCATCACTCCGGCAAACAGGGCTTGGTAAAACTCATTTTATTGTTGGACGCCCGATACTACCTGAACCACGCGAAGAGAAACTCGCTACTGTTGCCATCAAGCAAAAAAGCCGAACTAGTGGTGAACCTCAGATATTATTTTCTCCCGATGATGAAATTCGCAAACACTTGATCAAACTTATTGATAAGGAGCGGCAGGCAATTCGTGTTGCAGTTTATATGCTCACTGATTTTTCGATTGCAACCGCTTTATGCGAGGCAAAAAAACGGGGGATACTGGTTGAAGTGATCACCGATGTTGGGTGCTTGAAAGATCGATCAAGCAGGGTGAGCCAGTTGTGCGAAAATGGATGCAGTGTTTTTATTTATAATCCAACTTCGTCATCAAAAGGATCGAGTTTGATGCACCATAAATTTATTTTGTTTGCCAATAATGAAAGAGGCTCACGCATTTGGACAGGCTCATTTAATTTCACCAAAGCGGCGAACGCTATCAATCAAGAAAATGTGGTCATTTTTTCAGATGCACAGGCATTTAATAAATTTTTAGAGCAGTTCAAACGATTAAAAGATAGATCTTATCGGTATTTTAAAGGCGGACTTGTGTATACATAAAATGGTATAGAAAGTGCTCCATTACTACAATTCCTCCTTAGCTCGCAAACCATGCTAGCTCCCTTTGTATGAAAATGCAAGAAAAATTGAGTGTTTATTTTTTTGTTTGGTTACGCAGTTTTTTGATAAGATTTTGAAAATCTTCTGGCGGTTCTTTTGCAAAAGAGTATGATTGCCCTCCAAATTGAAATGCCAAACTATATGCATGCAATGCTTGCCGCGGAATGAGTTTTGATTTTGTACCATAGACCTGATCACCAATTAATGGATGGCCAATCGCTGCAAAATGCACCCGAATTTGATGGGTGCGGCCAGTGATTGGTCTCACTTCAACAAGTGCCGCATCTTCAAAATATTCAACCACACGATAATGAGTTGTGGCAGTACGCATTTTTACGGAACTATGTGGATGCACTTTTGTTGTCATGCGTATTTTGGAAATGGGACATCGGCCAATTGGTAACTCAATTGTACCTTTTGAATCTGGATGTCCTTGTACGATTGCATAATATTTTTTTTCAATCTCCCGTTCGCGAAAGAGATCGCCAAAAACAGTATGCGCATGATTGGTGCGCGGAATGATTAAAATACCTGAGGTATCTTTATCAAGACGATGAACAATGCCAGGGCGATCAACATAGCCAACATGTTTAATGTCATTAAAATGCAAAACGAGCCAATCAACGAGCGTTGGCGCAGTGCTTGTTGTTGATGGTGAATGTACCAAGAGCCCTTCCGGCTTATAAATAATGAGAAAATGAGGATGCTCAAAAATTATTTTAATATTCGGATCTTTTTCCTTTAGAGCCGTTTCTGGTAGTTGACGCGGCGCAGGAAATTGCACAGTGATAGTATCTCCCTCGCAAACGGGTGTGCTTGATTTGGTAATAACCGCTCCATTCAAACGAATATATCCTTCTTCGATTAACCGGTTGAAGAAGGTACGAGAATAGAGTGGAAATTGCGTAGAGATGAATTTATCGATCCTGCCACCGGAAAGCTTTTGGCTTACCTTAAACTCAAAAGTGCTTTCTGGCGCTACGAGTTGCTTGATACTCATTGCGTGTCTCACCCTCTTTGTTTCTATTGATAAAAATCAATAGAATAACCACTGTATAATTAAAATAGTACTCTCAAGGATCTTAAAGTCAAATGGAAATGGTAGAGTTGCGCTATTTTTGAGAGAGGATAGACTTAAAGGGAAGAATCCCTGCGGTACCCACAATCGATGAAGGAACGGGCCATGAATATCACAAAGATTCTAGCTGAAGTGCGAGACAATATAGATGCGGTCATCGTGCAAGATTCAGCGCTTGGAGAATCGCTCTGGGCCGCGCTTTTGTTGATTCACCCTGCAGATATCGCTGATTTTCTCGGTACTCTATCAAGGGAACATGCGCAACAACTTTTTGCCAAACTACCTAAAAACATTAAATTGGCAGTTTTTGAGGATCTTTCTGATTTCATGCAGGGGGTTGTTTTAGAGGCCATGAGCGATCAGGAGAGGCTTGAGGCGTTTCATGCACTTTCAGCGGATGAACTTGCAGATCTTTTTGATCACCTTTCGGATGAAAAACTCAAGCAATATTTGAATTTGCTTGCTAAGGATGTTCGCCAAAAGGTGCTTTCTTTGCTTCAATTTGAGCCCGATTCAGCGGGTGGTATCATGACCACTGATGTGCTCACGTTTATGCAAGATTTTACGGTGGAGCACGGAATAAAACTGTTGCAGCGGGTGCAACCTAATCGAGATATTCATCGACAAATTTTTGTGATTGATAAGGATCATAATCTGCTGGGACATATAAATCTTGAAGATTTAGTTCTGCAAAAGCCGCAAGATCGCATTAATACATTTTTACGAAAAAATGAGCTGGTGGTACGGGCAGATGAGGATCAAGAGCAGGTAGTAAAGGAAATGGTGCACTATGGATTGCTTACGGTGCCGGTGGTGAGTGATACCAATAAATTTTTGGGCGTAATTTCGAGTGAGCAATTGGTTGATGTGCTGGTGGAAGAGGCAACTGAGGATGTGCAACGAATGGCATCATTACCCCCCATGAAATACCCTTATTTTGAAATACCGTTTTGGAAGGTGCTCTATTTGCGGAGTTATGTGCTGATTGCATTGCTCGTTGCAGAATCATTTTCAGGAACCCTTCTTCGCATGTACGATAATGTTATAAAATTTGGCATTTTAAGTTCTTTTTTACCCATGCTCATCAGCGCAGGTGGTAATAGCGGTAGTCAAACATCCGCGGTAGTGATTCAAGGATTGGCATCAGGAGAGATAACCTTTGGAAATATGGTTCGCCTCCTGCGGCGCGAATTTGTTGTATCAGGCCTTTTGGCCGTAATTCTTGGCGCCCTTTCGTTTGTCCGTGCTTACTGGGTTGGGGGCACTTGGGTGGAATGTTTGGCGATTGGTGGATCGCTTGGATTGATTGTTTTACTTTCTTCTATTTTAGGGATCATAATCCCATTTATTTTACGTCGTTTTAATATCGATCCAGCCTTTTCAGCAGGTCCATTTTTGGCGACAGTAATGGATATTTTGGGCATCGTTATTTATTGCCACGTGAGCAACTTCTTGCTGCAACGATTAGCTATCGGCTAGAATGCGGATAAAAATAACCAAAAATACTGTATTTTTCTTGACAAATATGGGGCCACTCGATACCTTCTAATAGTGTAATCCTTCCTTTGAAAAAAATGTATGTGAGCCGCTAGCTCAGTTGGTAGAGCAACAGCCTTTTAAGCTGTGGGTCGTTGGTTCGAATCCAACGCGGCTCACCAGTCTACGCCAAGCCTTCGGCTGGCAGGCCATCTTTTTAAATGATTTCCTGTTAAGTAAAGCTAAAATACTTGCGAGCGTAGGTTGATGATATCAAATTTTGCACGTCCCTATCGTCTAGCCTGGTCTAGGACGTCGCCCTTTCACGGCGAAAACAGGGGTTCAAATCCCCTTAGGGACGCCATACTTCGCCAAGGCTTCGTATGGCAAGCCAGCCCTTCGTAGCTCGATAGAGCGAAGTAG
>SDBT01017046.1_pt1 | contig 11485 bp, 11 predicted proteins | sample 2277101 | NCBI WGS metagenome assembly SDBT01 (sample SAMN10404973, study PRJNA504765) | marine sediment metagenome | isolation source: marine sediment core GS10_PC15, 103 cmbsf | place: Arctic Ocean: Southern Knipovich Ridge | collected 2010
ATTAGGCTGCCGTATTTACCAAACTGCACAAGGATATCAAGGATCGCCAACCAAAGAGATGATCGCAGAGAAAATTCACACCATCATTATCTGAAAACATTGGTAAATCTTGATATTCCAAACAAATAAAGCAAAAAACCTTACAGATATCAAGCAAATTAGAACGGCGCTCCGGAGCGCCGTTCTCCATATAAGTTGAATGGGAGATGCGCTACCTACTTTGAAATCAGACCACAGATTGGATGGGTAGAATCGTACGTCTGCGGCTGAAGGAGATCCCAAGACAAGAAGCTTACTGATGATGAGTTAGCTTTCAAGTTAGTTTTCTCTCGAATGAACCGCCGCAATTGTGCCTGGGTGAATATCTGTTTTAATTCCTCCCCCCATATCACGATGAATACTTATGCAACTTATCCCGAAGAAATGCGGTTCTCAGCAATATCTAGATAATCGAATTTACCAGATAAGCATTGTTATTACAGGAAAAATAATTCATAATATAGTTAATGAAGAGTAATTGAAAGAAAACATAATATGGTTTACGAAATAAAACCCGAAGAGATAATACGATACTCCCGTCATCTTGTTATCCCTGAGGTTGGTCTCCAGGGTCAAATAAAATTGAAAAAATCATCCGTATTAATTGTTGGTTGCGGAGGGTTAGGAACACCAATAATGCAGTATCTAGCCGCTTCAGGTATCGGGCGTATCGGGATAGTAGATTATGACGTAATTGAGTTATCCAACCTTCATCGCCAACCAATCTACAGCACTGAAGATATCGGAAAATTAAAAGTAAAATCCGCGCAGAAACGCATGCTGAAAATTAATCCTGAAATACGGGTGGATGCATATAATGAGCTTTTTACCTCCCAAAATGCGGAGAGGATTGCGGAACCATATGACATACTAATTGATGGTACGGATAATATTCCGACGCGCTATTTAATTAATGATCTGTGCGTCTTCTCCGACAAGTCGTATGTATATGGAGCGGTCTATCGTTTTTTTGGGCAAGTGGGAATATTTCAATCCTCCAAAGGTGCCTGTTATCGCTGTATGATGCCAGTCCCCCCTTCTCCCGAGGTTGTGCCTTCCTGTGCTGTGGCCGGTGTAATGAGTATCATACCCGGGATCATAGGGCTTTTTCAAGCAAATGAGGTGATCAAACTTATTTTGGAAATAGGATCACCATTGGTCAGCAAACTATTATTATATGATTCCCTTGAAAATTCATCTAATATTATTGAGGTTAATAAAGCTCCCAATTGCATTGTTTGCGGGACTGACCCGCAGATCACCCAGCTTATTGATTATGAAGAGTTCTGTCACATGTCTATTCGTGATCGGGATTTGGATTCTGGGAACAGTCATGCAATATCTCCTGCTGAATTGAAAGAAAAAATAAAACAACATAAACCTATGCGATTGATTGATCTGCGAAATCCTGTTGAACTTCAAATCCTAAAAATTCCAGAGGCCGAAAACATTCCTTTTCATCGTTTATCTGTCGAAATTAAAGAATGGGACAAAGACCAGGAGATCATATTAATTTGTCATATCGGTTTTCTTTCATCTATCGCACAGCGGATGATGGCCCAAGCGGGTTTTAATGAAGTTCATAGTCTCAAAGGTGGATTACGCGCCTGGGCAAAAGAGTCGGATTCCACAGCAGTTGTTTATTAAAATAAATTATAAAAAACTTGAATATCATTTGATTGTTGAATTTATTTGGCATTATTTTGGATATGATGATACCTAAAAGCTATCAGGAATTTATCAGTAATGTTAAAAGTAATTATGACAAACTGAGCAGTTTTTATGATTACCTATCTGGCGGGGCAGAAAAACAAATTGTAAAAAAAGCAGTTAAAAAGTTAGAAGTTTCAGAAACCGGCAATCTGTTAGAAATTGGCTGTGGCACAGGGAATGGGTTAATCGAACTTTACGTAAAACACCCAGCCGCAAACAATATAGTTGGCATTGATATTTCCTTGGGTATGTGTCGAAAAGCAGTTATAAAGATAAACCAGTTAGATCTCTATCCCCACCCTTTCATTTTCCAGGCAGACGCAATTTTTACACCGTTTTACTCAGGGATATTCGACCTGATTTTAATAAGTTTTACTTTTGAAATATTTCCTGAAAACTATTATAAAACGCTTTGCCAAGAAATCTGGCGGTTGCTGAAACCAGGCGGGGCTTTTTTAGTCGTAAATATTGCGGAAAGTAGAGGAAAAAACCTAATATTCAATTTGTACCTCTGGGCCCATAACCATTACCCCCAATTAATTGACTGCCGGCCGATAAATTCTTCCAAGATCCTGGAAAACCACGGGTTCCGAATCATGGAAACAGAAAAAAGTAGTTTATGGGGTATTCCAGTGGCAACTGTCCTTGCGAAAAAGATAAATTTATCTGAAGTAATTTCAACATAGTAGATAAACTTATCACAACAATTATTTTTTAAACTGCATTTTTAACATCCGAAGTAAGATCTTAAATGAATTGCTGTATTCAAACCGTACACCATTTTTCTTGTTAGCAAGCATTTTTCGTGTCATCCAATCAGCCACAACTTGAACATCCTCAGATATAGCGCTCAAGATGCCCTCTACTTTTTTCCAATCTTCCGGTTTGCTTTCATATTGGCTCATCACCATATCTGTCAGCATCATACCTGGCAATAAAGCGCCAATAAGGATAGTTTCGCTCTTGTTTTCCTTGATTATGGCGTCATTAAAATAACGCAGCCCGGCTTTTGTTGCACCATAAATAGACAAACCATCTACTTTCATTCCCTTTTTTGCTCCCATGCCTTCCATATTGTAAAGAGCACCGAAACCTTGTTGAATAAAACCATTTAATGCCACCTGCGAGCCATACATCTCCCCGAGCACATTCGTTTCTACCACTCTTTGAATCTCTTCTGCTGGAATTTTCCAGAGCATATTCAGTTCATTTGAAATCCCCGCATTATTTATCCAAATATCTATTTCGCTAAAATTTTTAACCGCAAAATTCCATAATTTCTGAAGAGCTTTATATGAAGTGACATCGCAGGGGTACCCCTCAACCCTGTCACCATCATATGTTTCTGATAATTTTTGAACAGCTGCCTGAATGCTGGTCTTTTTTCTGCCGCTGATGACGACACGGCAACCCTGATCTAAAAAAGATCGCGTCATTGCAAAACCAATTCCCCTGGTACTGCCCGTGATCACTACTGTTTTCATATCTTCTCTTTTCTATTATTTACTTAAATTTTTCTAAACAATTAATTAGAAAGCATGAAAATTATATATTATTTTTTATTATTCCATCCATCTTTATTTTTCTATTTGTATAGAATAATTCATCGCAAAAGAGGAGCTATGGAAATTGACGATAAAAAATACCAACAAGAGAAAACAAAAAATTCCAATAACTTATTGGTACCAATATTAATTTCTGCCCAATTTGGAGTTTTCAGCCAATTTGCTAATCTATATCCTCGCTCAATTTCTCGGAATTCAATTGGATCTTGATTGAATACAAAAAGACCACCAAAAGATTATGGAGGTCTTTTTTTTATTGATAGATGTTTCGACGGTTTACTCTAATTTCTCCTACTCTTCTTCCTCTTCAGGCACATAGGGTTTATACGGTTCTGTTAAACTACAAATAACAAGATTATCTAATAAAATTTTCACTTCATCCGAAGAAACAAAGTCCATCCAAATTTCACCACTTCCAAAAGGATTTGGATCATTGCCAAGTAATAGTAACTCATCATTCAACCAAACAGAAATGACCTCGCCGTAATCCGCGAAAGAAAATTTCTCCCAAGTTTCTCCATCAGCACCCCTAAAAACTTCCTTTTGAGCTATTGGATACATCTCATCCGCATTTTCAGCTTGATGCCAGACCCCTGTCTGATTAGTAGTTGAGGACATACCAAACATATAACTATTATCGCCATGGCGATTCTTAATAAAAGTCATACGCGCTTGAGCTAATGGTCTCTGGATGTCAAAATGCCAAACCGAATTACCAAATTCGTTTGCAAGGTAAAAAATATTCGTGTATTGATCTGGGTAAGTTAAACCTGTCAGTACTATTCCGCGGTCTTTTTCGGTAAACTCCCAGAAAGGCGCACCGAATCCTAATTATTCACCGTACATTTACAAATTAACTCCGGTGCTGATTTCGCTATTCGCTCCACAGCAGCACCTCAATTTATTGATCAACAATGAAGTAACCAGATACAGCCACTAGTTCACCATTCTCCCTTTTTCAAACCCAAATTTCTGTTTTTCTTTTCCTCTCTTTTTCACCTCCTTCACTATTATGTTGATTAATATTATTTAATAAAACCTAATCTACTAATGATGGCTTTTAATCAATGCTTACGGTTCATTTCCTGGATTTTCATTAAACCAGGCAGCATTGGCTTCCGAACATTTCCCTTTAGCCTCCATTCGGTATTCACCCGGCGGATCATCTTCTTCGGACCAATAAACTGTCTTGCGGAAGCCGTTTTCATCCGCATCTATTTCTGCGCAATTAATCAATTCACCGGATGGATAGTACCAGCACGTTTTAATTTCATCATTCACGGAAAAACCCTCAAGAAATATCTCAAACGTGGTACCGATAGTTCCTCCTGCAGGTTCAAAGCGGATGCTTGGCTGACCGCATATCGCAGAATCCTGTTTCCCTTCTTCAACAGTATCCGATTTCAGGCTTTCTCCTATTTCTTTTTCTTTGGATTCACCCGCATAACCAGTATCCGCACACTTTGTTTTCTGCAGGTTATCAATATTTTCCCAGATAGTCAATATCTGCGCAGGATAACCCTCTTGTGGAACATCGGGAACATCAAACGTACAGTTAAAGACCGCAACGGCGCCTATCGTAAGCGCTATGAGCACTGTAATAAGAAAATAACTGATGCCGGAAATGAAACAGGAAGAGAGGTTGGAAAATAAGTCAGTTGAATTTCTCCTTCCAGCAGATCTGGTTGATTTCTCAAAATTTGCCCCACATTCTTCACATTCCCATAGTCCTTTTGGATTATCGTGGTCACAATTTGGGCACTTCATATCCTCTCCTTTTTAAATGAATTGAAATTAAAAAAAATTCCTGATAGCTTCATTGTTCCTTAAAATTACAACAGCAATTTAATAGAACGCCCACTTCAAAGTTCAGATTGAGTATGTTTTTATTATATACATTTTTCTTTACAAATCAAAACAAAATGAATCGCTTTTCAGCATTTCAATTAACTGAGAGTATACGATGATAGAAACAAAAGTGTCATCTTGAGGAGCGCGTTGCTTGGCATAACAATCTCGTTCCTAAAATAACGTTGTTCTGAAATTAAAATTTCTACAAGAATGGATAAACTTTCTTTTTATTTTACGAACAACCTATTCATATGTTTGTTCATCACCTTGTACGGTCACTGTGGACAAGTTGGTCTCGATTCTGCGGGTATCGACCCCGACGCCTTGTGCCCCTGACATTTTCCATACTTCTAGTCAGGGGCGGTGATTCAGGCGCTTGTAAACGCAAAGATGGAAAATTTCAGACAGGAAAATGGCGAACAATTAACCAATAATTTAGCAATCTATTTATTGACAACTATCATGGAATTGGAATCTATTATCATTGAAAAGCTGGATCCGAATGACCTCATGGGAGTCAGGGGAAATGGGAGAGATGCCGCTCCTTCCATTCGCGCCAGTTTTTACTTCAGCGGTAAATGATGTTGTAGGGATCTGGTGCGACCAAATCCCTATATTATCCGACTAATTAGTATTCCATAAAAAAACCAAACAAGATCTTTGGCAAGATTCAGCTCGATTTAATTATTCAAATGGATACCGCAGCCCGATCTGCTGCCTGATCGTGTCCAGTGTTCGCATATTTTTGAGTGTATCAGCTTGCATCATCTGCGGGCAATCCAGCGCACTTTCCCGGATCGCGCGCATGGCTGCTTTTATCTGGTATTCAAAGCCATTGATCTTAAAACGCTTTTTCATAGTTTTAGATTTTTTCCCTACCACCAGAGTTGCCCGCGTGGCTTCCATAAATCTTGGATAAATGATGATCATCCCTTTTGTTCCCGTGATCACAAATTGGTTCAATAATTTCGCCTGGAAAGAGCATGTAAACTGTGAAAACGCGCCGTTTTCATAGGACATTATTGCCGAAACCATTTCGTCTATTCCTGTTTCTCCGATTTGGCCAATCGTGGTGATGGTTTGTGGAGATTTCTGAAAGAGCCATTGCATTAAAGCAATGTTATACACTCCAATATCCAGCAGAGCGCCCCCTGCTAATTCGGGATTAAGCAGCCGATCTTGCACATTACGGGGTGCTATAACGCCGAAGGTTGATTCTGCCAGGCGGATATCGCCGATCTCGCCTGCGTCCAACCACTGCCTGACCCGGTCATAGATAGGCAGAAAGCGAGTCCAAAGAGCTTCCATCAAGAATATACGTTTTGACTGGGATAGTTTAAATAATTTATCCGCTTGTTTTGCGTTGACAGTAAGAGGTTTTTCGCACAATACCGCCTTCTCCGCTTCCAGGCAGAGTTTAGCATTCTCGAAATGGAATCGATGTGGTGTGGCAATATAAATTGCATCAACTTCTGTGTCTACGGCTAATTCTTCATAGGATGAGTAGTATTTCTCGGCGCGGAAAGTTTGTTTCAACTGCTCCGGGTCGTTGCTGCTGCGGCTGGCGATTGCATAAATAGATGCACTGTGAATTTTCCATACGGCGCTGGCAAATTTCTTAGCAATCCGCCCGGGACCAATGATCCCCCACTTGAATGATGCTTTCATCTTCGATCCTTTCTTAATAATTGTCTGAATTTAAATAAGTGGAAAATAAATTTATGTTTTATTTCAATCCATTTGCCATCATTTCAACAAAGCGCGGTTGGTCAACTTCCATGATGATCTCGGCATTGGGTGTTTTTCCACCCATGCCAAACCAGTCCACAACGGTCAAGCCGCGTGATTGCTCACCAGATAATTCGACCGATAGATGGCGAACTTCTTTCCTTTTAATAATGGAGGGCTCAAGAGCGGCTGCCATTGCTAAGCCATCTGGTGCGAACATCGAATCCATCTTAAAGTGCTCTTTGATAAATGCCATCGTGTTCGTGATAGTTTTCTTAAAAAACTTTGCTTTAGACGTGTCGATCGCGAATAAAGTATCTACATCATCCTTTGAAAGCCTTGTTGCCAGTGTGGTTTCCCAATCCAGCACCTGCATCATTGGCCAACGGTCAAAGACAATGTACGCTGCCTCCGGGTCAAAATATATATTAAATTCAGCGGTGATATGTGTGTTTCCCTTGCCGGTAACCGCACCGCCCATAATCGTCAGTTCTTTGAACTTTTCAGGAAGTTCCGGATCCAACATGGTCGCGACCGCGATATTGGTCAGCGGTCCGATAGCCACAATGCTGAGCTTGCCCGGGTGAGCATTCGCCATATCGATGAGCGCGTGTACCGCATGTTTACCTTCCGGTTTGCGTTTTGATGAAGGTATTCCGCAGTCGCCCAACCCGTCCACACCATGAATATAATACGCGTGCTGCGGAGGATTAACCAGCGGCAGCGCACACCCCGGGTACACCGGCACATCCTGGCCGACCACGTCCAGCACCTTGAGCACATTTGCAGTGGTCTTCTCTACTTCAACGTTTCCACCCACCGATGTGATCGCTTCAACTTTAGTGCCTTTGTGCCCGAATGCTAATAAGATCGCTTGTGCGTCATCCACGCCAGCATCAGTGTCAATAATGATCCTATTCATCTGGTTCCTCTCTTATTATTTGATCTTTGCCGCTAATTCTGTATGTTTCACTTCGAGGTCAGCGCAGGCCTGTTTGTAGTTTACGGTCAGCCAATCATTATTCCTGAACAACCATTTCCCATTCACCATCACATCCCGGACATGCTGCCCGGTGACAGCGTACACCATGGCAGTGTACACATCCTGTCCACCCATTGGCGCCCATCCGATCTCATCCAGGTCAAGGGCGATCAGATCCGCTTTCTTCCCGATCTCCAGAGAACCAATTTCCTTTTCTTTCCCGATCGCGCGCGCGCCTCCCAGTGTAGCCATATCAAGAATCGCGCGGGTAGGCAGAGCGGCAGCGTCTTTCCGCAATAAAGCCATCAGTTTACCAGCCAGTGCCATTTCCTTAAACATATCATAGCTGTTATTATTGGTCACGTTATCGGTACCCAATGCGACGTTCACCCCGGCTTCCAGCAGTTCAACCAGTGGGGCAATCCCAGCTGCGTTGCGCATCCCGGAAGAGGGAGCTGCCGCAACTGTGAATGGCTTATCTTTTACTAACGAAAAATCATCTAACGGGATGGTAATGCTGTGCGCGGCGATGATCGGATATTCAAGGAATCCCATCGCGTCTAATTGGGTCAACGCGGAATGGCCGTATTCTTTTTGGCAGTAGTTATTCTCCCCCTCGCCAGTGCCGAAATGTGTGTGGAATCCAGCGTTAAACCGTTCCACGAGTTCTTTTTCCAATTCCATTGCAGCGATGCTGTTATCCACGAAAAACGCGTGCGGCCCCACCCATCCGGTGAGGAGCTCATCGTCCTTCAGGGATTCCAGGAAAGCCGTCGCCGCGGCAAGCTCACGATAGCGCGCTATTTCTTCCCCCAATTCCACGATGCCGTAAGCCAGAACTGCCCGCAGTCCGCTTTCCCGAACGCCGGGGATGATCTGATCCATCCAGAAATACTGGTCCACAAAGCACGTGGTGCCGGTGCGGATCATTTCCGCACACGAGACGGATACAGCAGGAGGGAGCATATCAGGGGACATCTTTAATTCCAGCACTCGGATCGTGTTGAACCACCCATCAAGTGAGAACAAGGTGTGCCCTTCCACATGCCCCCGGAAAAGTGTCATGGGTGTGTGGGTGTGGGCGTTGATCAGGCCCGGCATAACCAGCCGGTTGCCAAGATCGGTCACTGTATTAAAATCTACTTGACAGGAGAGGTCTTTTTGAAATCCGATATCAACGATCCGGTCATCTTTAATAATCAGATAACCATCTGTATAAATTCGGTCTGCCGTGTCAAGGCACGCGACTATTCTGCATTTAATTAATTTGTTTTCCATCTTACAATTTTATCTGATATTTCCTTGAAAACGATCTGGTATATAAAAATAAATTACTCTTTTTAAAGAAAGAATAAATATATTTTGTTAATAACAACATCCACCCTGATGTGTTTTAATTGATATCATTTGGAGACAAAAATTTAAAATGAAGAATACCAGAAGAATTGCCTGGTTTATTTTTTTAACAGGAATATTGGCCGCTTGTGCACCGATGTATTTTTCCAAGGTGGCTGAATTCAACCCGGAGGAGATCAGCGCTCCTACTGCTGTCAAACCTACTCCTACTATCATTCCCACACCTCCACCAAGCATATTTTCGCTGGAAAGCCTGGCAAGCCGTACTTATGGGAAGGGGAATTTCAATGTTGAATATACCTGGGAAAGGCAGGAAGATTTTGTCCGCTACAAAGTGAATTACTCGAGTGATGGTCTTGCCATCCATGGGTTTGTTAACATACCTGAAGGAAAAGGACCATTTCCCATTGTTATTGCGCTGCACGGGTATATTCCTGCCAGCCGGTATGAAACCCTCGATTACTCCACCCGTTATGCTGATTCAATTGCCCGTAAAGGTTATATCGTTCTGCATCCGAATATGCGCAATTTTCCACCCTCAGATTCTGTCGGGCGTACACGCGATTATCTCAGCGGTTATACGGTTGATGTGATGAATATGCTTGCCCATGTGCGTAAAATGGCGGGGCAGCCGGGCATATTTGAGAATGCGGATCTCAGCCGCCTGGGTATCTGGGGGCACAGCTTAGGCGGAGGCACAGCCCTGCGCGTGGTTGGACTGGTGGATGAGATCCATGCAGTAGTCTTATATGCAGCTGTCAGCCAGCGCTACACCAATACTTCCACCGGTATTGAAATATTTGATTATGAGGGGAATAATGCCGCATTCAGTATCCACCATGGGCAGGATGACGAGGTCATTTCTGTTGGGTGGTCGCGAAGATTATGCGCGCAGTTGCGGGATGCTGGTAAGCAGCCAGAGTGTTACTTCTACGATGGCCAACCGCATACCTTCTACCGGCAGGGTGAAATAGATGCCTTATTCATCCAGCGCACGATTGAATTTCTTGATCTTCATTTAAAAGATAATTAAAGTGCATTAAAGTTCTTTCATTATGTCATTTCAAGTCTAGCAATGAGCGAATTTCGGTTAGAATTCTTTCTTTCGTAAAGAAATTCACTTTAACCAAGAAAATGACTGAACTTCAAGAAAGAACAGTGTAGAACAATGAGGGATATCTTTGCCAGTTATTTTAAGAACATCAATAGTTTCAACCGTAATATCAAACTGCATTTAGTTACTCACTTTATCAGTAACCTTGGTTATGGTGCCTTTCGCGCAATTTTTAATCTGTATATCCTTTCAATGGGCATAACACCTGATTTCTTGGGCATCATCCTGAGTTTAGCCCCCTTTGCGTCTGCGATTGCCTCCATCCCGATAGGTTTTCTCGCCGAAAAGATTGGTTTCAAACACTCATTACTTCTGGTTAACCTGGTCATCGGCGTTGCATATTTCATTCAGGTTATCAGCCCTAACCACACCCTTATTATGAGCGGTGCTTTTCTGGCAGGGTTGGCGGCATGCGGGAATTTCATCATTCAGCTTCCCTTCGTGTCCCATTACGCCAAGGAGAACAAGAACCAGGCCTATACACTTTTGGCCCTGGTTTTTATGCTGGGTAATTCTATCGGCGCTTTGATCAGCAGCTCAATTTTCGTGTGGTTCAATATGATATTTGCCAGTGAAACTTTGGCGTATCGGGTTTTATTAACGTTCTTCAGCCTGGTCATTATCGCGGGCAGTATTCCCCTTTTCTTCATGGATGAAGATAAACCACCTTCTCATAAAGACATCAGCCTATCTCCCTATCTGAAAGGGATTGACGCCAATACGGTTAAGTTTGCTTCTGTAGAATTATTTGTGGGTTTCGGGTTGGCATTTGTGGCATTGTTCTTGAATGTGATCTTTGTGTATTATTTCAATTCTTCGGTCGAAATGTTTGGGTTTATGAGTGCGGTGCTTGTGATTCCAGCGATCTTCTTCCTTTTTACCGGCCCCTCTATAGCAGAAAAGATCACAGGTCTCAGGGTGGTCCTCATCAGCCGTTTTTTATCGATATTCCTGACGCTTTCTGTTGTTCTGACACAAAACGTGATTATTGGGAGCGGAGCGTATATTCTATATCGCGCGTTCTTAGGGCTGTCACAGTCGCTGTGGTTCGCGTTTGCGATCTCGGTGGCAACCAAACGCTCGCGTATGGCTACTTCTGCCTGGTTGGAAATTACCTTTCAGATTGGGCTCGGCATC
>SDBT01017047.1_pt1 | contig 11484 bp, 15 predicted proteins | sample 2277101 | NCBI WGS metagenome assembly SDBT01 (sample SAMN10404973, study PRJNA504765) | marine sediment metagenome | isolation source: marine sediment core GS10_PC15, 103 cmbsf | place: Arctic Ocean: Southern Knipovich Ridge | collected 2010
TACTCTGCCATCAGAATATACTTCGGCAAAGAATCTACTAGTACACTGTGATGCTTCTGGTTCCGGGCAGTTTCCTTATCTTGCTGATTAGCTCTGAGGGAATATCTCCCTCAAGAATCAGGGTTAATTTGGGGTGTGCACTTATGCTCGGGTCCTCTGCTAGAGCCTGCCTTATACTGAGACTATTTTCTGACACTATCTTCGTGACGTCAGCTATGATGCCTGTCTGACTGGCATTTTCAGGAACGAAAACAATCACGCTCAGGTTGAACTCTCGAGCGACCTCCTGCAACGAGCACACTTGCCTAAGATTCATGTAGATTCTCTTCAGTTCATTCTTTGAGAGTATTGTTTGAACAGTGCTGTCGACAGCTCGGCGTTCAACACCCACTTCATTTCCGATTTGTGTGTGTGGTATCTCTATTCCACCGCTGACAACTTTGCCGTCTTCCCTAACTTGGAACCCTCTCTCGAACAAAAGTTGTGCAACACGTTGTTGGGCGGGCAAATCTTTGAAGAAATCCTTGATGTGACTCCACATATCTTCTTTTCCTCAAGGTAAACTGTTGTTCGGCAAAGCTTATATAAACACTTCATAGTAAAAAAAGTTAATTCACAAAAAGCTGAAGTGATCATTTATGGTATCTAAAAAGATATTGTTAGATGAAGAAGAAATACCCAAACAGTGGTACAATATTCTGCCAGACCTTCCAAAGCCATTGCCGCCCATGTTACATCCAGAAACAAGAGAACCCGTGAAACTTCCACCGCCACTATTTTCGCTTGAGTGCCTCAAACAGGAGTACAGCATGGAACGGTGGATAGACATACCGGAACCTGTACGCGAAGCGTACCGAATTTGGAGACCTAGCCCACTTTTCAGGGCAACTGGTCTAGAAAAGGCATTGAAGACCCCAGCTAAAATCTACTACAAATATGAGGGCGTGAGTCCTGCGGGAAGCCACAAAACAAACACTGCTGTTGCTCAAGCATATTACGCTTCAAAAGAGGGACTAGAAAGAGTAACAACCGAAACTGGGGCAGGACAGTGGGGTTCCGCTTTGTCCTACAGTGCCCAATTGTTTGGAATTGACGCTACAGTTTACATGGTAAGCGCAAGCTATCACCAAAAACCATACCGAAAAATTATGATGGAAACTTGGGGAGCCGAAGTTTTCCCAAGCCCAACAAACCGAACAAAAAGCGGCAGAGCCATTTTGGAGTCTGACCCAGACAGCACAGGAAGTCTTGGAATAGCTATCAGCGAAGCAGTTGAAGAAGCCCTCACTACAGATAACGTGAAATATACTATAGGAAGCGTCGTAAATCACGTTCTGCTTCATCAAACTGTTATAGGTCTTGAAACTCAGAAGCAACTGGCGATGGTGGACGAATATCCAGACCAGATCATAGGCTGTATAGGTGGAGGAAGCAGTTTCTCAGGACTTTTCTGGCCATACTACCACGACAAGATCAAAGGTAAAGCCCAAAAGGAAGCAGAGTTTATAGCGGTTGAGTCTTCGGCATGTCCTAAGGTTACAAAAGGATACTACACCTACGACCACGGAGATACAGCAAAAATAATACCGTTGGTCAAAATGCACACAGTAGGTCACACTTTCATACCTGCACCAATCCACGCCGGAGGATTACGTTACCACGGAATGGCTCCAACTCTCAGTCTGCTAAAAGAGGAAGGCGTTCTTCAATCTAGGGCATATAACCAGCTTGAAGCATTTGAAGCAGCAAAACTGTTCACCCAAACTGAAGGAATAATTCCAGCTCCTGAACCTGCACACGCAATAAAAGCTACAATTGACGAAGCACTCAAATGCAAAGAAACAGGCGAAGAAAAAACAATATTGTTCCTGTTATGTGGTCACGGTCACTTTGACATGAAAGCTTACGACGACTACAACCACGGCAAGCTACTCCCATACGATTACCCGAAAGCAAAAGTCGACAAAGCAATGAAGAAACTCAAACAGCTCTATCCATGGCTCAACGACGAACTAAGCAGCATCGTATAGACCGAAAAAACCAAAAATCTCTCCCTTTTTCTTTTTTGTTTTTTAAACCCGAAAAGTAGCGGATGGTCCGTCATTTTTTCAGTTCTATTTCCGATGTAACTATAGATTTCCTGCAAATGATTAATAAACCCAAAAAAGAGCCCTTAATCTAAAGGATGGTGTTCAAGATTTTCTGTTCAAAGTGTGGAGAAAAACTGCCTGAAGACCCAAAGTTTTGTACAAAATGTGGAGCCCCTGTAAATATTGAGGCAACAGCAGCTAATACAGTTGTTGAACGGTTCGAAAAAGATCCGCATCTGCAGGAACACTGGATAAAACGACTAATTGCATACATCCTCGATTCCATAATCGTGAGCATTGCAACTGGAATTTTGCTTTTCATTGCCCAATTGCCGTTCTTGATACTGAATCCTGTTGGATTCGTTAACAACTTTAGTTTCCAATTCGCCGTAGGCGGGCTATCCGTTATTTACTTCATTATTGCAGAAACAATGTATAACACCACAATCGGAAAGAGTTTACTGGGGCTCAAAGTTGTTACGACAGCAAACGAGAAAGTAAGCCTTGAAAAAGCATTCATACGCAACATAAGCAAAATCCATGGAGTCCTACTACTCTTGGACGTAATCGGCGGCGTAATAACTTCAACAGACCTTCACCAGAAATACAGCGACAGAATAGCCAACACAACAGTTACTTCGATCACAGATTCTGTCAAAACTTAGGTTGTCTGGAACCTACGCGAAACTTAATCCTATGCTGAATCAGGTTAGCCTTCTGCCCAGACAGGAGGAAATAGATGCGTTGGGTTCCGGCATCAGCAGACTTGACTGGGAAAAAAGATTCGAGTTGGTCTACCTGTCTGCCCTAAATCAGCATGTAGTGGCTGCTATTGGCGTAACGCCGGTAATCCTTTCTTTTGCCAGATACGTTAAGCGGAGACATAAAAAGAATCCTAAAGACCTGTGGAACTTTAAGGTGCTCGTCTGCACTAGTGTAAGAAAGATTCAGTTCAAGTATGGTCCTGTTCTCAGGAAACATTTTGGTGAGGTTCCGATAGTTGAGGTGTACAGCGCCACCGAAGGAGCTTTTGCGCAGCAGCTTGATGACCTGCCATACGTTTCCCCGAATTATGATACTTACTATTTTGAGGTTGAAACAGGCAAAGGGACGAAGATGCTTCATGAACTAAAGAGAGGCGAGTGGGGGCGGCTTATAATTTCGTCTTGTCTGTTTCCCAGATATGATATTGGCGACATGATTGAGGCTATGGGAAAAAACTATTTCAGGGTCTTCGGCAGAGCCAAGTCACTAACGATTCTGGAGCACAGGTTATACCGGTTGTTTTTTGGCTGGTTCATCTAAACTTAAACTCGCTGCCTTAGTCTTCTCTCCAGTTTGTTATCAGGGAGCCTATTATGAATGCTATGCCGATCACCAAGACAATTGCTGTGTTGTATAGTGCACTTGATGCGTTGCCGTAAACCATGGAGTCTCTTAATCCATTGTTCAGGTAAGTGGGATGAAGCCGCCTTGCGTTGGCTTTGTGTAAAAGGACATTAATCGATGAAGCAAAACAGAATTCAAGTTTAACACTGTTCAAGTAACTTGTGAATTGTTGCTTGAAGTTGGGGACGTTCCAGTTAGCTGATGTTGTTTCTATAGCCTGTAGGCCATTTCTGTTACACTTCCAAAACCTAGAAGCCTACTGAATGGATATGGAATCTTCTGAACTTTTGCTTCTTTAAAGCCGACTCTTTCATAGAGCCTTCTGGCGTTTTGGTTTGTTTCTATCACTTCCAGTTTGATTTGGGAAAATCCCTTTGACATGGCATGGTCTATAGTGGACTGCAGTAGTTTGCTTCATATGCCTTTGCCTTGTTCATTCGCAGACACTGCTATTGAATCAATGAATATCTCGTTCTTGGCGGCTTTGTTGAAGAAGAACATTCTGCCGAACAAGGCGACTCGTAATGCTCCTAAACCAAATATTTTCAGTGATTGACGGAGGTTAGTGTCAATGAAACTCTTTTTATTGTATTGTAATCCTGCAAATCCTACTGCAAGGCCGTCTTTGAAGGCAACGAGTATTCTGTCATCACGTAGACATTTGGATGCGAAGAGCAAAAATTTGTTTTTGTCAGCCAAAAATTTGGCTGATTATTCCTTCAAAAGTTTCGTAGAAGATTTCAGCCACTATGTATCGTTGATTTTTAGGTACTCCAAATCTTTTGCAGGTTCATTGTTTGGTATGCATCTCTCATGTGGGGCGTGTTTGTGGTCTATTCTTCTGGTGTGAATATGTGGTTATCTGTTATTAAGAAAGATGTGAATTTTGGAAGTTTTTTGTTTCAGCTTGCCGCATGTTGCGATTCACAGTGAGATGTTTTTTTTGCGTAAAATCTATCAGTGTTAACCGTTTATGTATAATTGTTGGGGTTTAGTGTTGACGAATTATTGTTGTCCAGAATGTAGTGGAACTACGGTTACATGGGACAGTAGCCTCAGGAAAGCAGTATGCCCAAAAGATGGAACTCCAGTCAGCGAATTTAAGTTGCTCGTTAATGGCTAACAGTTCTGCTATCCACTAAAGAACAAGGTAATGTGCTTCAATAGCTACGTTGTTAGCAGTTAGGCTGCAAACAATCTTGGATAAGCCAGGTTATCTTGGATTCGTCTGATGTTTTGTTCAGTTACTCCCAAGTTTTTGAGAAGCTTGAGTAGATCACCAATGTTAACGATCTGTTTGCAATGTTGGCAAACCCTTAATTCAGCGTAGTATCTGGATATTGTTCCTTTACAATCAGGGCATTCAAACAACATTCCGACTCCCCCAGTTAATATATAGTGTAAAGCAAGTAAATATTAGTTTGCATCAACTAACCGTTCCATCGAAACGAGGAAACAGTTTTCCATTCTTTGCTAAAACATCATGATTCTTTCTTTAGCATAGCCAACTTTTCTTCCAAGACCCTGATTTCTTTTATCATAGCCCGTTTCTGCTCTTTCCTTTCTTCTATAAGCTTCTCTAGTTCCTTCTGAAGACTTGCTTTCTCACGTTTCAGTTGCACAATCTGCTCCTGAAAATGATTAAACGATTGAATAACCGTATTCATGCATGACTCACACACATGCACCTGATTCTCTTTTGGCTCCTTCAAAACATCAACACCCGACATCGCCAAACCACAAACATACCTTTCTATGTTATAGAGTAAAATTGTTTTCCATAAAATATGGTGGGCCGGACCGGATTTGAACCGGCGACCTTCTGCACGTCAAGCAGATGTCCTAACCGAACTAGACGACCGGCCCTACAGCCCTTTTAGGATGTTTTTCTCTTATTTAAGTTTCAGTTTCTTTGGGTGCCAAAAACGTAATGGGTTAAGATACAGAAACGTTGGATTCATTTTCCCATAACGCTTAATAGCATTCTTGTATGGTTTAAAATGTCAATGGGCGGGTAGATCAGCCTGGAAGATCGCAACGTTGGCATCGTTGAAGCCGCGGGTTCAAATCCCGTCCCGTCCACCATCTAAACTTTTGTTCAGAAAAGAATTTTGAGAATTCAGCACCACGATTTTGGTGACCAAAAGCAAACTTGTTGGTTGTTTGTGTTGGGCTTGTTTTATAGTGTTTCAAAGTAGGTGTCGTTGAACATGTACATGGCTTCGAATCCTGATAGGCTTAAAAAGTCGCCTACGAGCGTGTCTAATGCTCCCAATTGTGGCTCTAAACTTTGCCAACCTATCACGTCAACGTTTAGTTTAACCCAAGCATGATGCTGGTTATCTTTTGCGCCTAAAACCACGTAAACCTCGTTTTCGTTCCAACCATTAGCCCGAAGAAGAGAACACAACAAAATCGAAAAATCTTCACAATCACCAGTCCCTAAAGTCAACGTTTCATTAGGCAACTGCCAATACTCAGCAACACCCTGAACTTCACTGTCAACAGTATACTGTATGTTGTTAGAAACCCAATCACGGATTTCTATCCAATCAGGAACCAAAGCACTAGTTGTAATGTTAGCAAGCGTCGCTAAAACAAGCGGATTATCCGGAGTTACGTAAAGCTTGTTAGACTGAGAATTAAACGATGCACGCTCTAAAGTTGTACCCATCTGAATTGTTGCATTGTCTGTAGAATTTTCGCAAGACGCAGTTAACGTAACTTGTTTAGATTCGTCATAACTTACTGAAACAGAAAACTCGTCTCTAAAGTAATCATCCACAACTAATGACGGCAACACAAAATCTTCAAAAACAACATCATCAACACACAAAATCACATGAACATCCGACGCATTAGCGCCACCCACATTATACACAAAATACGTCACATTACTGCGATAAGACGACAATGCCCCCGAACTGGTCCATTCTCCACTCTCTTTCATTCTCACGTCAAGCCTAACAAACGCTTCAGCATCATCTTGCAAGTCAGGAATGCTGTCGTAAGATAAAGGGTCCAACAACTCAGGAAACTTGAAAACAACAACGGCACCAATTATGATGATAACCAAAAACCAAGCAACCTTTCCCACAACAACAGTCTCCAAACCTATTTTTTGTCAATTCACAATTTATACTTGACGTATACGACCCCAAAACCAAACACACAAAAAACGGAGCATATTAGGAGACTAATAATACGTCATTGTTGAAAACAGTACTTTTCTGTTTTTCCAAGCAAGACAATTATTTACTTCCCAAATCTGCGAGCATAGTAGGAGACTAATAAAAGAAGATTGTTGAAAACAAGCTTTTTTCTCGAAAAACCCTGTTTGCCACAAAAATCTCGAAGTTTTTTCTATTAACGTTTAGCCCATAACTCTTTCTTCAACATGTCTCTTACAGCTGCACGAATAGCGGCGCTTCGGCTCGGGTACATTCCTGACCTCACTAGTTCGTCAAGTCCTGTCAAATAAGCTTCTGGAAGAAGAACCGTTACAAGCTTCATTCACGTTCCACCTTATTACATAGCATATTATCTACCGAATATGCAGCTATATCCTTAATAGAGTTTACCTTGCACAAACCCGCAGTAACTTTCGTTGTTATACCCTGTTGAACCTGCTAACAGACTGTTCTAGCCTTAGGTCGTGCAGATTAACTTCGAGAATTATGTCGAAAACGTTTGACTCTTGCATATCATATTAAAGCTGTAACCCTGCTAAGGAAACCCGCAATATTACAAAAAGAAAGTTCAGGAACCACAAAAAACCCTAGCGAACAACAATCAAAGTAACTGATCTGCTATGTCCTTGATGTGCGGTTATAGTGACAGCTTGGGCACGAAAAGAACACTTGCTTTTTTCCCTTTAGGTTTCGCGCAATCATCTCGGTTCCGCATCTTGGACATTCCATACCAATGCAATCCTCAAATCATAATTTTATGTTTTTCTCTAAATCCTTACCTGTTTGCAATCAGCCACATAATATATATCTGTTTCATCCTAAACTGACAAAGACGTCAATGACAGCCTATCGCACGAAGTAATAAAAAATGTGAAAACAACACTGGTTTGAAATCAAGCTATCTTTTTCTATTCTTCTCGGTCTGTTTTGCTTATAAGGATAAATAACGTAAATAATACACAACAAATTCGCCAGTCATATTCTGATCATCACACCCACAAATCCCATTAAATGAACTGGTATAAAAATCGAAAAAAGATTCTTCAGACTAAACGATAAGAAATCATTTAAGATTCAACAGTGAGCGAAGTGAATCCACATGTGGGTATGTGTGGGGGTTAAAATTTAATTATTCTAAAAAAGGAGTAAGACACTACTGATTGAGTATTCGAGTATTACTTTAGACTTAAACTCAGTTTTCGCTTGAAAGCATTGTGTCTAATAGTTCCACTTCTTCTGCTAGTTCTTGTTTGGTTTTTCGGGTCTTGGTGTCGCTTTACGTTTAAAGAGGCGAGTTATCCAAAAGCTTTTACATAAAAACAGTAATGATTTGTAATAGATCCGAAATGAGTCAATTATTACTAGTACCTAGAAATTGGGTCACATATATAACAGAAAAAATGGCACAGCAACTAATATCGGAGGGGGTGTAGAAACTTGAAGGAATTTGATCCGGAAAGCTTTGTGGAACAGCAGACAAAAGCCATCAAGAAAGCTGTCGGAGGAGAACGAGCTCTCATAGCAGTTTCAGGCGGCGTAGACAGCACAGCATGCGCTGTACTCAGCAACCGTGCCCTGGGAGAGAATCTTCTCTGCGTTATCATTGACACAGCATTCATGCGAGAAGGAGAACCTGAAAGAGTTGCACATATGTTGTCTCTGCCTCCCCTGAACTTGCCGATGAAAGTGCTGAAGGTTCAGGAACGTTTCTTAAGAGAAATGAAAGGGCTACGTGATGCTGAAGAGAAACGTAAAAAGTTCAGAGAAACCTTCTACAGGGTCTTGAGCGAAACCGCTGAAAATGAGGACTGTAGATTTTTGGTTCAGGGAACTATCCAAGCGGACATCATTGAAACAAAGGGAGGCGTCAAAACTCAACACAACGTCTTAGCTCAGATAGGAATAAGCCCAAAAGAACTCTACGGATTCCAAGTCATAGAACCTGTTGTCTCCCTCTATAAGGAGGAAGTCCGAAAGGTAGCTAGATACTTGAAAATTCCCGAATCTCTCTCTGAAAGGCAGCCTTTTCCCGGTCCTGGACTATCTGTAAGGGTAGTTGGAGAAATCAGGAAAGACAAGCTGGAGACACTTAAGAAAGCCACCACCATAGCTGAACAAAAATTCGCCAGACATAGTCCCAGCCAGTACTTCGCGGCTATTATTGACAACGTGGAAAAGCCGCCAGACCACTTTTTAGTACACATACAGGAAGCGGCGACTAGATTCCTTACGGTTCCAAAACGGCATCTGCATGTGAAGGTGTTTGAGGACAAGGCTACTGGCGTGGAGGGAGGCGAACGACGCTACGGAGAGATTGCTGCTATTACTGCTCGAACTCCTGACGGTCAAGTTCATCAAGCGCCAATCAAGGATCTGGTAACTATTCAAACAAAGATTATAACAGAAAATCCCCAATTCACAAGAATATTGTACACCATTAAAGAGACATCCGAGAAACAACCGTATGTGATTTCTCTTCGAGCTATCCAAACCCGCGACTTCTTGACTGCTGAAGTATCCCAGATTCCTTGGACGACTCTCTCTGAAACGGCTGAGACGATTCTGGAGAACTGCCCCAATGTTTCCAGCGTATACTACGATGTGACAACGAAGCCTCCTGCAACCATAGAGATGGAGTGAGTGTCTTCTAGTTAAGAAATGTATAAAGGCTTCTGGGCATCTATTTGTTAGCTGGAGTGATTTATGTGACACGCGTCAGGGTTCAGAAGATTGAATCTATAAAAGATCCTGAAGGTAACCTTGGTAAGCGTATCGAGCTGATTGAGGATCGGGTGATTCCTAGGTTCGCTGTTAGACCTGCAACAGAAGAGGCACGAATGGTTCAAGAAGTCATGAAGAATCTGCAACAGCAGCTTCCAGTAATTGCTACACAAAGAACACAGTTTGCTCTCCCGAAAATGATCTTGTTTCTCACTGAGACCGAATATGAAACGCTTGGCATCAACTTCGGTGTAAATCACCTCTACGAGCTAGATTTATCAGGGCAATCCATCAGCTTCAAACGAGCACCTTAACCAAAAAATACGTTTTATCCAACCGTTTGATTTTCTCATTCCACTTGTCAACTATTGTGTAGATAGCTGCTGGTCGATGAGAAAACATGAATGTTAGAGCCCATGTCTTCGTAAGCGGGAGAGTCCAAGGCGTCTTCTTTAGGGTGGAGACCCGTTACGAAGCCATGAAACGGAACATTGTAGGTTGGGTTCGAAACACATCTGACGGTAGAGTTGAAGCAATCTTTGAGGGGGAGCGAGAAGATGTGGAACGACTGATTGACTTTTGCAAAAGTGGGCATCCAGGCGCCCGAGTTACAAAAATAGATGTGCAATGGAAAGAGTACACCGGAGAGTTCAAAGCCTTCAAAATACGGAGAACTGCCATCCTCTGATGGTCTTTAATTTTTAAGAACTGTTCTCCTTCCTTTTGGGTATGATATTAAACTAGAATTAAAAGGAGGATGGGGGACTTGATGCATACGCGCGTATGCACCGTCGATCGCTCAAGGAGATGATATGTCTCTTGGCGAATGGAGAATAGGGGTATTTCTCTGTGTCCCCTCACCATCCATCATGAGCGACAAAAAGCATCATATAATATAAAGTTATTGCAAATAAAATATGTATTCAAGTTTTTTTGTTGCCGTCTATTTAATCTTGGGGCTAAGAACAACCTTTTTTCCCAAAATCCTAATAGCAGTTAGCTAAAAACATCAAAACGTCTATTGTTAGAAATCTTTTTGAAAAAGGCGGAAAAAGTTAAAGCCGAATCCAATTGAACTACAGTAACGAATAACATTGAACGCAAACAGAAATGAAGAGAGAGGTTAAACCTTAAGAGGTGAATTTTAGGGGTTATGATACTTTGATTTTTTATTCTAGACACCCATAAATAGGTTCATATGTAACTTCGGGAATAGGAATGAGTTAAATGCAAATGAAAGTATCACGGGAACGAGGTCGCCCCCGTGGCAGGTATCACAATCTTGCTGATTTTAAGGCTCTTGAATATCTCGCTCTTATTTCAATGAAGTATGGAATTGATTCGAACGATTTTTTTAATAGCTTCGTTGAAGCTTGCGAACGCCAAGAATCCACATGTGAAAGCCTTTCAATTAAATGCCGTAAAAAAACACAAGATAATGCCATTTTTCTCATAACCAAAGATTTCAAAGTGGTCGCCCAATTCCCCATACCCAAACACATCCTTAAAGAAACCAATCCACTCAAAAAATTTTTGCTCCCACAAAGACATCAATGAAAAAAATACCTGATAGGATTAAAATTGAACACCCACAGATCAGAGATTTGAAGTTAGGAATGAACCGAATTAAATTAAAGGCAAAAATTATTGAAATTCCAAAGTCAAAAACCGTCTTCACTATGTTAGGACAATTTAACACGGTAGCGAACGCAAAAGTCACAGATGAAACTGGAATTATTCAACTACCTTTTGTGGAACCAACAAATAGACACAGTTGCTGTGGGAGATACTATCCAAATTGAGAACGCCCGTGTTGTAACCTTTAGAGGCGAACTCCAGTTAAGGGTCAGCAGAGGTGGACAATTGAGTGTTATCGAAAAATGCGCACACTTTCAGTAAATAATTATATTCTTTCTTTCCGATTCTCCTTTTCTTTTCTCCGTTTTTCCAACAATTTAAGGTCACATCCATCATTTTTTGCGTGACCTTTCTCACGAAAGAAAATAAGTTCGCCGCAGTAAGGACATTTCTGCAACATCTATTTTTTAGTCTCCTTCTTGTATGGATGCTTCCGATTCTCAAACTTGGCGTAA
>SDBT01017048.1_pt1 | contig 11484 bp, 5 predicted proteins | sample 2277101 | NCBI WGS metagenome assembly SDBT01 (sample SAMN10404973, study PRJNA504765) | marine sediment metagenome | isolation source: marine sediment core GS10_PC15, 103 cmbsf | place: Arctic Ocean: Southern Knipovich Ridge | collected 2010
TTCGGTCGTCTCTGTGACCGCCTGAGCGACGAGTTGTGCGTACGTGAGTTCCCGCCACTCAAGACCCATGCCCACCCCGAGCGTGCGGGTCTCGACTACCTGGGACATGACGCCTTCGTACTCACGGACTGATCTTGCCGAACTCGCTACTTGGTCAAGTGAGTCCTCAAGTGAACTGGTTGTAGTCCATCCACTTCCTGCCATGATCTACCTCGCTAAACTGTCGTTGGGAGAGCTTGGTTGATGCGTTCGGCTCGTTTCTGATTCTCCGCTGTAGAGGGGACTAGCCCCTTTCCCCAGTCGCGCATGAAATCCTTATCGCTTGCTGCGGCTGCCAAAGCGGCAGGCGTATTTGCGCCGATTGCCTCAATACCTTTCTCTGTTTCTGCGCCCTTGAGGGTGCCGGCCAGCGCTTCCATCCGTTCGATATTGACCGTAACGGTGCCGTCTTCCGCCTTGTCCAAGACCAGGGAGTGAGTGAGAAGCACCGAGGCCTGTATGCCGGTGCTTGCTTCCAGTTCGCGGGCCTTCGCCTGTGCCAAACCAGCGTTGTCGGCAGTGGCGTTGGCGGCGATCTGTCTCTCTCTCACGTCGAGTTCAGTGGAGCGGCGGGTGAGGGCTGTGTCCTTGTCCTCGGCGGCAAAGGTGTCCCGTAGTTTCGCTTGCTCCTCGGGGGTGTCCTTCACTGCGTCGAGTCGGGCCTGGCGCTGGCTGGTTATGATTCCGTCTTGGGCAGTTCTGAGGCTGTCAACCTCGGCTCTCGCCGCGACTGCCTCATCTTTGGCTTCCTTGATTTCCCGACCCCGCTCTGCCTTTACCGCATTGATGGCCTTGTCGTAGGCGTCCTGGGTCATGGTAATCTGGTCGCCTTCAGGCTGACTCAGGGGATCACCTTCGGGGGGCACTGCCGGGGTTACCGCCGGCTGCGCTGCCTCTTGAGCTGCGCCCTTTGTTTCCTGCTCTTTCACGGTTATCCTGTCCTCCGTTTACTGGCGCTATCTTCAGCGCCACGCTCTTGCCGCTTCCTCAAGCTCTTCGAGGCGTCTCTCCGTCTCATCAATGATGGCTTGAATGGGGTCAGTCGGCGTGTATCTCTCTGGATTGTATGGCTTCCATTTGCCAAGCGCAACCCCTTCTTTATCAAACCAGGCGTTGTTGGCCCGGTACTGATACCTCGGCGAGCCCTTCGGCAGCGCTTCGTAGAAGCTGAGGGCCTCCTCGAACTTCTCGGTCGGCACCTTGCTGAAGTCAATAACGCCGGTCCACTCGAGCTTCGCCTGCATCTCGGCGTAGAAGTCCGGCCTCTCCTTCAGGTAGCGGTCACGCGCCGAGCCGCTCTGGGGCAAGCCGTAGTAGGCGACGTAGTCCTCAATGAACTGCGGCTGAATGAACTTGCCGTGCGCCTGGAAACGCTGGTAATCCTGCTCGAAGGCGGGATTCGCCAAGAACAGGCGCTGGCGGTCTTGCTCGATCAGACGCTGGCGTTCCGCCGTGTTGCTGACGAGGCGGTGGCTGTCGGGGATGTCGTCCTCATAGGTCGTGATCTGCGCGTCCCAACGGGCCAGCAGGCGGTCGTGCTCGGCGTCCGGCACCATGTCGGGGTCGACGGCCACAAAGGCGCCGTCTCCCATGACGGTATCGTCCGTCAGGGCCAGGTCGAGACGGGAGTTGTCCAAGCGGAAGCGGTCCCGGGCGAACCCCTTGTCGCTCAGGTTGTTGAACTCCACGTACAGCTCGACAACATCGTCGTCGAAACCGAACGTGTGGGCCTTCCGGCGGCGCAAGTCATCGCGGAAGCCCGCATTCTCGGGCAAGGCCAAGAAGGCTTCCCGGCGCTGTTCCTGAGTGCCCTCATCGGTATCGCCCTGAATGGCATCGTACGCCGCCTGCTGGTCGCGGTACTTGACGTCGTGGCGGATCTGGAACTCATCCTCAAGCAGACTCTCCCGCGTGGTTGTGATGTCCATATCGGGATGGGCCAGCGCCCACGTGTGGACATCGGGGTTGTCGAGCCAGAACAGCTTGGCCTCCTGGCTGGTGCCGCCATGCTGGTCGACCTCTCGGCCTCGCTCCGCCCAGCCATCAACAATATCGTCGGGTGTCGGTTCCTCATTGGTGCCCTGCTCAAGGGCCTCAACCCGACGCTCTACATCGCGGAACTCCTCGCCACCAATCGGAGTGGACCTGAGGCGGTCGCGCTCCACTTCCCTTGCACTGACGGTCTCGCCGTCTACCACGACAGTCGCGTCCTCAGCAATACGTTCATTCACCGTCTCAAGCAAGTCGTGGGTCGTGCGGTATGTCGTCCCGGTCTTGAGTTCCAGCGAGGCAATCGGCGTCTCGACGGGGTCAAAGCCCACGCCGCCATTCTCGTCTTTGCGCCACAGGCGGTACTCGTCATCTTGGGCAAACAGAAGCTGCGCCTCCCAACTGTTGTGTTGCCCGGCGGCCACCAGTTCCTCGTAGGCGAAGTGCGTGTCGACCGAACCTTCAGGTGGCAACTGGAAGGCGGGCAAGGCAGAGTCCACAATATCGAGGTCCCTCACCAGACCTTTGTAGATACCGTGCGCCTCCACGGTGGCAAGTTTGGCCTCGCCCCAGAGGGCCAGTTGGGCATTTGCCTCCGCGTTGGCATTGAGCCAATCGCGGTACTTGTTGACCTCTAGTTCGGGATTCTCCTCGAGGAAGACATCGGGGTCTTCGGCTTCGTAGAATTGCTCGAGGAGATCGATCTGCCGCCGAGTCAGGTCACCCAGCTTGGCATCCGGGTGGTCTTTGTCAAACTCGACCAACTCGCGTTCGTCGGTAATCTTGCCCCGCGCTTCCCACTGGTTGACCAGATTGTCCAAGTCCTCGGCTTTTATCTTGAACGGCGCCACGTCGGGGATGAACTCTGAGGTCTCAAGAGCCGTTTCCTTCTCATACCAGCTATGCACGGAGGCCGGTACGGTCAGGTCGGCGAGAGCATCTTCCGGGATGCCCCTGAGGAGCGACCTATAACTGGCATCCAGTTCGCCGGGCACGTCGTAGATTTGCGGCTCCCTGTTGGTGAAGGTCGGGGCCTCGCTGACTACTTCACCCAGCAGAGCGTCGGTCTCGTTGAGCGCCGTTTCCAAGACGGCCATCCGCTCCTCAGTCGCGCCAGTAGTCCACAACGTCTGGCGCATTTGGACTCTAGCCCACTCGCGGGCGGCGTTCGTGACCGTGCGGAGCATCTTGTCTTTCTCGACATCAGTCGCCTGCCAGTATTCAGGGGACACCATCAAGCGCTCCAGGTCCTGCTTGGTAGTCTGGCCGGCGAGTAGTTGGTATTCCCTGTGCTCCGCATCGGTCAGTTCAATGCCGGAGATATTCTTACCGACGAAGCCGATGTCGAACTTCAGCCGCTCAAGTTCCTGGGAGAGGAGCGTTTCCTCAACCGGTGTGATATTGACAGGGAACCAGGCGGCCCCTTTGCGTTCAATCTCCTCGCCTAGAGCGGTCAGTTTCGGCTGTAAGTTCCTTGACAGGCCGGGGATATTGGCCTGAACTGCCTCCCACAGATTCTGCGGGTCTCTGATTGTCGGGTCTGCAATCTGCGCCCCCGTTCGCAGCGCGGAACTGAACGGCATCAACGAAGTGACCCACCGCTGCCACCACCTGCCTGCATGCCTCTCCGGTTCCGCTATGGCGTCCAGGATGTCCGACAGGCCCCTCATGTAGCTCTGGTCTACGAAGTTCCGCCCGAAACTAAGGGCGCCTTCAACAATCTTCTCGTCCAGACCGTCCTCGTCATTCCTCACGCCATCACCGATTGCGGCAGCGAAGCCGAGGATGACATTCCAAGGTTCGATTGACTGGTAGCTGAACCAGTGGTCACCGACACGCATGGCGAAGGGCTGTTTCCCCTCTCGGTAGAATCTGTCCCGCTCTGCCCTCTCCTTGGGAGGTGCCCCGGTAATGAACCCCGCTATGGCGTACGTCGCCAACCCGCCGATGATGGACGTCCCCACAAATATCGCCGCGAGCTGGTCAGCCGCCTTGGGGTCTTTCGCCGCCAGATTGCTTATCAGTCGAGGATTGAGAAAGCCCACTGGCGTCCGTTCAAGACCGAACTTCGCCAGGTTGATAACGATTCGGACGAACGGGATGGGGAAGCGGAGAATAGGCAACCCCCCTATCTTCACCGAGTCCCGCATTTTGAGGAGTGATTCACCGAACTCGCCGATCGGCCGCTGGAACAGGCGGTCTTTCGCGCGCTGCTGTGCTTCCGTATACATCTCTGCCGGCGGGTCGGCCAACAACTCTGCAACACGGTCCTCAAACGCCTGTCCCTCCAAACCCTCGATCGACGCCGCCCTGTGCGCCTCTACGTTGATGGCGGCACTGAAGTTGACAGCAAAGCCCAGCGCGTCCGCCGCTTGCAGCATGGCGGAAGGGGCTCCCACGACGCGGCCAATGGGGCCGCCGAAGGCAGGGGCCGGCACCTCCAGCTTGTTGATGTCAACAGGGGGGAAGCCGTTCTTCACCGTGTAGGCAAAGTGCCGGACACCCTCCGGCAGGCCCCTGATGGCACCAAACACATCGGCCGGCACCTCGTTGAAAAACCGAGCCCTCGGCCTGGCCTGAAAGGCCGACAACGGCACTTCAATCGCCGCCGCCGCCGCCCGTTCGGCTGGCGACAGAATGGTGGTGCTGATGTTGCTGATGGCGTTTCGCAGATGAGTCCGCGGGCCGGACAGGATGGAGTTGTACCACACGAAGAAGATTTTATCGGACAGCGTGGGCTTGGTCACCGCCAGAATGAACTTGTGGACTGCCGTGGGGTCGTCGATGTCCAACTGGCTCAGGAGTTGGGCCACCTGCTCGGTCTTTTGCCTGCCGCCAATTCTCGTCAGTATGGCCTCAATGGCCTTCTGGTCGCCGGACTTGAGGACCTCCTCTGCCGACTGGCGGAACGCCCGCAAGGCCCGCCCGGCTTCCGCCGTCACGCCATGCACGATCTCTTGGAGTGCCGCCTGCTCTTTGAGGGCTAGTTCGAGGCGTAGAAGATTCTCGGCGCTGTTGTTCTCCCTGGCAGCCCTCTGGGCCTTGAGGACTTCCTGCGTCTTCTGGTTCAGCACGCCCCGGATGGCTACAATCTCCTCGGCGTTGAACGCCGTACCGGCCGCCCACCGCTTCCGTACTGCCTCGACGTCGGCGCCGATCTCGGTCGCCAGGTTCTCGGCCTCGGCGCGAACGGCCGCATCGGACACAAGGCCCCGGGTCGCCTCCACAACCTGAAGTCCGTTGGCATCGACCCATTCGGTAATGAGAGGCCGAACTTCCTCGGAGAACTTGTCCAGCCGGATGTTGGCCGCTTTCTGGACAACTTCGGCTGCCTGCTCGGGGGTCAAGGCCACCTTGGGCTCCGGCGCCGTCGCCTCTTCATAGATGTCGTACGCCTCGGACGTGAGTTCTTTCAGTTCCCGCTGTTCAACCCGTATTTGCTCGACCCGCTCGGCCACGCTGTCGGCCGTCCAGTCGGGATTGCCGGTCGTTTCTTTCAACTCCTCGACGATCTGGTCAAGCGCCTCGTCGCGCGGTACGCGGTTGAACCGCTTCGTCCCCTTCTGCCTGAACCGCTCAACGTTGAGGCCCGGATTGAGTTGCAATGCCTGCTTGATGGTGAAGTGCTCGGGGAAACTCTGCTCACGCAGCGAGATGAAGTGCGTCAGCGAGACCTGGCGGCCGGTGATCTGAACCCGATACTGCACCACCGGGTCTTCGCGCAGCGTCTGCTCAAGGCCGAACTTCCGCCCCTCGACTTCCTCGATGCGGCGATACGCCTCCTCCTCGAGCGCCGACTGCTCGCCGACTTCAATCGCCCCTGACTCAATCAGGTCCTGGGCTGCGGCATCGCTCAGGCCGGAGTGGACATCGTACTGCTTGCCCCCGATGACCACGCGCCGGAAGCCTTCCGGAGCGCCGTCCTGCGCCTCAATAATGGGCTGCAGGTTAGCGATCTCCTCGTCGAAGTGCTTGTCCCAAGCGGTCTGTTCGGCGGGTGTTTCGGCGACAACCTCTTTCTTGAACTCCTCCAGCTTCGTTATCTCGACCTGGTTGGTGATGTGCGCCCTGCCCTCTTCCGTCTCGGCGACGGCGTTGAGGGCCTGGAAGGCAGCGGCTTGGTCGCTGATGCCCTCAGTCGTCAGTTTAGCTTGGTCAAACGCTTCCTGATAAGTCTCCCGTAGCACTGGCGGCAAGGTCTCGACAGTCCTGAACATCATACCGGAGAGTACATCGCCGCCAGCGCCGAGACCAACGCCAAAGATGCCGCCGACTGCCATTGCGGTCTTCATCTCCTCATCGAGAACGACCTCTTCGCCCAGTGCGACGCGTTGGATGATGTCCTGCACGGCTTCCTCACCCGCCTCCGTCAGGCCCGTGATGACGACCTTGCCGCCGATACGGGCCGTCGTTACGAAACCGCGAGCGATCAGACCCGTGACACTCTTGAAGGGACCTGGGGCAAACGCCGCCGCGAACTGAAGGAAGTCCGTCCCGGCCAGTGCCAGGTTCTGCTGGAAGACCTGCGTGGCGGCGTTCTTTGCCTCCGCTTCAGAGAACCCTTTATCAAGTGCGGCATCGAAGGCGCCACCGGCCTCAAGGGCCGCCTCAAGCGGCCTGCTGGCAGCAGTCGCACCGAGGGCGGTGAGAACGGTAATTCCAAATCTGCCGAGGCCAAGCGCAGTAGCGGCAGCGGCACCAGCCCCCATTCCCGCAAGACCGGCGGGCAAAAGCGTCATCACAAAGGGCAACGACCTGGAAACCGTCGTCGTCCAGAACCGAGGATTGAACAGCGTCTCCCAGCCTTGAAAGCCTACCGCCACCGGTGCGAAGCGCTGCATGTCGCCAGCATTGTCAGTAAGTGCTGCGGCGATACCGTCCAGCCCCAATATCCGCAGGAGGCCGGCGGCTGCCTGCTCCACGTCCTCGACGCCGGCGCTGAACGACCGGCTGAAATCCCCTGAAGTGTCAAGCCTATGCTGGAAGAAGGGAATCTTTATCTCAGCCTGATAACTCTCCTTTATCTCGGGGTTGTCGTCTAACCACCTCAGGAAAGGGCTGCGGTTGAAGAAATCGGGCGCATTGACTTCCTCGCGCGTCATTCCAAGAGCCGCCATCGCCATAGTGCGGTACTTGTCCCCAACGACATCGACGCCTTCAGAAAGCAGCCTTGATGCCTCGTCGGCAGAAATCTCTCGGGAGGGGTCGAACCGGAAGAACTCCTCAACTTGTTCGTCCGTATAGGCGGGCTGTATCGATCTGAGCAAGGCTTCTGCCGATTCAGCCCTCTCGGGACTGGTGAATGAACTCCTGAGCAACTGAGAGTAGAAAGCATTGGGGTCTTCCGCCACCCTGGCGAACCAGTCCTGTACCTCGCCCGGAGTGGCCCTGAGCGGCAAGTCGAACACATCCCTCAGTTGCGTCTCCAACTCCTGCGGCAGGTAGAACAAGTCGTGGATTTGGGTAGCGGTCGCGTCGGGAAATACCCGAGCAATGAGGGCTCGCGTCTCTTCGGTGTCTCCCTGCTCGGTGATTGCTTCAAGGAACTCCTGGGGGCTGTCCTGCGCCCACTGCACCAGCGCGATGACATCGCGGTCAGGGAAGACGGCGCCAAGGGCCAATTGCACTTCCGGGCTCGGAACTGCCTGAAACTCCTGTTGCGCCGCAATCAGTTCCTGAGCTTCCTCAAGGGTGAGTTCTTTCTGATTGGGGGGGACGAAGCGCACTTGCGGGGCCTGCCCAGCTTCCCCCGGAGTGACCTTCACCATCCAATCAGCCGGTACTTGAAGGTCGAACTGAAGGGCCTCAGTGGAAGTCAGGAATACCGGCGCGCCCGGCACAACCGCCCTTCCGGCGTCTTGGGCAACGACAACCGCCGCCTCCTCGGTAATCGGCCCAGCGGCAGGCAGCTCCTCGAGCGCACGCAGTCGCTCCTGCTCCAGACGTTGCGCGGCCCGGAGCGGCGGCGGTACAGGTCCGCGTCGCCCGTTTGTCATTGAACCAGTCGGCGACGTGCCCGCCGCGCTTGTTCTCTCAGCACACGGGCCAAGGCCGCTTTGGGGTCAACCCTCGGGGGCGGCTGGCCGGGGGGAGGCCGGTTGACAATCTGCTGGGCAAGCCGGTTGAGTTCCGGGTCTTGGAACGTCATTGTGACGGGACCTCCTCTTCAACTTCGCCCTGCCCGGGCCGCTCTTGCTGGCGAGTGCTGCGCGTCCGGGTTGTGGTTCCAGCCGCAATCGCCCCACTGCCCATCGCGGTCGCCACGCGCGCACCGTCGGGCGGCGTTTCCACTTCCCCAACACCCGTCAGGCGGGCGATCTCTTGCGGCAGGCCAGCCGCCAGTACCTGCCCGGCGTCTATCAGCAGCAGTCTCGCCTCGTCCTTGCGGCCCAGTTCCTCCATGGCCTGCGCCCTCTGGAAAAGACCCATAGCGGCGCTGACCTGGCCGGCCGTCTCGGAGAGCCACTTATTCCTTTCGTTGCGTGGGTTCTGAAGATGCAGGGTGTCCTCCATGATGGTTGACGCCGCAATCCACGGCCTCTGCATCTCGGCCAGCCCGTAGGCGGCTGCCGTCTCCTCCGGTATCTGGGTGAAGTACTTGTAGTCGAGCGAGTAATCCCCCTCAAGGTCGGCGGCCGTGTAGGCGCGCTTCTCGCCCGAACGCCCAATGTTGGCCCGCAGGTTGAAGCGCCGCATCTGGTCTATCATCATCATGGCGCCCTTCTTGCGCGACCTTGCCATTGTGAAGAGCCGCGGGGTGTAGACCTGGCGGGCGGCATCGCCCAGCGTCGCCAACGCCACCTGGGAGAGCTGGAAGGCCAGGTTGCCCCAATCGGTATAGGCGAGGGACCCGCGCTGGAGCGCGCCACCGAGGGTTGCTTGGAAGTTGCGATTGCTCGCCTGGATGTCGGGCAGCTCAATCTGCCCGACATCCTCGTTGTCCTCGGAATTAAGGCCCACTTGGCGGCCCATCCGGAAGGGCGGCTTGTCGGGCAACTTCTGCCCGCCCTTCGTCTTCCAAATCGTCGGCGGCGCCAGCGTCAGGTAGTTCATCGTCTGCATGATGGAGTGGATGGCGTTCCAGTGGGGATAGAGGTCGCGGTTGGCGGTAAACAGCGAGTCGCCATTCATCCTGATCGCCCGCCAGGAAGTGCCGAGGAATGTGCCGGACTGCACGAGGTCGAGGACGAAGGGCGGATAGCCCAGCGGGTTGAGCTGCTGGGCAACCAGAATGTTGTTGACGAAGACTCGCTCGATCGTGCGGCTCCAGTAATCCCACTCGACGCCGAACGGCTCACTGAGCATCCCATTCGGCCCGTACTCCATCTCGGACTCTTCTTTGGTTATCACGCGGGCGAAGGCCACCCAGTTGAGGCCGTGCCGGTCGAGGCCGTAGACGCAATTCCTCATGTCGAAGGGCAGTATGTCGGCCCGGAAGTGGTCGCCGTGCTGGCGCAAAAGATAGCGCCGGCCAATCGCCCCCCTGATGCCGATTTGCTCCCACCCGTAGGGGTCGATGCCGGGGTGCATGACGTCCCACAGGGCCTCGTTGGCGTTGAACTCCGCATCCTTGATGAAGTTCTCGATTGTCGCCGCCTGGTCGTCCGTCAGGGGCTTACCGCTTGCCTGCTGGCCCTTGACCACAATGACCGCCTTGGCCTCGTTGAGAACGGCGAGCGACCGGTCGGCGAACACCTTGGCGTCGTTCATGGTGACATTGACGACATCTTCGAGAATTTTGCCGAGACCCCGCCGGTTCCCATCATCGCTGAAACTCGGCCCGCTCGGCTCTCTGAGAACGTACGGCTCCATTGTGAGCAACGCTTCGTCCTCGTCCATCCGCTCGAAGCGCGGACTCTGGGAATCGTAGGTGAGCTTTATGAGCCCCAGCGTGGGGTCGGTGGTGACGAGAAACTGCCCCAGAGAAGCACTTACTTTCGTACCCGTCGTGTTGGGCGTACCTTGCATTACCATACGTCCACCTCTTACATCTGGCTCGAGACCGGCAGGCTCGTCCGTTTCGGCCCGCCGGCTGAGAAGACATCGAACTCGCCGAGCCCGTACCGCATGGCGGCCATGAAGTGATAACTCTGGTCGTCGTCGATCTTGTCGGTCGGCTCGCCGTCGTCGTCGGTCTCGCGGCTGTAGCTCAGAATCTCGTCGATGAAGAGTGGGCACTCCTTCGAGACCCTGATTCTATCCAGTGCCCACCAGTCGTAGGACAACTGAATGCCGTCTTCAACACGGTGGGGTTTCGGCTTGTGAATGGGCCAGCCGCCTTGCGTGAAAGAACCACGCCAGCCATCCTCGACGGCGGCGCCGCCGACACACCGGCCAAAGCCCTCTTTACCCGATACCGCCTTGATGTGGCTCACGTGGTCGAATATGTCTTTCTTCCCATCAGACTTGTACTCCCGGTAGATGACGAGTTCGCCGTTCAGGGGATTCTGGGCGCACCAGAGCGTCACGAAGTTGACCGGTCCGAAGTCATGCCAGGTCCATTTTGGCCAGTCATCGGGAATTGGATGCGGGGCGACAATGTGCCGCTCGGACTCAAACCGGTCGTATATCATACCGGCCGGGCGGGAGAAGCGACCGTACAGGAAAAGGTCGGCCTTCCACTTGGGATACTTGGCGACCATCCGCTCCCACTCTTTCGCAGAGAAGCGGGGATTTATCGAACTGGGGAACTGGATTACGTCAATGTCGGGGTCGCCCTCAAGCCACGGGTCATAAATCTGCGTCTTCAGCCAGCCGAGACCGTAGAGCGTCGTCGTGCCGAGAATCCGGGCCTCAAAGACACTACCGCGCCGCTCGACGGCGTCCCAGGAGTCGCGCTTGAACTGCTTCTGCCCGACCTCGTCGAGGTGGATCGCCTTGACCGTCGCGGACTCAAGGGACTCCGGCGACTGGGCGGAGCCAAAGAATATCTGCGTCTCCGTGTCGGCGCCGGGGAAGCGGATGCGCTGCCCCTTCTCCTTGACCGCCTGGTGAAAGACGAGCGCTTGAAGGTCGCCGTTGTAGGTGGCCTGCTTGAGCTTATACTCGAAGTACCACCGGTAGACCTTGAGGAGTTTGCGCGTGAGGAGCTTGTACGTCGACGTGGCAACCAGATAGTCGCCGGGCCCGCGCCGGTCGATCTCGCGGTCCATCCAGGGCGGGCCGATGACGGTCTTTCCGGACTGATAGCCAGCAAGCGCGAAGACCCAGCGCGCCTCGCTGTCCCAGACCTTTATCTGGCCAGAGTGCATGTTGCACTGGAGCGCGCCCTTGCCGTCGTCGACAAAGAACTCCGGGGGTGGTGCAGTGGTCTGTGTCACCAAGCGCCTCCAGCCACACTACCCCGATGGTAGCACCAGCGGAAACGCAAGGGCAAGGGGTTCTTTATCTTTGGGCTGTCGTCTCGCTCCGGGCAACAGGACAAACCTGTTCATCGATACTTGAGCATGTAACCAC